>Ga0210408_10000621_pt1 | contig 42937 bp, 32 predicted proteins | sample IncBWH4MmetaG_FD_155471 | JGI IMG/M metagenome (GOLD analysis project Ga0210408, IMG submission 155471) | Forest soil microbial communities from Barre Woods Harvard Forest LTER site, Petersham, Massachusetts, United States - Inc-BW-H-4-M | ecosystem: Environmental > Terrestrial > Soil >...
CGGCCTGGCGCAAGTGCTGCCACCTGACAAAATCTATGAGGTCGGCCAGAAGTTCGGTTTGTACCGCTGGCACATTATGGACCCGGTGCGGTTCGACAAGGACCTGAAAGTGACCATGCAAGCCCTGGGCTGGCAAACCGGCGGCCGGTACTTGCCCGAGGAAGACACGATTTCTTCCGTAGCATTTTGGTACCAGAAGGAACCACATAAGACCTTCCCGAAACTGGTGCCGACGGAGTGAGGTACTTTGAACCAGTTGCAAGTTGACTACCGTCCGTGGAGCCAACTTGCAACGTTCAACCTGCAACTTCCGCCCGGGTCACAGGCTCGCCAGCTCGGTGCGGTGCGACCACACTTTATGGAAGGCCTTCACGTATTGACCGATCAATTCCGGCACATCGACATAGAAAGCCGGGAGGAAGATGTGGTTGGCATTGATCCAGTCGTTGCCTGGCATCGAGGCGGGAATCTCCGGCGGATGATGCCACCACTTGGCTTCCGAGTAGATCTTGAGCTTGTGCTGTTCGGGATAATCCCAAAAGCGGGCGTGGACGCCTTCCGCGGTGAGGGCTTTGATGACTGCGTCGCGTGAGAGGCCGATCTTCTTGAAATCGACCAGCAGCATGTTGCCGTTGTAATAGACGCGCTTCTGGTCGGAGCGCAGGCGCGGTTCGGCGATGCCTTCGAGGTGGGTCAGCGGGTCGTTCATCGCGCGGACATTTTTCTCGACCAGCTCGTTAAGGCCATTGAGCTTCTTCAGTTGCTGGCGGGCAATGGCGGCGGCCAGCGGGTGCATCCGGTATTTTTGGCCGAACCCGGTGCCCTCGTAGGCGTGAACTGGGCTTTCCTTGGGGAATCTGCCTGGGTCGTTATATTCGGCGAAAGCCGCGGCACGTTCGTATAGTTCGCGAGTCTGATACATGCCCATGCCGCCTTCGATCGCGGGCAGCACTTTGGAAGCCTGGAAACTGAAAATGCCCATCGTGCCCCACGTGCCCATCTTCCTCCCTTGCATGGATGCGCCATGAGCGTGCGCGGCGTCCTCGAGCAGGATGAGACCTTTTTCCTTGGCCCAGGTGGCAATGCGGTCCATCTCGCAAGGCATCCCCCACGAATGCATCGTCACCAGGGCCCTGGTGCGCGGTGTCAGTTTCCGTTTGGCGTCTTCCAAATCGAATGTTGCCGTCTTGGGATCGATGTCGATGAAAATGGGGACACAGCCAAAGAACCTCATTGTCAGGCAGGTCGCGACGAAAGTATAAGACGGGACCATGATTTCGCTGCCGGCGGGCAGGTCGAGCGCGAAATACATGCTGGTGAGCGCGCTGGAGCCGTTGATGTGCGCCTTGACGAAAGGCGATTTGGTATAGGCTTGCCACTCGTTCTCGAACAGCGGCAATTCCTCGTAAAACTTGTTGTTGTCGAGCAGGTCGCAGACAGCCTTTTTCTCGACGTCGCTGTAGCGCGGCCAGCGGGTAAGCGCGGCGAGCTGTTCGGCCGAGCAATCGACCGCTTTTGCTCCCCCGGCGAGAGCGAGCGTTTCAGCTTTCGGTGAGGCAAATGCATAATCGCCAAGCGAGAGACCGGCAACGGCCACAGTGCCGGACTTCAAAAAAGTGCGACGGTTATACTGGGAGGGATCATTCTGCCCAGAGGGATTTGGGTTGGTGCTCATGGTCACCAAATATGCCGCGGGTCTATGGGGAAGCAAGTGGCAAAAGGGGATGGTGGATGATGGGATGAACACGAGAGTCCAGCAGCGCAATTGGGTTGCAGTTCATCATCCATCATCCCTATCACCAGGTCTTGGGCACCTCAACAAGGTCGGAGCGGGTCTTGCCGTCTTCGGTGATGCGGGCCAGGAAATAAACGTTGCCGTTTTTGCCGACGGCGATCGAGTTGATGTAGAGCGGGCGCTGGCCATTCTCATAGAAAATCGCGCCGTGGTCGGAGTATTTGGCTGTTGGAATGTCGTAGGTGATGAGGTGCAGATCTTCCAACCCTTTGGCTTCGCCCATCGCAGTGCTGCTTTTGCCGGCGAGGCGTTTGCCATCCACGTAAATGGGGGCGCCGGTCAAGTAATGCAGCGTATGCCCATCCGGGCCGAGAGTGAACCCGAGGTACCCGTAGCTGAACTGATCGAACATGCCGCTGCGCTTGGAGATTTCAGAGGTGAGACGTTCGAGCACCTCGACGCGAGGCGCGCCGGGGTCGAAACGGAACAGGTAACCGGAGTTGCCGTGGACGCCGTAAATCATTTTCTCCCTGGGATACCAAACGGTCTGGCGCCAGTTGTAGCCCATGTGGCCGGGAGAGGTCGGGTCGTAGAGGCCAAAGTAGTCTTTTTTCAGATCTTCGCCCTGGATAGTTTCCACAGTGTCAGTTTCGGGTTTGTAGAATTTGATCTCGCCCTCGGATGTCGTGAACCAGGCGTGACCGCTTTCCGGGTCCACGCAAATGGAGCGGCAGATAGTGCGATAGGCTGCGCCTTTGCCGTTTTCGCCCTCGGCGCAGCCTTTGCCGAAGTTCTTCAGCTCTTTGGAAGCAAGATTATATCGAAAGAAAAAACCGGACGGCCACGTCAAACCGAAGATCCGTCCGTGCTTTGCGTCCAGGTTCATGGCGAGGACGCCTTCACGCTCGGGCGCGAGGGCGAGACTTTCAATTTTGCCGGTCTTTAGGTCATAGCTCAGCAAATGGCCGCCGGGATACGGTTTGTAGCCTTCGGGGGGCACGCCCATCTTCTCCATTCCATCGATGATGGTATAGACCCCGACGTGGGAAGCGAAATAGAGTTTGCCGTTGGCTTCAACGAAGTTGACGTGGCTCTTGCCTTGCGGAATCGCTTTCAAGCCTTTTTCGCCGCAGCCTTCGGTAAGATCGCCCAGGTGCGCAATCTTTCTGGTGGCCGGGTCGAAGGAATACATCTGGGCGCCGACGTCGATGGATTCGGAACTGAGGACGTAATAAATCCTGCCGTCGCTCCCGGTACCCATCGCATTGTACGTGTCGTGGGCCTCGGGAAAGCCGGAGTTGTAGGTGCGGGCGGTGAGCCGGGGCGAGGTGGGCCAAGCAGCCTTTGCTTGAGCAGGGAGCAGTAGCAGACCTATGACAGCCGCTGAAAGCCTATACCACATATACGACCTTGAACTGCGTTTTTGTTCAGGCCCTCGCCAGTTCGGTGGCGTGTTTCTGAATGCGGCGGATGGCTTCGGCGATTTGCTCCATTTGGGTGCGCGGGCCCAGCAGCATGTTCTGCGTAAACCAAACGCCTTCCTGGCAAAGCCTCTCGTTTTGAGGGCAATTCTGATTTTGCTCGAGCCAATCTTTCATTCGCTGCTCGCCGTAAACCTTGAGGAAATGTTTGTTTTTCGCGAGACCTGACACGTAGTCGTCCTTGTTCATCACGCTGTACCCACCGGAGCACGGCACACCCTCGGCACTGAGCGCGTCCAGGAATTTGGAGCGTGCCATGCCGGCAAACTGCGATTTGTCATAGCGGAACATGTAGAGATGATACGCGCTTCGGGTGACGCCCTCGTAAAGCTTCGCGGGCTTGATGCCTGGAATCGCGCTGAGCATTTCCGTCAGGTAATTGGCGTTTTCCGTCCGGCGCTGAGTCTGTTCGATGACCCGGGTCATTTGTGCGACCAGCAGGTTGCCTTGAAATTCCGAAAGCCGCAGGTTGGACCCGCGTGTCCCGGAATAACTGAAGTTATAGCCGCTGACCTGGCGGGCCCGCCCCTGATTATGGAAGTTGTAACAAACCTCCGCGAGCTTGGCGTCATTGGTGAGGACCGCTCCGCCTTCGCCGGAGTTAAGGTTCTTGCTGGCCTGAAAACTGAAGCAGCCGGCCAGGCCCCAGGTGCCGACCTTGCGTCCCCGCCATTCCGCCAGGTGCGCCTGGCAGGCATCTTCCACCACCGGGATCGCGTGTTTCTGACCGACATCCAGAATCTTGTCGAGGTTGACCGGCGAACCGCCAATATGGACCGGCAGGATGATCCTGGTCTCTTTCCTGATTGCAGCTTCGACCTTGTTAGCATCCATCTGAAAACTCTCCAGGTCGGTATCGACAAACACCGGCAGCGCATAATTGAGCACCACGACGTTGTAGGTGGCAACGAAAGTGTAGGGCGGGATGAGGACTTCATCCCCGGGCCCAATGTCGAGCGCGCCCAGCACGGTGGTGAGGGCCGCCGTTCCGCTCGCGGTCGCCAAACAATGCTTTGCCCCTGTGAGCTTTTGGTAAGCCTCCTCGAAGCCTTTGACGGCGCCACCGCCGCCGCGGAACCACTCTCCGCTATGGAGGGTATCGAGCAGGGCCTTCTCTTCGGTTTGATCAAATACCGGCCATTTGGGGAAACCGGCACACAACGGTTTGCCACCCAGTTTCGCCGGCTTATCGGCCGCGCTTTCGGCGGCGAATGCGAATTGGGGGAGACTAAGCGACAAACCCGCTCCGGCAAAAGACGTGGTCTCAAGAAAACGGCGACGTGTGATGGATGATTTCATATGGGAACTCCAGTTTTGGCTAATCCGTTCATCAAGCTGACTTCCTGATAGTGAAGGTCTTGGTACGGACGTCAATTGAAATCGGTCACTTTGTCTCTTGACCGGGCACAATTTCCTGGGAGAAATGATGCCGTGCTTGCTCCGGAAAACCTATGAACCTCCCACGCCACCCGCAACACCTGGTCCAAATCTTGAGTCTCACGCTAGCGCTCAGCGCGTTGTGTGGCTGCAAAACCGCGCCGCGGGTAGGGACATTGGAGCCTCGCTGTGGCGACGAAATCGTGGTCGCCGGCCGTTTTGTCCATACCGGAACGTCTGTGGTGCTGTGGATGGACCCGGGCGGGTATGATGCGTACCGAGTCGAACGGCGGTTCGGCCCGCTGGAGAAGGCGGGTTGGGATGCCTCCCACGCAGAGGTCAGGGGCCTGACGTCGCCGAATCGATATAATATGCGCCGGAGCGGGCTAAGCACCGACGAACTCGAGCGGGTGCGGGGCGGCGGTTGGGACTTGCCGACCTTGCAAAGAGTCGTGGATCAATTTGTCATTCATTTCGACGTTTGCGGCATCAGCCGGCAGTGTTTCAATGTTCTGCAGGACCACCGGGACCTCAGCGTGCATTTCATGCTCGACCTCGATGGCACGATCTACCAGACGCTTGATTTGAAAGAACGCGCCTGGCACGCCACCACCTCGAACAGCCGTAGCGTCGGCATCGAGATCGCAAATATGGGGGCCTACGGGGACAAGGAAGAAAATCCGCTCGCCGATTGGTATTCGAAGGATGCGAGCGGTCAGCCTCGCATCACAATTCCGGCGCAGTATGGCGATGGCGGTCTTCGCACCAAAGGTTATGTCGGACATCCGGCGCGGCCGGAACCGATTAGCGGGACGATTCAGGGGCGGGAACTTGTCCAGTACGATTTCACGCCGGAGCAATACCAGGCCTTGGCCAAACTCACCGCAACGCTCTGCAAGGTTTTGCCTAAAATTAAATGTGATTACCCGAAGGATGCGAACGGCAAACTAATTCTGCAGAAACTGCCGGGTGATGAGCTCGAAAAGTATCAGGGCGTTCTGGGGCATTTTCATATCCAAACCGATAAAGTTGACCCGGGCCCGGCGTTTCAATGGGATTACGTGATTGGAGGCGCGCGGCGGCTGCTGGAAGGGAAGGTTGAGAGTCCAAAGGCGAAGGGCGAGGGGACCTGATGCGGAAGGTCTAAACGCCAAACGCCAGCCCAGAAAAAGGCACCAAAAACAAAACCCAAAACCAGCTTTCTGGGAATTGCCACAGTATCGAGACCTGCTCCCCCGCCTTGAAAGTTTGGCGTATGCAGTTTCGCCCCTCAGCGCCAAAAGCTGTTCAGTACCGCATGACCCGCAGCGGCTTGGCTCTGCGCGATAGCCTGGGTGATGTATTCTTTGGCCCGGCTGACGGCTTCGGGCAGGGGAAGGCCGCGCGTGAGGTAAGCCGTAATCGCAGCGGAATAGGTGCAACCTGTGCCGTGGGTGCGGATACCCCGGACAAATGGCGCAGCGAGGAGCAGTTCGGTCCGGCCATCGTAGAAAATGTCCGCCGCCTCCCTCAGGCCGCGCAGGTGACCGCCTTTGACCAGGGCCGCGCAGCCGAAACGCCAGCGTAGTTCTCGGGCTGCGGCACGCAGGTCTTGGAGCGAACGCAAACTGCGCCCGACCAGGACTTCTGCCTCGTGCAAATTTGGAGTAACAAGGGTGGCTAGCGGCAAGAGTTCAGCACATAGCAGTTTGATCGCCCCTGGCTTGAGCAGTCGCGTGCCGCTTGCAGAAATCATGACGGGATCGACCACTAAGGGCGGTGCGCGGAGCTTCAGTCTCCGGTTTAAGAAGGACGTGACGGTCCGCACAATCGGTGCCGAGTAAAGCATGCCGGTTTTAATGGCGGCCGGCCGGAGTTCCTCAAACACGGCCTCGAGTTGCTGGTGCATGAGTTGCACATTGCACGGCTGAATGCTGCGGACTCTCCTTGGAGTTTGGGCCGTTAAGCAAGTGACGACGCTGGTTCCATGCACGCCCAGAGACGCGAAAGTCTTCAAGTCCGCCTGGAGGCCCGCACCCCCGCCACTGTCCGAGCCGGCGATGGTCAGGGCGACCGGAATCATTTTCACTTCCGCACGGTGGCGTGGTCCTGCAGCCAGAGCAAGTCCGGATTATTGGGACTGACGAAAGTGAAATGAGCGCCGTCCGCGTTGCCGCCGTCGCGCGCTGCCTTGAGTGTGTCTGGATCTCGCCAGCGGTGCACATCTACATGCCCATCCGCAAAAGCGATCGTACCGGAATTGTCGTGTTCGATTGTCGGCCGGTGCCAGAACCAGCCGTTGTTTCCCATGAAGAGCACGAAGGCCGAATAACAGATGTTCACCGGCGAGGTGTCCACAAAGGTGTAAAGCTTGTCCGCCCCGTAGGGCGCAAAACCCGCCACCTTCGTGAACGTATAACAGGAGGCGGTGTTCACGTCGTCGTCAGCCGGGAAATCCCACGAAAAGTAAGAGTTCAAGGCGTAGTTGCGCAAGCGCGGCTGTGTTTGGCCGTTAAAGGAGATCGTGGTCCGGTCCGCCGGACACTTATAAACTGCCGCGTTGCGGAGGTAATCCGCGAAGAGCGCGTATTGCGGGTCCAGGAGGTAACTCGATTTCACGAAAGCTTCGGGGTTGATGTGCTCCCGGCCAACCACCCAAAGTTTGTGCTCGGGCCCGTAACCGTTGGCAACCAGACGCCCATTGTTATCATCGGAGTAGAGGTGCCAGGTAATGGACAGTTGATGGAGGTTGCTCAGGCATTGCGTGCGGTAGGCCTTGGCCTTGGCCCTGGACAAGGCCGGCAGCAACAGCGCCGCCAGTAACGCGATGATGGCGATTACGACCAAAAGTTCGATCAGCGTGAAACCGCCTGTGCCAATTGGAGCCTGGCCCGCGCCCACTCGATCCCGCCGCTTATAGCAACCATTCATCACGTTTATCCTGCAAAAATAGTATGCCAATTTGAACTTATTCCGCAAAGCACAATACGGCAAACGCCCTGTGCGTTTGACTGCACACAGGGTCTCCTTTCTCAAGATCCGCCGTTCCCGCCAATCAGTCAAAGCCGCAATTTCACGATTTCGCTTTTCCACCGATGCGGTAAGCTTGGCCCATGGACAAGGGCCAGGTAGCAGAGATTTTGGTAAATATTGCCACGTTGTTGGATTTGAAAGGGGAGAACCCGTTCAAGTCGCGCGCGTATCTCAACGCCGCCCGCGCTTTGGAAGGTCTGAGCGAACCGCTGGAAAAAGTAATCGCCGAAGAGCGCCTGGGAGAAATCGAGGGCATCGGCGAATCCCTTCAAAAGAAAATCTGCGAGCTCGTCACCACCGGCAAGCTGGCCTATTACGAGGAGCTCAAAGCCGCCACGCCGCCAGGTCTGGTGCTGATGCTCGAAATTCCCGGCCTCGGGCCAAAGAAGATCAAGGCGATCCACGCCGAACTGGGTATCGAGACAGTTGAGCAGCTTGAACAGGCTTGCAAAGACGGCAAGGTCGCCAAACTCAAAGGCTTCGGGGAAAAGACTCAAGCGAACATTTGCGAAGGCATCAACCGCCGCCGCGCTTACGCCGCAAAGCATCTGATCAGCGACGCGCTGCCCATCGCCGAAGCCCTGCTGGACTCGTTGCGTTCGCACCCGGACGTGATTCGCTGCAGCGCGGCCGGCAGTCTGCGGCGGCATCGCGAGATCATTGGCGACATCGATCTGTTGGCCTCCGCGAAGCACCCGGCGGCAGTTCTCGAATTCTTCACCCGGCAGCCGGGCATTCTGAACGTGATTGCCAAAGGGGAGACCAAGGCCAGCGTGCTCCTCCAAGGGGGCATCCAATCTGATTTGCGAGTCGTTTCTGACGCGGAGTTTCCGTTTGCCTTGATGTATTTCACCGGCAACAAGGAGCACAATATCGTCATGCGCCAGCGAGCCATTGACCGGGGCCTGCGGCTCAACGAATACGGGCTGTTCCGCTCGAAAGCCGAGACCCGCGACCCGAAGTTGCTGGTGGCCTGCCGCAGCGAAGAGGAAATCTTCGAGAAACTCGGCCTCGACTTCATCGCGCCCGAGATGCGAGAGGACCTGGGCGAGATTGCTCTTGCGGAGAAAGGTCCTTTGCCGCGTTTGGTTGAATGGACGGACCTCAAAGGCTCCCTGCATAACCATTCGACCTGGAGCGACGGCCATCAGCGCCCCGAGGAAATCGCCAAAGCGATGTGCGAGCTGGGGCTGGCTTACTGGGGGATTACGGACCATTCAAAATCATCCTTCCAAGCCAACGGACTCGATGAGGCGCGCGTACGGCAGCAACTCAAGGAGCTCACTCAAATTAACGAGCGGCTGACGGTGGAGGGCACCGATTTCCGGCTGTTAACCGGAACCGAGGTGGATATTCTGAAGGACGGCAAACTCGATTTTCCCGATGAGCTGCTGGCGGAGTTGGACGTCGTGGTCGCGAGCATTCATCAAAGCTTCAGCCAGTCCGAAGCGGAGACGACGAAGCGATTGATCCACGTGGCGCAGAACCCGTACGTCCACATCCTCGGCCATCTCACCGGCCGACTGTTGCTGGAGCGCGATGGCTACAAGATTAACCACCATGCCGTAATCGACGCGTGCGCCGAGACCGGCACGTGGATCGAACTCAACGCAAGTCCGTACCGTTTCGACATGGATTGGCGGTTCTGGCCTTACGCCAAAAGCAAAGGCGTCAAATGCGTGATTAACTGCGATGGGCATCGATTCGAGCACGCAGGGTTTCTCCGCCTGGGCGCCGGCATTGCACGCAAGGGATGGCTGACGAAGGAGGATGTGATTAACACGCTGCCGCTGAAGGCGCTCCGGAAAGAGCTTGCGAAGAAGCGGGCGAGGAGGAGCTAAAATGCAAAAGCAATCTCTTCGGCTCACGCGCGCTAAGGCCGCTGTAATCGTCGTCGATGTCCAGGAGCGCCTTTTGCCGGCCATTTTCGAAAAGGAGCGAGTGGTCCAAAACAGTGTGAGGCTGCTCAAAGGCGTTGCGGTGCTTAAAGTGCCGGTTTTCGCCACCGAGCAATATCGCAAGGGTTTGGGCGCGACCGTGCCGGAGGTGGCGGCGGCCCTGGCCGGAGTGGCACCCATCGAAAAGGTCGCTTTCAGCGCGTGCGGCGCAGCGGGATTTATGGCTGGCCTTGAGGTAGCGAGGATCTCGGACGCAATCCTCTGCGGCATCGAAACGCATGTATGCGTTTTACAGACGTGCCTCGATCTCCTCGATGGTGGCCGGACGGTCTTTGTCGTGGCGGACGCAGTGTCGTCGCGGACACCGGAAAATCATTCTCTTGGCCTGGAGCGGATGAGAGACGCCGGGGCGGTGCTTGTTTCGACCGAAATGGTGCTGTTCGAATTGCTGGAGCGGGCCGGCACCGAGGAGTTTAAAAGGATTCTGGCGCTGGTGAAATAGCCGCCTCCTAGAGGCGCTTCACCCGAATGTTTTTGTAACGGACGATGGCGCCGGGGTGGCTTTGCAAGGCGAAGGTGCCTTCGCTGAGCTTGCGCTCGAAATCTTTGCCCGGCTGGGCGCCGGGCGGTTCGTTGTATTCGAACACCTTCTTGCCATCCACGATGACGGTGACTTTGTTACCCTGGACCACGATTTCCTGCGTCCACCATTTTTGGTCCTGAGCCGGGGATTGGGCAATGTTCACCAAACCATAAAGGCTGCCGGTTTTGACCCAATCGGTGTGGGTATTATTGACCTGGCACTCGAAACCGCCCTTGGGCCAGCCTTGCGCCTGGTATTTGGTATGGAAATAGATGCCGCCGTTGGCGCCTGGTTCGGTCATCACATCCACCTTTAGGTGAAAGTCTTTGAAAGGCGTCGCGTCGCCGACATAAAACAGGTGACAGCGTTGGCCGTGCGCGACGAATGCGCCGTCTTCAATTTTCCAGGTGCCTTGGTTTTCTTCAGCCATTTTCCAGCCGTTGAAAGTCTTGCCGTCGGACAAGAGCGTGTAGCCGGATTCAGTCTCAGCGGCAGACAATCGGGCAACAGGGCTGAGAAGCGCGGCGGCCATAAGGGCGAGAAGCAGATTTTGTCGCATGGAGCGAGAATTAAGCGGGCGGGGCGGGTCTGCAAGCTAAAAAAGGCTCTGGAACCAGGGCAGATTTCCCATCCGCCAACTCTGAGTTCCGTGCTAGAGCGCCCGCTCCAATACGTCAGCCAATTCCGCGTTGGTGAGCACGATGGGATTTGCTTTCATGCTGCTGGCTTTGGCCGCCTTATCCACCAATTCGGCAACATGCGCGCGGGTGAGGCCATAAGTACCGAGTGGGGGGATTTGCAAATCGGCAACCAACCGGCGAACCCAATCTACGCCTTCATCCGCTTGGGCGCCGGGCTTTCCCGTCAACAAACGGGCAACTTCCTCGTAACGCCCCAGCGCTTCGCTGCCGGCCTGCCGCTGTCGCAAAGCGTGGAGGTTGCTCTCCATCACGTGCGGCAGCAACGCCGCGCACACCGCCCCATGTGGAGCGGAAAACATCCCGCCAATCGGTCCGGCAAACCCGTGGACTGCGCCTAGGCCGGCGTTCGCCAGGGCTAGACCGCCGTAGAGGCTCGCCAAGGCCATGTCCTGGCGTGCGGCGGGCGCGTTGCGGCCGTTTTCAAAGGCCGAGCGCAGGGAGCGGGCCACCTGTTGAAGGCCTTGAACGCAGAGTGCATCGGTCATGGGGTTCGCTCGGGAACAGACGTACGGTTCGATCAACTGGGTCAGCGCATCCAGACCAGTGCTCGCCGTGATCGTCGATGGCAGGTCATAGGTAAGTTCCGGATCGACCAGGGCAACGCGCGGCAGCATGAACGGGCTGCGCAGGCTCACTTTAACCCGGTGCTCCGGCGCGGCCAGGACCGCATTGCGGGTTACTTCAGAGCCGGTGCCCGCAGTAGTTGGGATGGCGATGAACGGGACGGAAGGGTTGGCGAGCGCTTTGCCACGGCCAATCACTTCGAGGTAGTCGAGCAATTCGCCGTCGTTGGCCAGCATGGCCGCAATGGCTTTGGCGGCATCGATGACGCTGCCGCCTCCGAAGGCGAGCACTAAATCGGCTCTGATTTGCCTGGCCTGCTCGACTCCTTTCTGGACTGTCGCGAGCTCGGGTTCATTCCAAACTGGAAACGTTTCCGCGGCCAATCCCTGGCCGCGCAGCAAGGCCAGCAAAGGCGCGGCACGGTCCGGGTTCCGGCCGGTCACGACCAAGGCGCAGCGGCCATGCTCCTTCGCCAGCGCTCCAACTTCGCGCAGCGTGCCTGGGCCGAAGATGATGCGCGTAGCAGTGGCGAACTCAAAGCGCATGAGTGAACTTCACGCTCGACCTTGGTTCGGCCATCATCGGCGCGACGGCATCCCGCCAGGTCTGGTAATGTTTGGTTTCCTTGTGTGCCGCCGTGGCTTCCAGGCTACGATAGCCCTCCACCAGCACGAATCGGGTCGGGTCGTCCTGCTGTTGGAGAATATCGAACTGCGCGATCCCAGGCTCTTTGATGCTCTCCCGCGCGTTGGCGAGCGAGGCCTGTTTGAAAGCTTCGACCGATTCCGGCTTCACCTGGACATGGACGTGAACGATAAGCATGACGATCCTTTCCTGAGGGAGTCCACGGTTACATGGTTACACGGTTACATGGTTACATGGTTACACAGTTAAACAGTTACAGGGTTACAAGGTTACAGGGTTACATTGGTCTAACCCGCCGCAGCCCATGTAACTATGCAACATTGTAACGATGCAACGATGTAAGCATGAAACGCTCTGGCCGACAACTCAGGCCCGACGGGCGTGCGTGCTATTTCGGAGCGTTCGCCACAGCTTTGTCCGTTGGCTTATAGAGCCCCGCTTTGATAAAAGGCTCCAAATAGGTGCCGTAACCGGCCTTCTCCATCTCATCGAGGGGGACGAAGCGCAGCGAAGCTGAGTTGATGCAGTAGCGGAGATGAGTCGGTGCGGGGCCATCATCGAAAACATGGCCCAGGTGCGAGTCGGCCGTCCTGGAACGGACCTCTGTGCGCGCCATGCCATAGGAACGGTCCGTCTTTTCCATGATTTCCTTCTCCGAAACCGGACGGCTGAAACTGGGCCAACCGCAGCCCGAATCGAACTTATCCAGGGAACTAAAGAGTGGTTCTCCGGAAACGATATCGACGTAGAGGCCCGGTTTGTGATTGTCCCAGAATTCGTTGTTGAACGCCGGCTCAGTCGCCGCATGTTGGGTGACTTCGAATTGCATGGGCTTCAGCTTCTGCTTCAGCTCCGCCACTGGGGGCTTTTGAAAGTTTTCCATAAAAGAATTGGTCAAAGGAGGCGAAAGGCTGGCGTGGTTCGCCGCGGAAACCTGGCGCTCCGTTCTCGAGCATCCGTTCAGCACTATCGCTGCCAGAGCGGCAACCACCAAATGAGTCCATGCCTTCGCCAGATTCATGCCACACATTAGCACAGGCCCCGAGGATGTCGAAAACCAAGCGGCGGACACACGCCATCATTTAGTCTCGCTGGGGATCCAGTTCGCTTTGGTAAGGTATGAATCAAACACCCTCGAATAGCCGCCTGTGCCCGACAGCCCCGCTATGTCCTTGGCGTCTCGCCCTACAATGATTGCTCCTCGGCGGGCCTGTGCAAATCCTCTCTTGTAGCCAATGTAGTAGGCGGCAAAGAGCGCAACCAGCACAAGCACCCTCAAAAGCATCTTCAATCTCATTTAGATCTTTATCCGTCAGTGGACCGGGTCGGAAAAGTCGCAGGTTGGAATGCACCCGCCGTCTGCAACTTTCAACCTTCAACCTTCAACTTTCAACTTACCAGCACTCCCCCCTGGCTTGCGTTGCTGACCAGCTTCTGGTAACGCCCCAGCCAACGCTGTCTGCAATCAACTCGCGCGAGGGCAGCGAGTATTTCATGCCGCCATGGCCCATCGCGATGCCGTCATCGACCCCGATCGTGTTGAAAATGAACGGCACCCCGCCGGCTTCTCGAACCAGGCGCTTGATCAGCATCCCAACCTCGTTCAGATGAGCGTGCCCGGGGATGCAATCGGTGTAACTGTTGCAGATCGCGATGAACGGCTTGTCCCAATCGGCCTCGGATTCAATCGAGCCGGTGGCCCGCAACAGTGAGCGGTGCGGCGCGGGTTCGAAGCCCTTTTTAATCGTATCAGAGCGCATATATTTCGATTCGGACTCTACACGGGAATAGGTGTAAATTCAGCGCGGAACGTATCAGTCGGCGAGCGGCTTGTCACGGCGAGAATCGGCGCGCTGCGCCTCTCGTTACTACCACCAGGGCACATGGGCAGACCTGTTCATGAGAGAACTGGGGTGCAAAATTTATCTTTGAATTCCTTTGAAATGCTTTGAAATGCTTTGAAATCCTTGATGGGGCCGAGACTCCCGTGCGCCAATAAGCCATTCAAAATCACTGCAAACTAGTGCAAACTAGTGCAACGTGGTGCAACGTAGTGCAAATCCGCCGGCCCAAAGCCGAAGGTTGGGGGAGGAACCATTCGTTAGATTCAGGCGATCGAGCCGAGAATGGAGGCATTGCGGCCGGGCTTTTGTCGGACGGTTTCATATGAGTGAATAAATTACTCAGATTTACTCAGATTTACTCAGATTTGGTCAGATGCGGTTCTGGTTCCTGGTTTGCTCTGTCTTCCAGCCCAGTTTTCTTTGTTTTCCGTTTTCATTTCATTTTCGTTCGTTTCGTGAGTTCAGCCAGCCGCAGATTTAGCACCTGGAGGCCGGTGGGGCGCTGCAACACACAGCGCTCTATATATGTAAGGAACGTCAGAGGCGGAATTTGCCATCGCCGCGATTCGCTTCGAAATATCATGAGGAAAATATAGCGTGGCGGGGCGTGAGAGTCTTCTTAGTGAAAGCGGGGCTGTATTAAGAAACATTTGCGGAGAGGCCATGCGGCCGATTAGAAACAGCTTGTGCTGGTTACCTTTGAATGCAAGACCGGCGACGAACGTTGACTAATCGGTATTGCGACGCCTCGACCAGAGATAACCGGCAAACGAGCACAAACCCGAAAAGCGATAGCTCGGGTCGACGTAGTGTTCGATAACGTAAAAGGCGAAGTAATAAAATCGGCAGAAGCACCAGATTGAGATGGTCAACAGCAGTCCGACTTTGAAACTCGGGTGCTCCAGGACAAGCAGCACCGCGGAGAGGATTCCCACCAGGAGGAACAGAATACCTTTAAGCTTAATCCACCCGGGATGTGTGAGGTCTTTCATGGTGTTCCTTTGTTGGCTGTAAATTTGCCAGACCAACGCCGCAAAGTCGCCTTCGCGGCGGCAGTTAACTTTCAACTTTCAACGTTCCGCCAGCGTAATCGGTCAGTTACGGCGATCGGAGCGCGGACTTTCCTGTCCGCAGCAATAGGCTAAGCGCGCGATGAGCAGCAAACCGGAGGTGCGCTGGCGTTCGAAAGCTGCTGCGGACAGGAAAGTCCGCGCTCCGCTTCTCCGGCCGCCGCCACTGACCGATAACCCGCTCGCACCCGCGCTAGATCTGCGAATATGACTTGGGCACGAGGAACCGATTGACGATTTTGGAAACCGTCTCGTCGTACTGGTGGTCGTTTTTGAGTTTGTTCCAGACGGGGTGTTTGCCGAAATCACCCCAATGTTTGTCGTGGGCGGCCTGGTCTTCGGCCGAGAGCATATAAGTCAGGTGCGGCAGGTTGGGACCGATGAGCGCCTGGCCGTAGAAGACGGGCGCCAACCCCACTTCGCGCATCGTATCGATCTCACCCGAGTTGAACATCTCGACCTTTTTGAAGGCCTTCACCTCGCTGTAGCTTTCGTAAGTGCGGATTTCGAACATGCGGGGTTTTTTTTCACGAGAATAGGGCGGCAACTCGATTCTTGGCATTCCGGCGAAGGCCAGCATCAGCCAGCTATCAATCCGCTCGAACGCCGGATTCGTCTTTGGAGTCTGCAGATACTCCGCTCCTGCCTTATGAAACTCCGCATCCGCCATCAGCGCCGCGGTTACCCCCGCGAAAGACTCCAGCGATGGATACGGAATCAGAACGAACACCGCATTCTCATCCCTGACCTCAGTACCTTTGGGCGCACCAGTTCGCTCCTGCTGAGAGAAGACGCCCACGGGCTTGAGGCCGAGGCGATTCCAGGCGGGGATGGCCGCTTTCTCGAGGTAGGCATCCAAAAGTTCGGATTTTGTTCCGGCCTTCAGGCGGTAAGTCCGCAATTCATAATACTCGCGGTTCCCGCCGGAGGGTTGAGCTGCCGATGCACCCAAAGGCGCGCTGCTGAGCCCGGCCAGCGTGGAAACAGTCAGGGAGGTTTTGAGGAATTCGCGTCGTTTCATATCTGTTTGTGATTTAGGACTTACGATTTATGATTTTCCGCAAAAGCCCCCGCAATCACAATCCAAATCGCAAACCATCACTGGGCGCGTCTGGTTAGTAAATGACTCTCTCACCCCATGCCGCGCGGGTGCAGGCCGAACTGGAGCAGCTTTTCGCGCATCGTCAGGCGCGAGACCCCGACCCAGCGCGCAGCTTTGGCCTGGTTGCCGTGCGCCAGTTCGATGGCGCGGCCGAAAAGCTGCTTCTCAGCCGTCAGCAGCAGGCGGGCATGCGCGTCGTCCAATTCGCCGCGCTGGGCTGCAGCGAGCAATTGATCAACCTGCTCGCGCAAGGTCTGCTCGGCTGTGCCCAGCGGCGGAACTATCCGGGTCAGGGCAGCGCCCACATGGTCCAGGTTGATGGTGTAGCCCTGAGCCAGCAGCAGCACTTTGCGCACGCTATTCTCCAACTCGCGCACGTTGCCCGGCCAGTTTTGCGCCCGGAGAGACTCCAACGCTTCGGCCTGAATCGAAGGAGTTTCGACACCGAACTCGGAGCCGTACTTGCGCAGAAAGTACTTCACCAGCTCCGGGATGTCCTCTCGGCGCTCGCGCAGCGGCGGCAACGGGATAACCACCACACTCAGCCGATAATAGAGGTCCTCACGAAATTGCTTATGCCGGATGGCGGCTTCCAAATCGCGATGCGTCGCCGCGATTACCCGCACATCGACCGGAATAGTCTCCTTGCCGCCCAACCGCTGAAGAGACTTCTCCTGCAGGACCCGAAGCAGCTTAATCTGGGTGCCCGGTGTCATATCGCCGATTTCATCCAGGAAGATCGTTCCGTGGTCCGCCTGCTCGAATCGGCCAATGCGGCGCGTCTCGGCTCCGGTAAACGCGCCGCGTTCGTGGCCGAAGAGTTCGCTTTCCAATAGCGTCTCGGGAATGGCGGCGCAATTGATCGCGATGAAGGGTGCCTGGGAGCGGTCGCTGTGCTGATAAATGGCGCGGGCGATGAGTTCCTTGCCGGTGCCGGTCTCCCCTCGGACCAGCACGTTGACGGGCTTGGAAGCAATGCGGCCAATTTCTTTGTAGATGGCCTGCATCAACCGGCTGTTGCCGACCAGCGCGTCCCGCGAGTCGCCCGGCCCGCCCAATTCGACGGGCTCGGTCATTAGCCGCCGGTTGGCCAGCGCCCGCTCGACCAGATCGAGCAACTCGGGCATCTCGAAGGGCTTGAGCAGGTAATCGTAAGCGCCGGACTTAGTCGCCTCGATGGCGGTCTCGGTCGTGCCGTGCGCCGTCATCAGGATAATGGGCAGGCGGGGCTTCGCGCCGTGAAGTTCGCGCACCAACTCCAACCCGTTAAGACCGGGCAACTTCATATCGGTGATGACGACATCGACCGCATCTTCGCGCCCGCGGACCAAACCGGTATCCCCACGGGTTTCAACCTGGACCTGGTGGCCTTCTTCCGTGAGCAGCCGTCGCAAGGTCATGACAATGCCTGGATCGTCTTCGATCAACAGGACTTTGGCGGCCGTGCTCATGATCAGCCAGGAGATACACTAACAACGCGCATCGTTGAAGTGTTAAATTGATCGTCGCGATTGGGCACTTTTGTCGAAAATTTCAGTCGGGCGAATTCTGAGGATGAGGAGAACTGTTGGTTCCGAGGCAGCCAGAGGGCCTTACGCAGCGCCAGGTGGGGTGGATTATGGTGTCCTTTTTTACACGCGGCAACACGATCCCAAACGTCGTCCATCGGTTCACTGCTGTCTCGGAGTGCAGGGCGGCGCAGATTTCCATATTGTTGCATATTCCCAAAGAATCAGCGCCCCAAATTGCTCCAAATATGGAAATCTGATACTCTGACCCCCTCGTTGCCCCCCTCGTCTTCCAGGACCCAGGCAGCCCAAAGAGAGGGGGGAGTGAAGCGCTTTGATTGGAAAAAAATATCAACCTTGATTTACCTTGATTCACCTTGATTTCAGGGGTTTTCAACCTTGACTGAACCTTGACTGGAACCTTGACTGAACCTTGACTCCACCTGGACTTGATGATTCGAGTTGGCCAAGCGCGTAACCGCGAAACTCCGGAAAGCGCCGGGAGGGTCTCATTTGAACTCCGAATAGCGACGGATAGCGACGGAACGGTGGCAAAGGTGGTGAAGAGCGTGGCCGGGTCGAGCCGGCGGACGACAAAAAGGGGGCGACGCCCCCGGCTGAGGAGCGGGCACAATACACAGGTTGAGAACATGGGTCCTCTTTCTCAATGCGCGGCGCGTCACCGGTTTTTGGCCGGTGCGGGCGGCAGGCGCGATTGGGCGCCAAGTATTTGATAGCATGAAATGATCCACTTCGCAGGCTATCAAGTATGAGATGGAGGCATGATCAGGAGATCAGTTCGCCTGGTCGGAGTTAACGATACTAAGAACCGGTCCCTTTCCGACCCTGGGTTGACGGTTGTTTTCGGGGGGCAACGAGCAGCGAAAAAAGTATCGTGCCTCTATATATTAAGGCATCGAGATCGTCGCGATTGAGCACTTTTTTCGAAAATTTCAGTCGGGCAAATTCTGAGGATGAGGAGAACTGTTGGTTCCGAGGCAGCCAGAGGGTCTTACGCAGCGCCGGGCGGCGTGGATTATGGTGTCTTTTTTGTGAGACGCGGAACGGGAGCCTCTATTTTCCACTCTTTTAACTGCTATTTACGCGCGGCAACACGACGCCAAAGGTCGTCCCTCGGTTCACTGCCGTCTGGTACTGGGTGGTGACGAAGATTTCCATATTGTTGCATATTCCCAAAGAATCAGCGCCCCAAATTGCCCCAAATATGGAAATCTGCGCCACTGACCCCGTTTACGTCAAGGGTCACATTCTCCGCCGCCCAAGAGTCCGTATGCAATGTCCGACGCCCAGATGTAGACCCCGAGGAGGAAGTCGGGCGAATAGTTCCCCTGCGTTGAGCCTGCCGCAGCGGTCAGAAGCAGCCCTACCAACCCTGATAGTATGTAGATTATTCTACGGCGGAGCGTCTCGGGATTCTCGGAGATTCTCTGAACAACGAATACGATGAAAAGTTGAACTTCGAGATAGGTCAGGACAGGCCACGCGGCTTTCCCGTGGTTCCCGTGGACAATGCCGAGGAATTCGTGGTTGAAGTCCAGTCCATTCGAAATTCCGTGGACGATGTAACCGCCGAAAAGGAGTATCGACAAGAGGAAATTCACGGTGCAGATGGTTTTGGCGACGCGTTTCACGGAGCACCTCGCGGGTTCGGGGCCGTCGGGATCGCTCACCACAACAGCGAGTCTGCCATGTCCCAAGCATTGATGCCCTGGTAAGAGGGCAGGTCGGAGAAAGCGGCGGCAGCGTCCAGGTTGAGCAGATCGAACGCGAAACAGGTCGTGTTGAGGTTAAGTCCAAGCGCATTATCAGTTGTCACAGCTGCGCCCAGCAGTGCCGCATCCAGGGATCCTTGAGTAGTATCGTCTCTCCTAAGGTCCTGGGCAAAGCTGTAACCGACTTGTGCGACCCCTTGCCCGAAGTCGATCCCAGCCGCCGGGGAGCCTCCTTTGAGGGCCGCTATAGCTCCTGCGCCAATCGCTGAAAGAGCTTCGAGTCTCCCGGAGACCACGGCGCATGCGAACGATTGCGATTGAATGAAAGGTGACGCCCCGGGAATGCTACCCATCTGCTGTCCGGCCCATAGGAGTCCCGTGAAGACCACGGGACCGCCTATGTTCTGGAGAAGGCGGCCTCCGAGAGCCTTGTCCATGCCGAGGCAAAGTCCTGCTGCGACACCTTGACACGCGTCCGAAATTGGAGTTGTTATCGCGCTCCCAGGCAAATAGCCGGGGATGCAGAAGCTGGATATGGTGAACAAGGTGTCCGCGAAAGCTGCAAGTGGACCAATAAGAGCAAGGGTCTGAATGGAAACTGGGCTGTTGCCGTCGGGGTCAAAGAGACGATTTGGCGCGTTGTTCACAAATCGATAGAGGTGATTCCCTGCACGTTCCCCAAGGAAATCGCGCCCAATCCATCGGCCTAGCGCGGGGCTGTAGTAGCGCTGTCCATAATAGAGTGCTCCGGTTTCATCGTCCCGGAATTTGCTGCAGAAACGCAGCGGGTTCTGGCGGGCCAAAGGGCCGGTGAGGCGGACCGTTCCGCCGAAGGGCGTGTATTCGTATCTGGCCCCAATGGAGAGATCGGCTGCACTCATAAGCGCTGTAATGTTCCCATTACCGTCCTGCGCTGTAAAGCAATTTGTAGCGGGGCTCGTGTGGGTCGTTACCATGAGCAAACCGCCGACACCGCCAGCCTGGTCTATGGTGCCGCTGAGGTCCTGGCCCCAGAGGAAGGAGGTGACTGATGAGAGGTCAGGATGCAGAATGGCGAGCAGGTTCCGGCCGTCATAAACGAACACTGTGGTAACGGGGTCGATAAAGTCGGAGGTGCCATCCCAGTGCTTGACGGTTTTGCTGATACGGCGGTTTTGGCAGTCGTAAGCGAACTCGAGGCGGAGGCGATTCGAGTCGGTGATTGAAGCAACATTGGTCATGGACATGGCGGCGAGGCGGTTTTCCGCATCCCACTCGTAAGTCCAGATGCCGTCGAAGGTGAGATTGCCGTCAAAATCGTAGGTGAGAGTTTGATTGTATTTGGGAAAGGCCAGACCGCCGTTGGTCGTGATGCCGCCGGAGCAGTTTGTCACGTCCTGCCAGACTGGGGTGCTGCTGTTGGCGATGCTGATTTCGCGATGGAAGTATTCACCTTTGCGGTCGGCGGAACCGCCATTGACCGTCACAGAGTTGCCGGCGAGGGCGACGCCAGCAATGTCCTTGTACCCTGGGGTGAAGATGCTGGCGTACTGGTTAAGGCCGTTGACGGTGTAGCTCGTCGTGCGCAAGTTCAAGCCGTTGACATCGCCGCCAGAGGTGGCGGTTTTGCGGTTGCCGATGTTGTCGTAATCATAACCGTACTGCTGGCCGGCAACGGGGCACCAATCGGACCAGTAATGGTGGGCTCCGATCAGCTCGTCGCGGTCGTTGTAATCATACCGCCAAATGGACCCGTCTTCGAGGGTGGCTTGGAAGCGGCGACCGATTGCGTCATAGAGGTAGGCATGGGAGGTGACGACGGTAGCATTGGCGACATTGGCAATGCTGGACAATCGAGAGCCGTATTCCCAGGAGCGGGTGGTCGTCAAGACGGGTGAACCGTTGTTCGCGCACGTGGTCGTCTGGAGGAGGTCCGCGTTTTGCAGGTAGCCATACGCGGCAGAGTAATTGCCGGATGAGACGGCGCCCAATCGGCCATAGTCGTCATATCCATAATTGTCTTGGAGTGACGATGAGAGGCCGAGAACGGCGAGGGAATCGCGGCCGTGAATGCCATCGAAGTGGTTGGTGACAGTGATGCCAGCGAAGGGGCCATAGGTGTATTCAGTGGCAAGAAGGCGGCTGGCGTGATCATACGACAAGGTGCTGATTCCACTGGCGTCAACGATTTGCCTGGGCAGGCCAGCGCGGTTGTAGTTGATGAATTGAACCGATGGCGTGCCGTCGTTATAGTCCAGTTCCGCTGGGTCACCGAAACCGTTGTAGGTATAAGTCAGTGTGACGGGATCTGTGCCGATCAGACGCGCCCAAGAGCGGGTGTGGACCATGCCTTTGTCGTAGGTGTATGTAACGGACTTTCCGTTGTTGTCAGTTTTAGAGAGGAGAAGGCCGGAGGCGTCCTGGTAGGTCCAGGTGGTCTTGTCAAAGGAACCGGGGCTCGCAGGCCAGGTTGGCTGGTTCCATCCGCTGCCGGAGCGGAAGGTGTGGAGTTCGACCAACTCGCCGTACTGGCTGTAAACTCGTTCCTCGGGGTACGGCACATCGCCCCAGGTGTGATAAAGCTCACCACGTGTGGTGTAGCTGTAATAGGTCGCTTTTCCTCTTCGGCTCATGGATTTGAGCTGGCCCGCTCCGGTCGAACCGTTGGGGTAATATTCATAGGTGGTGCGAAGGCCGGTGAAGTCGGTTTCGTTTGTGATCTGGCCGAACTCGTTGTAGGCGTGGGAGGCGGTAAAACCAAGGGGGCTGGTGACGGAGGTTTCACGGCCAAGGGCGTCGTACCAATGGCGTGTAGGCGTCGGCACGGTGGTCGTGCTTTCGGTGATGAGCAGCCCGTTGACGGTGACATTGGTGGCGTTGAGAGCTGACTGAGCGGTATCTGTGACCTGGGTGACCTTCTTGGCTGAGCGATCCACGTAAGTTGTGACCACTGTGAGATTCGTGTCTGCATCCAACGTGCTGACTTCCGAGAGTGTGCTTGGAGAGATGAAGCCACTCATGCGTTCGAAGCGGATGCTGGCGACTGTCGGGGTGTCGGAACCGTCTGTGAGATAGGTAAGGTTGGTTTGGGTGCGGAACCATTGGCCGGCAATTTTAAAGTAGGCATTCCAGGTCCTGGTAGCTCGGCTTAGGTAGTAACTGGCGTCGCCTTGTGAGGCGTAGGTGACCCGATCGTCGAAATCTATATAGTAGGTGGCGGATGCCTTGCCGGTAACGGCAAGGTGAATGGGTTTGTCCACGAAGGTGCCGTACCAGGTCTGCCGCTCGACATAATGAACACCGTCGAAATCGGGGGACCGAGCGAAGGTTTGAACTCCTACGATGTTGTTGCCGGTAGCCGTCCACCTGGGCGAGTCGGATGTCCCCCAGTGAGCGGTATCGAGGAGACGGATTTCCGAATCGTCGTTCGTAGCGTAGGTGTGGAATTCGGCGACGACCCCGGTCCCGGTCTGGGATTTGAGCCGGCGGTCGATATATTGCTCGCGGACAATAGTTGCGCCGCTGGAGAGGGTTGTTGTAACGATCTGGGCTCCCGCGCCACTGAAGCTATACGTATAATTGGTGGTGAGGCCCGTATCCGAGACTTGCTGGACAAGACGCCCGGCAAGATCATACGACCAGCTATTCGTGAGGGCGAGGGTTCCGCCGGCGACCGTGCGCACGTTCTGTCGTCCGTAGGCATCATAGGTGGTGGTGGTGACCACGCTCGCCACAGACGCCAGAGAGTTGGTGATGCCCACTTTTCGGAGCTGGACAACGCGTTTGAGCGAATCATACGAATACTCGGTGCGAGTTCCCGTTTCGTCTGTCTCCCACCGGAGAAGTTCCCCGTCCATGGCGTTTGGGTCGCGGTAATTGGCCTCATACACGGTCCGGACCACGGTCGGGTTGCTGACATCGACAACAGAGATATTGGTTGCGTGGCCGAGCGAGTCATTCTTGTAAGCGTAGCGCTGGAAAACCTCAAAGACCGGGTCTCCGGAACTGTCCGAGCCGGTGAAGACCGCGCTTTCACTTTGAACTGGGGAGCCGTTTTGAAAAACTGTCGTTTGTTTTTGTGTTCTGTTTGGGCAGAGGTCAGCCCCAGAGGCGGAGTACTTGAGCCCGTCCCAGAGTGGCTGTCCCTCGAGGGTGTCCACGTGTAGGATGTCGCCTGGTTGCTGGGGATTATACTGGCCCCAAAGGACAATCGACTGCCGCCAGTCTGGCCCGTCGGCGATATTACCGGCACCCATGGTGAAGGTACGGGTCGCCGGGTCGAAGACGCCGCCGTGGTAATAGAAGGCCTTCCAGGCGCTTTGGCCATCTGCAGAAAAGAATTCGTGCCCGGCCAATCCCTTTCCCAGCGCCTCGGAACCGCGGAGGGCGGTGTTTCCAAAGCCCTCGCTCCCGCAGTTGTAGTTTACGCGCCAGTTGCCTTCCCGTAGCGTATCCGATTGAGCGCCATTAAAGGTTCCGCCGACAACGTATTCGGTAAAGAGCAGGCCGGGCGAAAAGGAGCCATTAGGAGCATGATTAACGGAATGGTTGACGCAGGAGGAGTAGGTTGAGCCGTCACTCCAGGGGGTGTAGTATGCTGCCTCGCAATTATTTGGGGTTGCGTCGGCCGGGTCCTGGGGCTCGCCGTTGAAGGGCCGCAGCACGTACTGAAGAGAGCCTGGATAGTGATCCCAAGTATGGCTGTAGAGGCGAACTTCCCAGTCTCCATCGGGATAGCGGTTGGTGCTGGGTTTGCCGTAAGTGAGGTCGTCATCTTTATCCTGATAAAACCCGAAAGAGCTGACGAGGTTGGCGCCGTCTGGATCAACGCGCGTCTGGACCAGTTCCCAGCCCCAGTCAAACAGTTGGTAATTCTCAATGCACTTGTAAGCGCTGGTGTTGCCGGCATAGTGGATTGTGTTCGTCTCGAACCTGTTGGTCGAAGAGCCGCACACGATTGAAATCCCGCGAGCTTCGACTCTCTGCACCGCGCCAGTTCCGCAGGTGAGGGTCCAGTTGTCAGTGCCAGTCTGGGGATTAAAGACCAGTGAATTGGTACGGTTAAGTCCATTGCGGCATTCGATGAGCAGCAGGTTGGTAAGCGTGGTGGGGGACGGGTTCTGCACCAACCAGGAGACGAAGCAGGAGCCAGTGATGTTGGTATAGACGCCATCCTGGTTCGTGTTGGCGGTGACCTGACTGGGCAGGTAGAAATTGAGCGCGGTCTGGAAGGGTCGCTTGGCCAATTGCGTCGGGTAAGCATCCTGGAGGAGCAGCCGATTGAGGCGAAAGAGGTCTCTTCCTTGCGGATTCTGCGCCAGGAGGAATTGCGTTTCGTCGCTCAAGGTAACGCCGGTGAAGCGGGCAGTTTCGTAGATGGAAGGACCGGCTATCAATGTGTTGAAGTCGTGGACCAGGAGGGAACGGAGAGGTTCGGCAGGGGAACCTGCGCCCAGGTAATTTGTGAGTGCCTGCTGGGTGGCAGGTGCCAGATTGTTGGAGACGAAAAGGGACACTCCGGTGGTTTCGGTTTTCAGCCGGTTGGCGAGCGATGGCAGGTCCGCGATGTCCGAGACCAGAAATGTCCACGGATCGATGATATCCACGAAGGTCTGGAAGTCCTTGACCCGGCGCAGGGAGCCGTCGGTCTTGGCAGCGACCAGTTCGACCTGGGAACGGACATTGGTGGAGGCGGCGGCAAAGAAAATCGCGCTGGGGGTGCAGGCATCACGGCTGAGGCCGGACTCGCTCAAGCGAAGGCGACCTGCTGCCAGGCCATCGTAGAGCCGGCCCAGGCTGACGCCCCACTCGATGGAAATCTTGTTGGTGAGGAGGCTTTTGGCGGGTCCCATCTGGAGAAAGCGGGCGTCGCCGGGCGCCGGTTTAGGATCATTGCTCTGGTCATCGACCAGCCAGCGAGCACCCTGCTGATCCTGAATTTCAATGATCCAGGAATTACTGTAGGCGGTGCAGTTCGTGTTGGCGGTGATGATGTCCTCAACCTGGCGGTTAATGAGAATTGCGTAGGCCTTCGGCACGGCATCAGAGCCCGTCTTACTCAGCAACTGCAAGGGTGGGCGAACGCTCAGATCCATTTCTATTTGCGCGAGGTTGGTCGTGACGACTGTGAGCAGGTACTCACGGCGGACATTCAGCTTGGCGAAGAGCGTCGGCGCGTTGGTGAGGGCGGAACAGCCGTTAGTATTGCCGTAGCCCACGGTGAGACCGTCGGCCAGGGTGATTTGGACCATGCTATTGCTTTCCGCATACAGCACGGGAATCGAGACAGAGACTGGAACGGTCGGCGGGTTCTGAACCCATTTTTGCCAGGTTGTTGGCTGCCTGTTGATTTGGGCCATGGACTCCGGGACGGCGAGCGGTAGAGTGGCGATAGCGACGGTAAGTAGAAGCGAGTTATTCATAGGTCCGAGTCGTTAAGGGGTTTGCTCAAGGGGCCGGGCTTCGGAGTGGTGTAAAGACCTGCAGACCATTCCCGGTAGTCAGGCCATTCGGGGAGTTGTAGGTCTTCCAATCGGTCTCACCGGAATCAAAAGTGCCGTTACCATTCGCGTCTTCGAGGTAATCGGACATTCCGTCGCCATCGTAGTCGAGAGGGTTCCCGTTGCCGTCCACGGCGACGTAGTGATAAGAAATATCGACGATTGAATTAGTCTCTTTGATTTGGTTGGTTTGCGTGGTGTAGTGGTAAAGCCCTACGACATCTGCTGTAACCGACCCCGTATTGATGAGCGACGAGTTAGTGGGGAGGTAGTAACTGCCGAGCCAGCTTGTCTGCCAGTTGAAATTGGTGACGGCGAGATCGTGAAGGCCGGAGGGGGAGGTGGTATTGGAGCCGATGAGATAGGCGTTGTAATCGAATTTAGTCCATCTGCTGTTCCCGGAGGCGGCGTCATTGAATCCTATGGTGGTGGCGTCGAAGGCAGTATCATGGATGGACCAAAGAGGGTAATTGCCGTAGGAATCCGAACCCGTGCGGGCGGGGTTGAGGCCGCCCCCGCGCAGGAGGCAGCTCTGGAGGATGAAGCTGCAGTTGGTGGTGGGGGCGCCATCCCAGGAGGTCCAGGCCGAGACACGGTCGAAGAGGCAGTTGGTGTAATTGAGCTGGCTGCAGTAGCCGTTGCAACCCCCTCCCCAGAATTCGCAATCGCGGGCGTGAACGATGAGGTAGCCCCAGTCATCGCGCATATGGGTGGTTTCACAGGCGAGAATGGAGCAGCGGGTAAAGCGCATCGAAACGACCGGGGCCAGGGAGAAGTCGGGCCAGGCCGAACCGGTGATGCCGGCAGTTTGGCTGCCATCCGCCACGCCGGAGGTGCCCTCCTGGACGGTGTTGCGGCGGACCCAGTAACAGGGCGCGGAGGCAGTGCCGCTGAAGGTGGCCGTATGGCCGTCGACGATGTGCACGCCATGGTCGGTCGATGCGAAGAACCACCCGACCGCAGTGCCGGCTGGGAAGGTGAGGTTGGCGTTGGCGTTGACGGCGCCGAAGATGTAATCGAGCGCAGGGTATGCGTAGCCGAGATCGAGTTGGCCGGTCTCGCGCTGGGCCTGGGGGGTGAAGGTTGTGTCGGCGGAAATGGCGACGTTGGAATAAACGATGGGAGGGAAGGTGGTCGATTTTCTGAGTTCGACGAGGAGACTGGAATCGATATTGGTGGCCCCAACAGAGCGGAAAGGGGAGCCAGGCGCGAGATAGAAGGAAGCGGCGCCGGCGGTTTGGAAAGGCCAGGAGGAGGAAGAAAAGACAGTCGAGCCGAAGTTGGGGGAGTTGTAGAATCCGTTGTAGTCGCCGCCGGGGGTCCAACCGCTGTCCGAAAGGTTGCTGACGTTGGCGAGAATGCAATTGGTGAAGGCGAGGACATTACCTCCGTATGTGCCGGGACCTGTGGTCAGATAGGAGCTCCCGCTAAAGCTGACGTTTTCGGCGGTCGCGGTGACGCCTCCTCCGAGTGCGAAATTGGTGATAGTATTGGCGAAGAGGACATTACCGAGATGGAGAGTGGACCCCCCAGCGCTGATGCCCTGCTGGCAATTGATGAACTGGGCATGGGAGACATTTGCGGACACGGCTCCAAGCGAGAGACCCACCTTGGCGTACGCGAAGCGCACGTACGGCAGCTCCGGCACGAGCGGCGCCACGCCAGCGAATGCTAAAGCGGAGCTGGCGTAGTAACCGGTCGGATTTCCAGAACCGATGTTCTCGCCAACACTCGAATCATCGACTGCGGTGAAGATCACCGGTTTGTAGGCAGCGGAGGTGAAAACGGTTTTCGGAGTGTAGGCCCCTGGAGTAATATTGAGAGCAACGTTGCGGGCAAATTTTATGACTGAGCCGCCTTCCCATGTATTTGTCCCCCAGAGCGTTACATTTCCGCTGATGTAATACGTAAAATTCCCTTGAAAACAGTAGCCGGTCACGATACCGCTGAGCATCGTATAATCCCAATTGACCTGGGGGATTGGAGTCGTGTTTCGGGCTGGGTCGAGCTTAGCGATGCTGTAAGACGGATGGGAGGAAGAGACGAAACGTTCGGGCGGGGTGCGGCGGGATTTGCCAGACACAAGGCGGGCAGAGGAGCCGGACCGGGGAGTAAGCCCGGCCAGGAGGCCTTTTCCGGCAGGTTTAGGGGTATATCCAGCCAGGGTGGATTCGGGCAGAGCCTGGAGAAGCGGTTGAAGCTCGGCGTAGTTGCAGGCTTCGATGAGAAAGCGGCGGCCGGAGTCTTCAAGCCAGCGCTTGAAGACGGTGGCGGACTTCCCGGGTTGGCCTTCGAGGAAGGCGACGCCGCGCGCCATTTTGAGAGCGTCGAAATCGAGTGAATCATCGACGGTGTCGGGATCGACCATGGCGGCGCGACGAGCAGGATCGGCCACACTGTTAAGAACAACAGACTGGACGGCGGGTGTCGGTGATTCGAGAAACTCGGTCCAGATTTCCATGCGGACGGAATCTGGAGAGAACCCGAGACGCGAGATTTGCGCTGGTGTGAGTTTCTCGTTCAGGAGCACCTCCTGGTGATATCGGCCGCGTTCGTTGCGGATGCGGACGCTGGCTTTGAGTCCTTGGAATGCATCCGGAAACGTGATTTCGTTGGTGGCGGTTTGCACTCCCGGGCAGGGCTTGACGGCGGCGACCTGGAGGGTCTTGCCGCTTGCAGGATCAAAGAGCAGGATGCCGATGAGAGCGGTACGGATTCGGGCGCCGTCCGGTGAGAGGCAGTCGAGCACGCCATTGGCGTCGTCAAGGCTTGGGGAGACGATGAGCTTATGCTGGCAGCGGGCGGCGACCGCGTAGCCTTCCGGCGTGATTTGGAAGGAGTCGTCGCTTTCGGTCCACTGGCCGGTTTCTGGGTCAAGGAAGTGGAGCCCGCTGGCCAATTCCATGATCCTCTGCGGCCTGGGGACGAGTTTGCCTGAGGGGGAGGGTTCATAGACGATGCGCTCGCGGAGGGCATGGTTTGGGCCGCGTTCGATGATGGGGTAATCCTGCGGAGAAGACGCTTGAAGCTGGGGTGGAGCGCCCCCGGGCTGAGGGGCAATTTGTTGCGCCGGTTGGGCAGGGCCGCGAGTGGCGAACGCAAAGACAAGAAGGGTGAGCGGTACCGTGATGGATGAGGGTGTTTTCATAAAATATTTCCTTGGGGTAGGGATCAGGTTCTTGTCGTGCCATTTGGATGCAGGCCCAAAGCTGCGAGGGTGCGGCGCCAGAGGGCTAACGCGAATTTGCGGGAGCGCTGGGCGGTGCCCTGGCCGCAGTGGGTTGAATCAGCGATGGTTCGGACGGGCGGGAATTCCTGCTCGCGGGAGTAATACTCGAGCATGAAGGCGGCGGTTTGGCGCTCAGGCGGCGGCATCCGCGTGGCCTGCTGCCACAAGAGACGGAGCAAATCCCTGAGGTCCTGCTCGGAGTAGTCGATGGTTGGAACACTCATGCTCTCTATATTAGTAATGCCAATTGGAGGCAGCGGTGTACCAACTTTCTTAGTATTTCTTCTCCAATGCCGGATTTCGTTATGGATGAAGCCGAAGGCCCAAAGGTGGAACTCGAGTCCCGGCGGAACGCGAGACAGGTTCTGAATGGCCTTGAGGGTGGCCTCGATGCAGAGGTCCTCGGCGGCGGCAGGGTCGCTGCAGGCACGGTGGGTGAAGCGGAGCAATTGTGGGAAGCGCCGGGAAAGAAGAGCGTCGAGGGCCGCGGCGTCACCGGCTTGGGCGCGTTGGAGGAGGGTCGCGTCAGGCAGGCCGTCCAGTTGGGCGCCGGGAGCGGCGGCGAATGGACAGCGGTCCGAGCGCTGGGCCGGGGGAGCGAAAGCGGCTTGAGAGTTCTGGGATAGTTCAGATTGGATGATCATTGCAAGTTACGTGTTGAAGGTTGCGAGACAGGAAACATCGGGAACGACAGCAGGGAGGGAGGGACGGCACCCAGCCGTTTTGAAGTACAAGGGAGGAGGCAGGCTGTGGAACACCTCAGTCTGTTGCCGATGAACGAAAGCGTGACCCACCGCGTTCATGACTTCCGGGAGGCTTGGTATCTCCCCTTCCTATGGTGGAAGGTTTAAAGATTATGGACCGGGAAGTCAATAAGCTTTTTGCAGCAGTGAGTAGCGTTACACAAGTATAGGTTCTGCTAAAGCTGAATTTAAGAAACCTTCAAGATGGGCCGGCGGCTTATGCGCCCGAGGTGTGGGAATTATGAGTGGTTGTTAGTTGCCCGGGTATCACATTGGCCAACCGTATCCATCTCGGCGGTACATTGAGACCGTTCCTATATTCAAATTGGCACGTCTGGCAAGCAACCGGCCACCAAAACGCTTGGAGTATTGGAAAAAGGTCACTTTACGCATCGTTCCCGCCACCCGGGTAAATCGGCATTGGTCATGATTTTCCACTTTTTTAACTGATATTCACTCTCGGCAACACGACCCCGAACGTGGTCCCGCGGTTCACTGCCGTCTGGTACTGCAGGGCGCCGCCGTGCTTCTCCACGATCCGCGCCGCGATTGACAGGCCCAAGCCGGTGCCGGCATCCTTCGTGGTGAAAAACGGATCGAAGAGTCGCTTCTCCACGTCAGGCGGAATGCCTTTTCCAGTATCACAGACTTCAAGGATAACCACTTCGGAAATGCGCTCCCGCAGCCGCCCGGTGCCAGTGCGGACACGCAACGTCACCGTGCCCCTGTGGCCGATACTCTCCGCTGAATTCTGAATCAGGTTGATCAAAACCTGCTGGATCTGCTGGGAATCAACCCGGATTTGCGCGTTTACTGAGTTTTCCAGGGCGAGGCGGATGCCTATCTTCTCGAGTTGCGGTGTCAGCAGGGTTTGAACTTTACGCAAAGGCTCCTCGGCCGCAACCGTGGCCAAGTGTGGTTCCGAGGGCCGGGCAAAGAGCAGGACGTCCTTGACAATGTGTTCGAGGCGGGTGACTTCGTTGGCAATGATCTCGGCGTCGGCCTGTTCGGCAGTGCCGGGCTGCATTTGTTTGCGCTGAATAAAAAGCCAGGCCTTGATGGCGGTCAGGGGGTTGCGAATCTCATGAGCGACACCCGCAGCCAACATGCCCAGCGAGGCCAGCTTTTCCTGGCGCTCCATCAGGGCCTGGCTTTGAACCAGCTTGACTCGCAAGGGTGCCAGCAATTCGCGATAGACCACCGCGGCCAGCCCGCCCCCGGCCAGCAGCAGCAACGCGAGCGAAGTCATGCTCAGCCAGCGCAGGTACGACAGCGATTGTTGCGAGGCCGCCAGAAAGGAATCCATGGATTCACCATGGGCGCCGGCCAGCTTGAAACCCAGGTTGAGCATCCGTTGGGACTGTTTTTCAAAAGCCGCAAAGTCTTCGAGGTCGGGCGTGCGCTGCCGCCGGGCGCGCGCTTTGGCGGCGATTTGCCGTGCCGCTGCCATGTAATCGTCGTAGGCCGCATTGATTTGATCGTGAATCTGCTTCTCCTTTTCGGTGGACTCAATCGGGCGCTGCTCGTCAATCCAAAGATCCAGTTGATGGCTGGCGGTTTCAAAATGGGCCCAGTCGTTGGTGTCCTGATAAACCCCGTAGCGCAGCACGAGGTTGTTTAGCTCAAGAATCGTTTGTTGCACGTGGTCGGCAATCTGAAAGCTTTTCAATTGCACCGCCGTCAATTTCTCCCGCAGCGCGCCGCCCCGCTGCCAGGCGCTGTGCGCCGTCCAAGCGATGAGGGCCACCATCCCGCCAATTGCCAGCACGAAAGCCGCCAACCGCAGTTTGATGCCGCCGCTCATGGTTTGGTAATCGAGCATCGCGCATAATGAGAGTATGAACAGGCGGTCGGACCGCAAGCCGACAAACGGGCGAAAGGAAGTAAAGGGGGCGGTGGTGGTGCGTGAGCGCTGGTGTGGCGTGAGGATAAAACCGTTGAAACGGTTCCGGCTCCTGTCTCCACCGCACGCACACCCCGCGGAAGCGGGGTGTCAATGAGAGAGGGGCGCAAGACCATGGCAACCGCCGACCGCTGAACCGCTTGGCATCGCCCACGGCTTCATGCCACCTGCATCAGTATTCCTTCAAAGGTTATCAAGAAGCTGGGAAAGCACCAATTTAACCGCAGAGACGCGATGAACGCGGAGGGGAAAGGCGCAACCGAGGGGAGAGATGACCACGGCGGCATCGGAGCGCGGCATTTAGGCTGCAGAACGGCGCAAACCCAATCCAGAGTTCGTCGATTCTGCAGCCTAAAGGCCGCGCTCCGATGCCATAACACGTCGCGAAGAATCTTGAAAGCAATGGGGGCGGTGGTGGTAACTCACTTACCGCGTTCGGTAAGCGAATGACCATCTTGAGGGCTCGGCCAGATTGGACCGACCCGAATTCTCTGGGCAAAACGGCGACTTTTTCAGTCAAGCAGCCTTGGCACGGTTCTGGCTAAACGAATCTTGCTTCGACGAACGTGAAAGCAGCGCGTTGGCGAGGTCTGCGGAAGGAACCGTTAACTTTTTGGCGCGAGCAAAAGCTCAATCTGACCGCAGCAACGAATGATTTAGCGGCGACCCACCGCTCCCTGTGGCTCGGCTCACGCCCGCGACCGGCCACAGGGTTATTTTTTTGAACCGATGAAAAAGACGATTCTGCTGGCGGACGACGACGACTCCGTCCGCAAGATGGTGGCCAGAGTCTTGGAAACAGCAGGGTATTCCGTCACCCAGGCCGCCACAGGACCTGAGGCGGTTGCCAAATCCCGAGCCCGGGAGCCGGACCTCATCCTGCTGGATTTAAAATTGCCGGAGCAGGAAGGCTGGCAGGTCTTTGAACAAATCAGCCGGTTTAATCCTTTGCTGCCGGTCGTCGTCATCACCGCCTGGCCAAATCAATACGAAGAAGCCATCCGCAGGGGAATTGATGCCCTGATGGAAAAACCGCTGGATTTACCTGTTCTGCTCCAAACCATTCGTGACTTGCTGGCTGAATCGGACGTTGACCGGACGCGCCGCTTAACCGACCGCAACTTTACCACCGCTTATCTGGCTCACGCCGGGAGCTAAGCACGCAGCTTGCGCTGGAGAGCCTGTGCTCGGGTTCGAGTTGGTCGGACACGCCCGTTCTTTAGCCAATTTCGGCTGGGCGGTCAATTCAGGGACGGCTCTTGGCGGTTCGATCGAAAATGTTCCTCACGCGGCCCGAAGCTTTCGGCGAACAATGCGCCCCAAGGCAATCGCTCCCGGGATGAGCAAAGCCAGTGTGGATGGCTCCGGCACCGCTTGAACCGTAAAGACATCGTCGGCACCAGAGAACGTTCCGATCTTCGAATAGGCGTCCGATTGCTCCGAGTTCGGAGTTGAAGCCAACGTCGCCGGCGAGAACGTCGCTTGATACCCGAACCCCGATAGCGTCTGGCCTGGTTGGATATCGTTCGCAGCAGAAGTGGGACTATACACAACGGAATTGCCATCGACGGTAGCCGTCCATCCGGCTGGTGCTGAAGCGCTGGTTGGCGTCCCAGGCAGATTAAATGCGAAAGGAATCCAGGCATACCACACAGTTCCAATGGGTGCAGTGGCAGTGGGGGCATCGCTAAAGGACAGGCTATAGCTATACGACGGCCCGCTGCCGGAGCCAATGATGGTTCCGCTGGCGGCCTGGCCTTGGGCGTGGAGGGAAGTGGCCATTCCCGCTGCCAGCGTCAATCCGAGAACCATTCTCGTGACGGCGGTGGTGGCGCGGTTGGTTAGGATGGAGGCGAACCGATACGCGTTATTCATAGTGGTCTTTGGTGTGATTTCAATTGGTTTTGACACAAAATAGGCCTTTTGTCTAGTTAGATGCATCACCCAGGAAAAGGTTCCCAAAAAAAAGATTTTTGCAACAAAAAGCATCTCCCCGGAATCCTAACGGGGCTGGAGCCGACGCCACGGTTCTTGTCGTGGCCCGGGAGTCCATTTTTTAGCATAATCCCCAGCCCGGGAGGATGTCCGCATCCAAGGCGGTGGGCTGAGCATTCGCCTGGAGTTTCCGCTCGGCCAAAATGCCGATCATGGCCGCGTTGTCCGTACAAAGGGCGCGTTCCGCCAGGCGCAGGTTGAGTCCCGCTTTCCGGGAGGCCGCCTCCAATTCCTGGCGCAGCACCCGGTTGCAGGTGACGCCACCGGAGGCGGTGACGCAGCCAACGCCGAGACGGCGCGCCGCGCGGATGGTCTTGGTCACCAGGACCTCGACGATGGCGGCCTGCACGCTGGCGCACAGATCACGCAGTTTCTGCGGGTCGTCCAGCAGTTCCGGACGATCGCGAAGAAAATAACGGATGGAAGTCTTGAGCCCGCTGAAGCTGAAGTCATCGTGCATCTCGTTGAGCATTGGCCGTGGAAAATCGTATGCCTCGGGGTTCCCCTGCCCGGCCAGGCGATCGATTTCGGGTCCGGCTGGATATGGCAGTCCCATCAGCTTGCCGGCTTTATCGAAACATTCACCGGCCGCGTCATCAACGGTCGAACCCAGCAAACGGTGCCGCAATTCGGCTTCGACATGGACGAGCATCGTGTGGCCGCCGCTGACGATGAGCGAAACGTTGGGCTCAAACTTCGAAAAATCCGCGCTCGGCGGCTCGCCCGTAATCCAGGGAGAGTAAAGATGGGCTTCATGGTGCTGGATGCCGAGAAACGAGCGGCGCAAAACGAAGGCGACGCCCTGGGCCGCCTTGAGTCCAACCATAAGCGCACCAGGCAGGCCCGGGCCTTGCGTCGCCGCGACCGCCTCGACCTGGCCGGCAGTTATCCCGGCCTGGCGCAAAGCCGCTCCGGCCACCGGCAGCAGATTGCGCAGATGCTCGCGCGCGGCCAGCTCGGGCACGACCCCGCCGTATTCGGCATGGAGCTGAATCTGCGACGAAACCACATTGGACCGGACCCGGCCCTGGTGAACGACCGCCGCGCTGGTTTCATCACAGGAGGTTTCAAAAGCGAGGAGGGGCATGAAGGCGGCGGAACTCCTCAGCGCAAAACCTCATTTTACCTCGAGCTTCTCGCCCTTGGCGACTTGCTTCTCGGTCTGCGGAGCGCGTTGGCTGAAGAGGATCATGCCCTTGAGAAAATCCATCGCCCGTTCCAGTTGCAGGTCGCGGGCATTGGCGACGCGCTCGCGGTCCTTATCGGGCAGGCTTTCCAGTCCGCCCGGGGCGCGGCGGAGCTGGATGTCGCGGTCTTCATCATCGGTCATGGTCACGATGCTGTCGGGGGTGATGCCTTCTTCATGAATCACTTTGTGGCTGGGGGTATAATATTTGGCGGTGGTCAACCGCAACGCCGAGCCGTCAGTCAGCGGCAGAATACTTTGGACCGACCCTTTGCCGAAGGTCTTCTCTCCCATCACATACGCGCGTTTATGGTCCTGCAGGCAGCCGGCGACAATTTCAGAGGCGCTGGCGCTGCCCAGGTTCACCAACAATACGACCGGCATGCCGTGCAGCTCGTCGCCGCGCGGATTGTTGGCCCGGCGCACCGAGCTCTGCGCGGGATTGCGGCCTTCGGTCGTCACGACCAGCTCGCCCCGCGGCAGGAATTTTTCACACACATCGACGGCCTGCTCGAGCAGCCCGCCCGGATTCCACCTCAAATCCAGGATCAAACCCTGCATGCCTTCTTTCTTGAGGGTCTTGATGGCGGTTTCCAGGTCGTCGCTGGTCTTTTCGCCGAACTGAACCAGGTGGATATAACCGATCTGGTTGTCGCTGAGGGGGAACTCCTTCTTGCCGTTGATGTCCTTGACCATATCAACGGTAATGATCGAGCGCTTGAGGTTGAACTCCTTCACCTGGTTTGAGGAAGGCCGGAAGATGGTCAGGCGCACCTCGGTGTCGGGCTCGCCCCGCAAGGTCTTGACGGCGTCCTGGAGGCTCATTTTTTCGGCGTTTTTGTTGCCAATCCGAATGATCCGGTCGCCGGACATAATGCCGGCCTTGAAGCCCGGGCTGTCTTCCATCGGCGCGACGACGGTAACAAAATTGTCCTTCATGGAGATGACAATCCCCAGCCCGCCGAAAGCGCCCTGGGTGTCATTTTGGAGTTCTTTGTACTTCTCCGGCTCCATGAATTCGCTATGCGGGTCGAGGGTATTGAGCATCCCCTTAAGGGCGCCATAGACCAGGTCCTGGTAGGTCAGTTTCTGGCCATCGACATAATCCTTCCGCACTTTCTCCATCACATAGGAAAACAATTCCAGGCTCGGGTAGGCAGAATCCTTCTCGGCGGCCTGGGCCGGGTAGAAAATCCGCGCCCCGATGAGCAGGTTGAAGATCAAAGTCACCGTCACTGCGCCGTAAATCACTCGTCGTTTCATAAAACTGCAAACATCTTTCAGGCTGAAAGTAAGGGGCAACGGGCGCCTTGGCAAGACGGGCCTCTACGGGAGGGTTATGGTTTTCTACGGATGCCTTTCACATTGCCCGGGTACCGCCCGGTCCTTACTCTGCGGCGATGACCGAACCGGAACCACTCCAGCAATTCGGGCGCACTTACGTCCGCTTTCGGGGTCGAAAGCTCTCGTATTTCTCGGGTTGCGATTATTTCCGGTTGGCGAGCCATCCGAAGGTGCTGACGGCGCTTTGGGCGGGCGCCAAACAATACGGCTTGAATGTCGCCGCCTCGCGACTGACCACGGGCAATCACGTGCTGTATCGAAAGCTGGAGCGGCAGTTGGCCGGGTTTTTCCGCGCCGAGGATGCCCTGCTGGTCCCCACAGGTTATCTCACCAACCTGGTCGTGGCGCAGACCCTGGCGGGAAATTTTTCCCACGCCCTCCTGGATGAGGAATCGCATCCTTCGCTTTCGGACGCCGCCCGGTTGCTGGATTGTCCGCTGTTGCGTTTTGGTCATGGCGACGCGGCGGAGCTGGCGGGCTGCATCCGGCGGTGCGGCCCCGGGTCCAAGGTGATTCTGCTCACGGATGGCATGTTTTCGCGGGATGGCACAGCCGCACCACTGAAAGCTTACCTGGAAGTGCTTCCCCTGGACGCGGTGATGCTGGTGGATGACGCTCATGGCGCCGGGGTTCTGGGCCGAACGGGCCGGGGCTCTGTGGAGCATGCCGGGGTCAGCCGCCGACGGGTGATCCAGACGGTCACGCTGAGCAAGGCCTTCGGCGCGTATGGCGGGGCGATATTGGCCACCGCGGCGCTGCGCCGCCAAATCATCAACCGCAGCCAACTGTTCGTGGGCAGCACACCGTTGCCGTTGCCGTTGGCGAACGCCGCGTTGCAGGCGGTTAAGCTGGTGCAAACTGACAAGAGCCTGCGGCATCGTCTCGCTCACAATGCCGGTTACCTCAAGCAAGGGTTGCGCACGGCGGGCCTGCCTGTGCCTGATGCGCCCGGACCCATTGTGGCCGTGGTCCCCAAACGCCCGGGGGCGGCCGCCAGAATTTCGCGCCGGCTGCTGGAGGTGGGGATTTATCCACCGTTTATTCATTATCCCGGGGGACCGGCAGGGGGCTATTTTCGGTTCGTGGTTTCCAGCGAGCACAGCCGGCGGCAGTTGGACGGGCTGATCGGGGCGCTGGTGGCGGAACTGAGACAAATGAGTTAATTGGGTTGATTGGGTTAATTGAGTTAATTGAGTTAATTGGGTTGACTACTTCGGCAGATTAGCCTTACATACTCGACAATTGATGATACGAACGGGGTTTGTGCGTACCAAGACCACCAAGCAATATCCGACGAAGCCTGGAACAAAGCCGGGGGCCGGAGAGCATGATTCGGTGCCTCCGGCAGAGAATAGCGGTGAGGAGTTTGTTCAGTTCGAACTGGACGGCAAGATGCTGGCGGAGGTGGAGACCCTGGCCAGGGCAACCGGCTGCAGCCGGTTCGAGATGTGCGTCACGCTGCTTGAAGAAGGCGTCGCGGAGACTTGCGGCGTTTGCGGCGTTTGAGTGATTCCTGGAGCAAGCGGGTGACAAATCCGAAGCGGTTATCTTCCATGCCGGCCTGGTTGGCCAACCGCATGATTTGCGCGTGCAATTTACGGTCCACGAAACCGCCCAGGTAAGTTTTGTCTTTTGAGCGTTGGTTCGGCACAAGGCACTTATAATGCGGAACTTCCGGTTGCGCAAGTGGCCGGACTTATTTTTTTCATAAGTTTTTGGCAGGGGTGGCCGGCAGGGGTGGCCGGCCCAGCATACAACGGCAATCCCGCAGGCTTTTTTGGCGCCTGGTGCCTGGTTTTGGGTGTTTTAGAGCGTGTCTTAAAATTGGGGCCGCGTTGAAGCCGCCGACGCGAAGAGGCGGATTCTGCCCGGAAACCGCTCAACTCTCCGCCTCCTCACGTCGACGGCTACAATTTCCAAACAGGCGCTCAGGCGTTTGGTTTTCATCCCAACCGGTATTGCTTCGCCACGGCCGGGCCCAATTGTTCGCTGAGCAAACGGCGCAGGTCCACGGGGCCGCCGAGGGTGGCGCCGGTGCCGGTTTGGCTGCCCTGGGCGAGGCTCTGCTCAGCGGCTTCCAGGACCAGGGTGGCGTAGAACCCAAGGGCCATGGGATTGAGGGCGGCCTGCTGTTCTTCAGCCGAAAGGCGCCCGTTCCGAAAGGCCAGCATCTGCTCGTAGAGCCGGCCCGGGCTGCTGATGCCGTAGCCGGTGACGCGGTTATCTTTCTCGAAGTTCCGAAAGAGGGGGTTGACCTCGGACATTCCTTCGGCGTGGATTTCGCGCAAGCCGGGCATGTCGAGAGCCAGATCAATTAAGCCGTCGGAACAGAGGAGGCGGGCGGATTGGACGGTGGTGGACCAGGCGGAGTTGGGCAAGGCCCAACCGGTGAGGATATGGGCGACGGCGCCGGTCTGGAAAAGGAGCTCGGTATCCACCAGGTCGAAACCCTGGACGGCAATGGGTTTGAGGGAGGGCAATTTGTGGGCGTAACCGATGGCACGGACTTGAGCCGGGATGAGGTTGACCATGTTCATGAGGGCATCGGCCATGTGGACGGTCAAAAAGGAGACGGGGGAGTTGCGCTGCGCGAAATCGGGCGAAGCAAAGAACCGGGGCGTGTGATTGGGATCAGCGACGAGTAATTTGTCGAGCATGTAGAAAACGGCGGCCTGGAAGGTGCCATAACGGCCGGTTTGGAAGCGGGCCTGGGCCTCTTTGAGGCGCGGGTCCTGGCGTTTGTGAAAATCGACGGCCAAGAAGCGGCCGGACTTGCCGGCGGCCTGGAGGATGGCATGGGCGTCGGAGATGGTGGCGGCGGTGGGTTTGGGGAGGAGGACGTCCAGGCCGGCGGAGAGGGCATCGACAGCGGGCGCGCAGTGGAGGTGGTCGGGGGTGTTGACCTGGACGGCATCGAGGTTGACGCCGGCCAAGAGGTCCTGGTGGGTGGCAAAGCGGCGCCCGGTGGGGAGCCCGGCTAAATCGCCAAACCAGTTGCGGTATTCTTCATTGGGGTCGGCGACCGCGCAAATTTCCAGCAACTCGGAGTATCGGCTGCGAAAGAACAAGTATTGGTAAATCTCGCGGACGACGGCTCCGGCGCCGATGACCCCCAAGCGAAGCCTGGTTTTCATAGAAGATTTTGGATTTCGCTCATTCGGGTTTCTTTCGGCGTTCGGATTTCGGATTTCGGATTTCCATGGTGCCGGTCTGCCGCAACAGGAAAACCGCGAGGAACTCGGCGGCGGCCTGAATTTCCTCGAGGGAGATCTGCTCGTGATCGGAGTGGGCATAAGCCAATTGACCGGGCCCGAAGGTCAGGACGGGCATAGCCGGGTACTCGCCGGCAAAGAGGCGGGCGTCGCACGAGACGGTCCAGCCCAGGACGGGGTCATCCTTCCAGAGGCCGCAGGTGCGGGCGGCGGCGATGGCGTTTCGCATGGGAGGCGAATCAGGGTCGCCGTCAAAGGCGGCATTGTGCAATTTTTCATAGGTGACCTTGACGACGGCGTGGCCGGGTTCGGCACGGGCGATGCGGCGCAGATAATTCCCGGCGCCGCGGCAGGCAGCGGCGCGGAGGCGGTCCATTACTTCTTCGATGCGGTGAGTGGGGACGAAGCCCTGTCCGCCTTCGAGGGCGAGGGGCGCGGGTGGCCGGCGGGAAGGTTTGTCTCCCAGTTCGAGGCGCAGGGGACCGCCGGCGGCTTCCAGTTTTGCCCTGGAGAAGACGAGGCTGCGGACCAAATGGGCCATCTTGGTGATGGCGCCATCGCGCTCGCGAATGGCACCCATGTGGCCGGTGGCGCCGTGGACGGCGACGGTAAAGTAATTGCCCGCGCGGCGCAGGTCATAGTGAACGCGCACCAAAGGTTTGCCGGTGGCGGGAGCAATGACTTTCGTTTTGTCACCGTATAGAGAGGTGTAGCCGGCCAAACCGGCGTCCAGGCAGTCGCGCAGGAGCGCCTCGGTTGAGTGGTCCGGAGGGCGTTGGAAAGCGATGTGGAAACCGACCTCGCCGCAAATGCGGGAGGGATGCTCGCCGAAAGGACCGATGATGCCATGGCAGGTCTGGACCGGACGTTGGGGAAACAAAACATGGCGGCTCTCGGCCCGGATGGCGGCGCCTTCCAGTTCGAGTTGCTCATTGACGAAGGCAAACATCTCGAAGGCGGAGGCGCCGGCCGGGGGCTGCAACTCGGCGCGGTACCATACGGCGCCGCGGTTGGCCGGGTGGACTTTCAACCCGGTGCACTCGCCGACGAGGATAGCGTCATAGGACTGCTTTAAATCGCGGTCCACGGCGAGGGATAGGGAACCGTTGCCGCCGGTTTCCTCATCGACGACGAACATGGCCAGGAGGTTCCGGTTCCACTGGAGACCGGCTGGAGGCATGACCTCGGCCAAAACGCGGAGGGCAGCGACGAAGCTGACGACGGGGCCCTTGTCATCGCAAGCGCCGCGCCCATAGACGACGCCTTGCTTGACGGCCGGCGGAATATAAGGGGGGACGACGTCGATATGGGCGTTGAGGGCGACGGACATCCCGGCCTGGTTGCCGCGCTGTCCGGGCACAAAATAGAGGAGGTTGGAACGTCCGGCATAGGTTTCTTGCGGGGTAAGACCTTCCGGGCGGTTCGAGGTCCTGGTGAAATGGAGGAGAGAATAGCTGGGATGGGCCTGGATGGCGGGATTGATGGGACGGCGCTGGAGGCGGGCGCCGGGAAAGGTCAAGGCGCCGAGCTCGCGTTCGAGAATCCGAAAACAATTGGCTTCGGCCGCGCGCATGAGAGCGACGTCCGGTTTGGGGGTGGTATCGATAGCGCAGAGTTCGACGAGGAGTTGTTGGAGGTATTTCTGGAATGGGGCGGACCGGGTGCGCTGGCGGATTTGCTGAAGCAACCGGCTTGATTTGGCGTCGGTTAGCTCCCCGCCAGTGAGTGGGGCTGACCGTTGCAGCGGGCGGTGAGATTTGGTGGACGAGACGACAGTGGCAGGGCGGTGCGTTCTCACGGCGTTAATTGGCGGCAGGCTAACAGACGAACATGGCGAGTCAATTTGGAAGGCCGGCAGGCGCGACCGATGGGTTAAATGGGTTAAATGGTGCAAGGATTTGGCGGAGGGGCACATTTTCCTGTCTTTAATTGTGCTGTCTTTTTATTGTCGCACGCGAGCTATGGGCAAAGAATTCAGCATCGTCCCGCGTTCGGTGCCGCGGGTGGAGACGCGGTATCGGCGGGTGGCGACGGCGTTGCCACACCCCGAGTCGGTGGCGACGCTGGAGGCGCTGCGGCGGTTCGAACCGCAATCGATGCGGGGGCAGCCGCCGCTGGTATGGGACCGGGCGGAGGACATTTTTGTATTCGACAAGTACGGCAACCGATGGCTGGACTGGAGTTCGGGCGTGCTGGTGGCCAACGCCGGGCACGGGGCGGCGGAGGTGCGGCGGGCCATCATCGAGCAGGTCAACAGCGGCCTGCTGCACAACTACTGTTTCCCGAGCGAAGAGCGGGCCGAGCTGGCCGCCTGCCTGGCCGGCCTGGCGCCGGAAGGATTGGACAAGGTTTTTCTGCTGACCACCGGCTCGGAAGCGACGGAATGCGCGCTCAAGCTGGCGCGTTCGCAGGGCATCCGGGCCGGGGGCAAGCAAAAGATTGGGCTGGTTGGTTTCGAACGGGGTTTTCATGGGCGCACGCTCGGGGCGCAGCAGGCCGGGGGCCTGGCGGGGCAAAAGTCCTGGATCGTGAATCTGGATCCGGCGATCATCAACGTGCCATTTCCCGACGGGTATTGGCAGGAGAAGGTCGGGTTCGAGAGTTTTGTGGAGGGCATCGAGCGGGCAAGATTCCGGCCCGAGGGCATCGCGGGAGTGCTGATGGAGACCTACCAGGGGGTCGGGCCTGATTTTGCGCCGGTGGAATACGTTCGCGAACTGGCCGCCTGGTGCCGGAAGCACGAGGTGGTGCTGATCTTCGACGAGGTCCAGGCCGGTTTCGGGCGGACCGGCAAGTTTTGGGCGTTCGAGCATTACGGGGTTGAGCCCGACCTGATCTGCTGCGGCAAAGGCATCACCAGCTCGCTGCCGCTCTCGGCGGTGATTGGGCGGAGCGACTTGATGGACCAATTCCCGCCCGGCTCGATGACCAGCACGCATACCGGGAACCCGGTCTGCTGCGCCGCGGCGCTGGCCAGCGTGCGAAAGATTCAGAGGGAGAACCTGACGGCCAACGCGGCGCAGCTTGGAACGCTGTTGCTCGAAGGCCTGGAGAAGATCCAGCGGAAATATCCCACGGTGGTTGGCCACGTGTCGGCGCGCGGGCTGGTGGGGGGCCTGCAGACAGTCAAGGCCGGCCGGAAGGAGCCGGACCCCGAGCTGGCTCATGCGATTATCGAGGGGTGTTTTCACAAGGGGTTGCTGTTATTTGCGCCGGTCGGGGCGTGGGGTCAGACGGTCAAAATCGCTCCGCCGCTGACCATTCCCCGCGAGGCGCTGGCCGAAGGACTGGCGGTACTGGAAGAGGCGGTGGGCGAGGCGGTGGGGGTCAGAGGGTCCAGCGGCGCAGGATTGGTGGATTAATGGCACACCATCCTGTCCCATCGCGCCGTAATCCAATAATCTATTTTAAAAACGGGCGCGGCCGGGGGTTGGTTCCCGGCCGCGCTGAGTGTTGGTTGGGTTAGCCTGACTTTCGCAATTCAGCCAGGCAGTTTGCAGAAAGCCCTGATTTTTGGCGCATCTCGCCCGAAAGTCTTCACTACAGGCCCGAGGCGGACTGCGGCCTCTCTTTAGTCGAGCAACTGGCCTTTG
>Ga0210408_10000623_pt1 | contig 42876 bp, 43 predicted proteins | sample IncBWH4MmetaG_FD_155471 | JGI IMG/M metagenome (GOLD analysis project Ga0210408, IMG submission 155471) | Forest soil microbial communities from Barre Woods Harvard Forest LTER site, Petersham, Massachusetts, United States - Inc-BW-H-4-M | ecosystem: Environmental > Terrestrial > Soil >...
ATCTTCCAAGGTCGAGGCAGGCAAGGCCTCTGAAGCACAGTTGCAGCAAGGCTTGCAGTCGGCGGCCGATATTTTGTCAGCCCTTTACGCTGAGGCTCGGAAGGCTCGCCCGCAGCTGAAGGGACACTTGCGCGGAACTTTCCACATTGAGGCTGACGGCACTCCACGGATGTTTATGGAGCGGGGTTCAGAGTTCACGCCTCCTGAGGGGAAGACCATCTCTGACGATTTTGTCGGAGCTACCTTTGGCGGGAAGTGGAAGTTTCCCAAGATTGGCAGCGACCTCATGCTGGCGGTTGATTATGAACTCGCACCGGGCAGCTAACAACTGCAGATGTAGTGGGCGCGGCCATTCCGCTTCTGCTTCATTTCGCACGTGATGCGCGCCGGGCCACTGATGTGCTGCGTTAAACCACCTATGGGTTTTGCAATCCCTTTAGCGCTTCTGCTCGTAAGCTGCGCCTCGAGGCCGGAGGACAAGGCCGCCGTCGAGACCGTCGTTCGCAGCTATATCATGGCCTATCCTCGTATTGCTTGCGGTGTGCTGGTCCCGCGCGCAAGCCCCAAGCCAGCCACTAAAGGTGGTAGTCATCAGGTGATTCGCTTTCGATACACGTTCTGAGTCTTGGTATGCGTAAAACCAAGCGCAACATAGAATCCATGACTCTCTATACGTTTCACATTACTCCGCACGACGATCGCCTGCGCACCCACGCGGACAGCCCACGACTCGGCACGTTGGACCAGCAACCGTCCGATACCACGGCGACGCATTTGTTTCGCCGTAACCAATCCGATGATCTCGACGCGGAATCCTGACTCCAAAGCCTCGGAACAGTGTGCTTGAAGCCAACCGCATATCTCTCCGCTATCCGATTGCGCTACCGCCATGAGGTAGTCACTGCGGGCAACCAACCTCGACAGGCGTCCGAGCAGAGTCTCGCTATCTGCCGGATAACCCAACTCCTCCACTAAATGCACAATTGCCTGGGAATCGCTCTCGGTCATCGCCCGCACTAAAATGCCAGTGCTCATCGTGTCGAATAGTACGATGCGTCCAGCTCAGTTTGGGTTGCGGAGCAGATTGCTCAACGCGCCTTTCTCGGTCCGAACGAGGGCGACGACGATTTTAGCCGAACGTGCTCAGAACTTCCAGCGGACGAAGGCTACGAGCACGAACGCCGCAATCAGGATTAACGGAACGGAAATCAACAAGAGGGGGCGAAAGCGGGTATCGACTGGAGGTTTGGGCCAGTCGGTTGCAAAGTGATAAACGAATTAGTCGCTGCCCACGATGGCGGTGTCTGCCGTCCCTGGCGGGACTTGACCTTTCTCTTCCCTCCTTCCCCACCGTTGAAACGGTGGGCTATTTTCGGACGTCCCTCCGGGACAGAACCGGCACTCGGGAGCTCAAATCCTCGCCAAAGATATTTGAAAGTTTTCAGTTCAAGTCAGAACCCGGCACCGTTTGAAATATCTGAGAGATAATTTTACCAGATTTTGGCCTTAGAATCTAGTGGCATAGGACATTCCTGTCCACAGCAATGTGCCACGCACGAGATTAGCAGCAAATCCAGGCCGCAGTGCGTTCGGAAGTTGCTGCGGACAGGAATGTCCGCGCTCCGCTCCTCTGCCCGCCGTCACCGACCGATTACATTGAATCCCTCCAGGGCGCCGTTTGTCTTGAGTTCCAGCCAAAGCCCGGTATAACCGCCGGGTGTTCGAGACTTTCGCAGAGCCGATCGGTGCCGGCACGCGCTATTGCGCAGTGTACGGGCATCCGGTGAGGCATTCGGCTTCGCCGGCGATGCAGAATGCGGGCCTGGCGGCGCTGGGGTTGAATTGGCGTTACCTGGCGTTCGAGGTTCACCCGGATGACTTGCGCGCGGCCATTGCCGGCGCGAAAGCGATGACCTTTATTGGGCTCAACCTTACCGTGCCACATAAATTGCTGGCAGTGGATATGGTTGATGAATCGGATGATTCGGCAAAGGCCTGGGGGGCGGTGAACACGGTCCGTTTCGAGGGCCGGGATGGGCAGGGAGCCTGGCGGCCTTTGGCGGAATTCGCGGAAACGCCGCGCGCGATTCGCTCACACGGTTTCAACACAGATGCTGAAGCGATCATGCGGGCCTTGAGGGAAGACCTGGGCGTGGAAGTTCGTGGCGCAAAGGTGGTCCTGTTGGGTGCGGGAGGAGCAGGGCGAACGGCGGCCCTGAAGCTGGCCGCCGAGGGAGCGGCGGAGTTGCACCTGATCAATCGAACGCGCGGCAAGGCGGAGGCCATCGCCCAGGAAATCCAAAAACGTTTCCCGGAAACGAAAACAGCTTTGGAATACCCAGCGGGGCAGGTCGATTTAGTCTTAAACGCTACGTCGCTGGGTCTGAAACCTGCTGACTCGTTGCCTCATGACGAACGGCGGTTTTCATTGCGACGGGCCGGAGCCGTGTATGACATGGTTTATCGACCGGCGGAAACGCCGTTGCTCAAAGCGGCCAAAGCCGCGGGCTGCCGGACGGCCAATGGGCTTGGCATGTTGTTGTATCAGGGCGCCAAGGCGCTGGAAATCTGGAGCGGCCGACCCGCTCCGCTCGAAGTCATGCGCCAGGCGCTGGAGAGAAATGTGTATGGGTGAGGTAAGGCTACGGTCCACAGTCCACAGTCTGCGGTCCACAGTCCACAGTCCACAGTCTGCGGTCCACGGTCCGCAGTCCACGGTCCACGGTCCACGGCCCACGGTCCACAGCCCACAGTCTGCGGTCCACAGTCCAGAGGACCGCGGGTTAGCGATTAGCTCACCATTCGGCATTTGAATATGTTGTCACACCTTTTCGACCCCGCAGTCTGGGCGGCAGTGCCATTTCATTTTTGGTCGGTGGTATTTTTCGTTTTCGGGTGCGTGGTCGGCAGTTTTCTCAATGTTTGCATTCACCGGATGCCTTTGGGGGAAAGCATTGTTTCGCCGCCGTCGCATTGCCCGCATTGCAAGTATTCGATCCCCTGGTTCCTGAACATCCCGCTGGTGACCTGGCTTTATTTGCGCGGCAGGTGCCGGAACTGCGGGGAGGCGATTTCAGCGCGGTATTTCCTGGTAGAGTTGCTGACCGGGGTCGCGTTTCTGGGTTGCTGGCTGAGATGTGGGCCGCAATCGGCCTGGGTGGCGGTGATCTATTCGATATTTCTGGCCGGGTTAATCGTAGCGACGTTCATTGATTTCGAGTACTTGATCATTCCGGACGAAATCACGATTGGCGGAACGGTGGCAGGTTTTGTTCTCTCTTTCCTGGTTCCGGCGCTTCACCGGCAGAGTTCCCTGGCTGGGGCGATGAAGGAAAGCCTTTTCGGCGCCGCGTTGGGGGCGGGGGTGTTCTACCTGATATTGCGCGGGGGCAAGCTGGCCTTCGGCAGGCACCGGTTGTCGCTCCCGGCCGAAACGAAAATTGTTTTCACCGAGACGGCGGTGACCTTGCCTGACAAGACTATCCCCTATGAAGAAGTGTTCAGCCGGCAGTCGGACACGATTACGGTGCGGGCGAGCACGGTGGAACTGGTGGACCGTTGTTACCGGGATGTTGTGGTGCGGCTGAGTCCCTCGCGGCTGCGGATCGGGGACGAGGAACTGAACCCCGAGGAGGTGCTGGTGCTTGAGGCAACGAGCGCGGAAATCGTGCTGCCACGGGAAGCGATGGGATTGGGGGATGTGAAGTTCATGGCGGCGATCGGCGCGTTTCTGGGCTGGCAGGCAGTGGTTTTCTCGGTGGCGGTAAGCGCGTTTATCGGGGCGGCGGTTGGCATCACGATGGTGCTGACCGGGCGGCGGGCGCTGTCCTCACGCCTGCCTTACGGACCTTACATCGCGATGGCGGCAACGTTGTGGATATTTGCGGGGCCGGAACTGGTGGGGTGGTACATTCAACTGATGATGCACTTGGGCGGAAGAAGGTGACGGGAGGGCGCGGGCACGGACTATTCGGCCAGGCCCTATTCGCACTGCGCTTTGTGACGCAGCGCGTGATCGAGGAGGACGAGCGCAGTCATGGCTTCGACCATCGGCACAGCCCGCGGCAGCACACAGGGATCATGGCGCCCGCGGCCTTTGAGAGTGGTGTTCCGAAATTGATCGTCAACTGTTTGTTGTTCATGCATGACGGTAGCAACGGGCTTGAACGCAACGCGAAAATAGATCGTCTGGCCGTTTGAGATGCCGCCTTGGATTCCGCCCGAGCGATTGCTGGTGGTATAGACTTTGCCCGCTTTGGCCCGAAATGGGTCGTTGTGCTCGCGTCCGGTCAGCAAAATACCTCCGAAACCGGAGCCGATGTCGAATCCTTTTGAGGCGGGCAGACTCAGCATGGCTTTGGCCAGGTCCGCTTCGAGACGGTCAAAGACCGGTTCGCCCCAGCCGGGGGGAACACCGCGCGCGACGCCTTCGACGATGCCGCCGACCGTATCGCCCGCCTGGCGCATTTTCTCGATTAGCCGGATCATCTTCCCGGCGACAGCGTCATCGGGACAACGAACGATGTTCGCTTCGATGTCCCTGGGTTTCACTTTCTGCGGGTCCACTTCAGCCACAATGCGCTGGACCTGTTTGACGTAAGCGAGAACTTCGACGCCATAGCGTTCGCGCAGAAGTTTCCTGGCGATTGCGCCGGCGGCGACGCGCCCGATGGTTTCGCGGGCGCTGGTGCGGCCGCCGCCCTGCCAATTGCGAAAACCGAATTTGGCCTGGTAAGTGTAGTCGGCGTGGGACGGGCGAAATTTAGTAGCCATTTCGGCGTACGCTTCGGAGCGAACATCCTGGTTTTTGACCCACAGGCAAATGGGGGTGCCGAGGGTTTTGCCTTCGAACGTGCCGGAAAGGATTTGGACGGTGTCGGGTTCTTTACGCGGCGAGACGATTTTGGATTGGCCGGGCCGGCGCCGGTCGAGGTCCGGCTGAATATCGGCCTCGGTGAGCTTGAGCCGAGGGGGGCAGCCATCCACGACGACGCCGACGCCCCCGCCGTGGGATTCACCCCAGGTAGTGATGCGGAAGAGGTGGCCAAACGTGTTTGCCATGGGAGGAGAATGGCAGAATGATTTGAGCAGGACAATTTTTTTCAAGGGCAGAATGATTAGGGCAGAATGATTGGGGCAGAATGATTGGGGCAGAATGATTGGGGCAGAATGATTTATTTTTGAGAAATGCCGGGTCATATTTCCGTAACGGTAAAGGCAGGTTGGGATTAAGGATTAAGGTTGCAACTGCGATGATTTTGCTCTAATCATTCTGGCTAATCAGATGGCAGTAACTTGTCCAATCCGATTTCATCAATTCACCGAGCGGGAATTTCACGACAAGGATTATGCCGTGATGACCCATGCCTTTGCCTGTCATAATGAGATAGGCCGGTTTTGCGATGAGGCTATCTACCAGGCCGATCTTGCGGCGAGGCTGAGTGCGGCGGGGTTGAAACCGGTGCGGAGGGAGGTTCCGGTGGTGGTTTCCTGGAAAGACTTCCGCAAGAGATACTTCTTGGATCTCGTGGTCGAGGATGCGGTCGTTTACGACCTTAAAGCAGCCACCACTCTGATCGGTGACCATGATGCACAGATGTTAAACTACCTGCTTCTGCTCGGCAGTTTTGAAATCGAACTCACGACTCTGTTCCGGAAATGATGGCAGAATGATTAGGGCAGAATGATTCTTGAAATCCGAGCATTCTGCCCCAATCATTCTGCCGCAGTGTGTGCTGTGTAACCGAATGAAAGTCACCCTCTTCATCCCATGTTTTGTCGATCTCATGTATCCGCAGGTCGGCATCAGCATGGTCAAAATCCTGGAGCGGCTGGGCCACAAGGTCGAATGCCCTGAGGAGATTGCGTGCTGTGGACAGCCGGCCTACAACTCAGGCTACTGGGACGAAGCGCGGGAAGTGGCCGTGAAGGTCCTGGAGCGGCTGAAGGAGGCCGAGGTGGTGGTGATCGCGTCCGGGTCATGCGGGGCGATGCTGCGGGTGTTTTATCCGGAACTGTTCGCTGGAACGGTCCATGCCGGAACGGCGAAAACGCTGGCAGGAAAGAGTTATGAGTTTTCCGATTTCCTGGTGAGCAAACTTGCGGTGACCGATTTGGGCGCCCGGTTTCCGGCCAAGGTCACCTTCCACGACGGGTGCCACGGGCTGCGCGAACTCGGCAATTACGAGCAACCGCGCCGTCTGCTGGCGCACGTGCGCGAGCTTGAACTAGTCGAAATGAAGGAAAAGGTCTGTTGCGGGTTCGGGGGCACGTTCGCCGCCAAGTTCCCGATGATTTCGACGGCGATGGGGGAGGTGAGATGCGCGCAGGCTCACGATACCGGGGCTGAGTATATCGTCTCGAACGACTCAAGCTGTCTGATGCATATCCAGGGTTTGCTCGACCGGCAGGGCAGCAGGGTTAAGACCATTCACCTGGCGGAAGTGCTGGCTCAATCATGAACCCGGTCGCTCGCGAATTCAAAGCGAACGCGCGGCGGCTGACGGCGGATCTCCGGCACCGGGACCTCATCCAAACCGCGCTGGGGAAGTACGAAGCCGTGAGGGATAAAACCAAAGCGGCGTTCCAGGATTGGCAGGCGGCGCGGCAAGCGGCGGCGGAGATCAAATGGGAGGCAGTCAATCATTTGGACAGGTATTTGGACGAATTTGTGCGCAACTTGGAAGCGCGCGGGACCAAAGTGCATTGGGCCAGCACCGGGCGGCAAGCGCGCGAGATTATCCTTGGAATTATTCGCGAGAAGAAGGCGCGCTCGATCATCAAATCCAAGGCGATGACTTCCGAGGAGATTCATCTTAACGAAGCCCTGGAAGAGGCAGGTTTCGAGGTGGTGGAATCGGACCTGGGAGAGTTTATTGTCCAGCTACGGAAGGAGGCACCCTACCACATCGTTTTTCCGGCGATGCACCTTAGCCGTGGTGATATCAACGAACTGTTCACGCGCGAACTGGGCAGCGCGCCGACGCAAAACCCCGAGGACCTGACGATGATCGCGCGCGGAGTTCTGCGCCAAAAGTACCTCGCGGCGGATATTGGTTTCACGGGAGCCAATTTTGCGGTCGCTGAGACGGGGATGATCTCGATTACCGAAAACGAGGGCAATGCGCGCCTGACGGCGGCCTTGCCCAAGGTGATGGTCACGTTGCTTGGGATTGAGAAAATTCTGCCGCGCCTGGAGGACCTGGCGCTATTTCTGCCGATGCTAGCGACGATCGGCACCGGGCAGGCCCTCACGTGCTACAACTCGCTTTACGGCGGACCGCGCCAGCCGGGCGAACCGGACGGGCCGGAGGAGTATCATGTCGTGCTGCTCGATAACCGCCGCACAGAGCTGCTGGCCGATGCCGAGCAACGCGATGCGCTGCACTGCATCCGATGCGGCGGGTGTTTGAATGTCTGCCCCATCTTTCGCAATGTTGGCGGGCACACGTACGGGACGACGTATTCGGGTCCCATCGGTTCAGTGATCACACCCCACCTGCGCGGGTTGCAGGAATGGAAGCATCTTTCCTACGCCAGTTCGCTTTGCGGGGCTTGCACCGAGGTCTGCCCCGTGAAGATCAATCTGCACCATCACCTTCTGCACAACCGGCGAAATGCCTCCCGGCAAAAGCCGTCCCTGGCGGAAAAACTCACGTTCAAATCCTTTGCGTTTATCGTCAACCGCCCCGGAGTTTACCGGGTTGTCAAAAGGGCAGGGCGGCTGCTGCAAAAGCTCCATCCGTTGGTCAAAGGCACGCGGCTGGACCCGGCCTATTCCTGGACGCGGACCCGTGAGCTGCCACCCATCGCGCGGCAGACCTTCAAAGAGTATTGGAGGAATCGCCGGTGAATGAACGCGAGAACATCTTTGGCCGGATTCGGGAAGCGCTGCGGGTTGCAGCACCCAGGCCGGGCCACGAGCATGACTCTCCTCCGCATCTCGACGCCGCGCCGGCCCCGGCAGGGAACACCCGCCAGTGGCTGCCGCTGGTGGGGAATAGCTTTGAGGAGCGATTGGCGTTGTTCGAGAAAAACACCGCTGCGCTGAAAGCCGATTTCTTTCCCGTCAAGGACCGGGAGGAGCTTGGGCGGCGGCTCGGCGAGCTCCGGGACCGGGAAGGCTGGAAGAAGATTGGCGCCCACAATGGCGAGCTAACGAACTTTGCCGTCGCCGAGTTAGCGTTGCCGCTGTGTCGCACCGACCCAGGCTACGAGGTAGCTGATTTAGAGAACTGCAGCGCCGGCATCACCGAGTGCGACGCGCTGGTGGCGCAGACCGGCAGTGTGCTGGTGACCAGCCGGAGTGCTGGAGGCCGGGCGTTGTCGGTTCTTCCGCCTCATCACGTGGTATTAGCGCGTCGAGAGCAACTACTGGCTGATTTGCCGGGGGCGTTCGCGTTTCTCAAACAGAAATATTCGTCGAATTATCCGAGCTTCATTTCCCTGATCACGGGTCCCAGCCGTACGGGCGACATCGAGCGGATCCTGGTCCTGGGCGCTCACGGGCCGAAGAAGCTGACGATCTTTTGCTTGTGAGCTGAGACGAAACCATGCAGAAGACAACCACAGATGGACACGGATGAACACGGATTTTCCGAGGCAAGCCTCGGAGGAAGCAGTCGAGCCCGTATTCACCATTTCGTGAGAGCCCTCCCGCGGACAAACAAGCTGCTTGGAGCCTTTTATCTGTGTCCATCCGTGTCCATCTGTGGATTGAATTGAATCGTTACGGCTAAGGGGCACGTCCTGCCGGTGGTTTCTGTCGGTGAGTGAGTTTTTCGGGCGGAAAGGATGGATTAACTGGGCGAGGTAGTTCTGGGGCAACGGTTCGTTTAAGCCGAAGGCGGGCGGTTCCTGGTTCGGACAGCGATAGGTTCCAAAGAGGAGGTCCATCAGCGGGGAGATGTTGGCATAGTTGCCGGCATCACGTTCCCGGGAATGGTGCCAATGGTGAAGTTCGGGTGCGCCGAGCAACATGCGGAGCGGCCCGATGGGCAAACGGACATTGGAATGAATGTAAATGGCCCAGAGGCCGCGGAAGGCGAGGAGGCCCGCAATGGTTTCCAGCCGGAATCCCATGAGGAACGCAGGTAAATTGATCAGCCCGATGGTATAAATCGTATCAAGCGGGTGCTCGCGATGGGCGGCCAGCCAATCGAGATGCTCAGCGCTGTGATGAATCGAGTGAAACCGCCAAAGGAACCCGATCCGGTGCTGAAGACGGTGCCCCCAATAGACAAAAAGGTCGCTCAACAGGATGACCTCAATCGCCTGCAGCCACCACGGTTGTGAGCTCGCGACATCGCGGAAGCCCGAAGGCACTGCCCCGTCCAGCCAGCGGCGAACCAGGGTGAGGAGCGCCAGTACTCCACCGCCCCAGACCAGGTATTGGCCGAGAAAGAAGGCCAGATCGGTCCACCAGTTCGGGCGAAGGAATGGTTGTCCCTTCGCTGGAAAAAGCTTTTCGAGCGGTCCAAACAGAACAACCAGAAAGAGAAAACTCAGGCCCGCGCCGAGAATAGAAAGGGAGAGCATGATGGCGGACTACGGTTTAGATGAGGGGGGATTGGTAGCGAATGGGGTTGTCTGCGCGACAGTTCCCAGTTCGAGTTTCAATTTGTGGAGATCGAAGACGGCTGCGGACTTGGAACCTGGCAGGAGGATGGGATCGAAATCCGGTGGAGTGTTCGAACGGAGTGGCAACCCCTTAGGATTGAAGTGCAATGCCGGGTCTTTCACTTTTGCTCCTGGAGCGACCGCCTTACCACGGGGTTCTGCGACGATGTTTGTGCGCAGGCTTTTGGCAGGGCCTTTTGGGGATTGGATTCCCTCCAGCACCATCACTTTAGAGCTAGGAGCAACGCTCTGGCCTTGCTTGAGTTGCGCATAAACGACATAGCCAGCGAACATTGTTAATGAAGACAGAATGGCAAGAACTCGGAGCGGCTTGGCGGCATTGGTTTTCATGTTGAGAGAATACACCGGACGCGGATCCGAGTTGCTAAAGGCGCGTAAGGGATTTGTAAAAGTTTCGTAAGGAGGAGCCCTCGCGAACCACTATCGCGGGTCGTCAACCGCGAGCCCTTGTTTGCGCTACACCAGGACCGATAGCGAGTTGGGTTTCACTTCGAATCGCGCCGGAGTCCGGCCAATCAAATCACCGTCCGCCGCCACCTCAATCGGCGGCTCGGCTTCAACACTCAGGCTTAGTGAGCTTAGATAACGCACGTGGGGATGGTTGATGTGCTCGCCACGGCCAAGCCGCCTGACCTGGCCAAAAGCAGCCCAGCGCCCCATCGATTGAATCAAGTTGACGTTGAGCCGGCCATCGTCCATTCGCGCGCCGGGGGCGATTCTAATGCCGCCGCCGGCGGTTTCGGCGTTGCTCGCGCACAGGAGGAGATAGCGGTCCTCGACCACTTGGCCGTCGCAGGTCACGCGCATCCGGGGCGCCGAGTAGGTCCAAAGCGCCTGGAGCAATGCCAGGCGGTAGGCGAATGGCCTGCCCAAGAGTCTTTTACGCGAGGTGGTGGTCCGCTTCAGCAGCTCGCTCGTGATGCCGACCGCAGCAAAAAGCAGGGCAAAACGCCGGCTCGGTTTGGCACTGAGGACCGATTGAACCTCGATGGCATCCACGAGCCGGCTTTGGCCTTCAACGAGCGCGCGTGTGGTGTCGGCGCGATCGCGAATGCCCAGTGCGGTTGCGATGTCGTTGCCGGTTCCGCAGGGTAAAATGCTGAGCGCGGTGCGGGCGGCGCCGGAGGTCAGGATGCCGTTCGCGACTTCGGAGGCGGTTCCATCACCGCCGACAGCGACGAGAACCTCGTAACGAGGCGCTGCTTCCTTGGCGAGGCGCATTGCGTCGCCGGGTTCTGACGCGATGACCCGAGCGAGTTTAAGTTGAGATCCTTCGAGTTGCCGCTCGAGTTTGGCACACGCAGCCAACGTTTGGCCCTTTCCGGCCGCGGGGTTAATGATGAACAGGATTCGGCGGGCCGTCATGCAAGGCTCGCAGTTGAGTTAGATTCGACAAAGGGAGAGACAAAGCGGGGGACAAAACATAGCCATGGTGTTCAGCCAAACTTGCGGGAGAGGCGGTGATGATCGTAGGCGCGACGCTGGGCAGCATCCATTTTGTCGAAGTTCGGGGAGCCGTTCGGCAGGAGTGGCCAGTTCGCCGGCTGGGGGTTGGGACCTGGGCGCAGCGGATTGCCGGCGACAGGGCGCACGGGCGCCGGCGCGCCATCGCGTGGCGGGGGAACCGGAGTGTTTCTTATGGGAACAGACAAACGGGCGGTGGCGCTATTTTCATAGTTCATGGCCTGGTCAGTCAACTCGAGGTCCTTTTCCAAGGGCAGCTTCGGTTTGATATTCCTGGCCTGGAGCACCCCATGATACGCGCGGACCGCTTCCTCCGGGGAGAGCCTGCCATCGGTGATCAGCCGAAGCATTTCGATGAAGGCAAGCTGGTGTTCGGCATTGTTGATCTTGCGGCCAAAAAGGGCGACGCGCGCGCCATATTTCTGCGCGTCATGAATCAATTTGAACGCGTCGTAGGTGGTGCCGGCACTTCCGCCGAGGATGCCGACCACCAGGTTCGGATCGTATTGGGCCAATTCTTCCATGGCGCGTGGGCCGTGATAGACAATTTTGAGGAAGACCGGCCGGCCGGATTCGGGCACCCCGGCCAAGCTGCGAATAATATTGTCGTTGATGAACTCACCCAGCTTCTCCGGGGGAATGCCGCTGTCGATGTTGGGATCGAACACCTCGAGAAAATAGCGGAACTGCTTGCGTTCGGCTTCTTCGCGGAATTCCTTGAAGGCCAACAAAGTTTGGCGGTCCTGCTCCAGGTCATTGACGAAGGTGACCGAGTACAGACCCAGATTGGCCCCCGGGAAATCGCCGGCCTCGCGGTCGCACTCGATTTTGCCGCACTGGATTTGGTCAATGGTCGCGGTTCGGAAGGGTTGCGCCGGTTCGCGCGTGTAACAGCCGTGGCGTACCGCCCAAACGTCAGTCGTATCATTAGCGCGCGCCGCGGGTGTGACGTGCGAGTTGCGAAACAGGCCTTCCTTGATGGTGAGTTGCTCGTTCACGTAGGCCGACATGAGCATGATGTCCACCAGGCCCTGCTGGACCACCTCGCGGATAATGTCGAGAAACTCCGGGAGGTTCCGGTAGCCAAATTCTTCGCGCGTCCACAGTTCGGGCGAAAAGCGCGCGGGCCGCTCGCCACGCCGCGAGAGATAGGACCGTGGTCCCGGCGCGCGCACCCCGAAGGCCATATCCGCGTCTTTAGCGTCCGCGAGGATGAAGGCGCGGGAAGCGGGATTGGCTTTGACCTCGGCGAGTTTGGTCTCGAGCGATTTCAATGGAAAACCACGAATAGACACAAATGAACACGAATTAGGGAACTATTCCCGCTGCAGATGCCTGAAATTGAGGGTAAGGCTGTTCACGGGCGCACCGGCGATGTGAAATGCTTCGTTCTTGCACAGCAGTTTCAAGTTTTCGTCTCAATCTTAAATGGTATTGTGTTCCCGTTCGTGTCCGTTCGTGTCCATTCGTGGTTCACTTTGTTTGCGACAGAATCTGCTCGGTGATGGCCTGCACCAACGCCTCGGCCTCAGGGTCCGGCGCCGCGGATGAGGCTCCTGGCGCCGCGGCATTGCCGCTGATCGCGCAGGTCACGCCCGGCCGCCAGCCTTCATTGTCGCACAACTCGCATTCCTTTAGGCCAAAACGGGGGTCGGGAATGCCCAGGCTCTGCTTGATCTTGAGCAGGTCCTGGAGTTGTGTGGCGGTCATGGTGTTGATCGGCTTGCCCAGTTGGGAAGCCACCAGCACCGTGCGGCAGTAGGCCTCCAGGATTTCCATTTTGAAGTAGGCGTCTTCGACGTTGTTGTGGCTCCAGGCGACCACGCCGTGGTTGGCCATTAAGATGGTGTTGTGCTTGTCAACGAGATCGGCCACCAGTTCGCCCATCTCGGGCGTGCCAGGCGTGCGATACGGCGCAATGGCGACCGAGGCGAAGACTTCGTACTCGGGAATCATGCACGTGGGCGGCTGGACACCGGCGACGGCGAAGCCGGTGCTGTAGGGCGGATGACAATGCACCGTGGCCACGGCGCGCGGCTGGCGTTTCATAATCTGCAGGTGCATGAGGATCTCGCTGGTGCGCTTCTTCCCGCCGCACATTTGGTTGCCTTCGAGGTCCACGAAGCACATGTCCTCGGGTTTCATGAACCCTTTCGAAACCAGCGTCGGCGTGCAGAGCGCCAGGTCTTCGCTCACCCGCACGGCGATGTTTCCGCCGTTACCATCAACATATGCCCGCTGCCACATCCGCCGGCCCACCTCGCAAATCTGATGCTTCAGCTCCGTGATCTCAGGCGAATTGAAAAACGCATCGATTTCTTCTTTCGAGCTTTTGGACGTTGCTGGTTTTCCCGGGCTGGCGCCGTTGCTCTTTTCCTGGGCGAGGAGCTTATAGGCGCCGGCGCCCTCCTGCTCGCGCAGAAAATCTTTGGCGGATGGCGTCAGAAGCGCGTCCGGCGGCAAGGTTCGAACATCCTTGCCGTGGCGCAGCATTTCTTCCAAATCTCGCACGCTGATGACCTGTTTCATTGGATTAGGGGATGGTAAAAGATTTCATCGGCCAGCGCCGCATTGATGGCATCGATCGGCGTCGGTGCGTCAAAGGGGCAAGCCGCTTCGCGGCCTTCGACAAATCCGATCGTTTGCCCAATGCCGCCGCCCAGGTCGTCATAAACGACCAGGCTAGGCTCGGTGCTCATGCCGGGCGGGGTTTGCGAACCGCGCTGAAAATGCTCGCGCGTGAACGGCGAGACAATCAACCAGCGCGCGCCAGCCAGCGCGGGAACGGTGGCGCCGAGGGTCACGCGACCTATGACGGTTCCGAGTCTCATTCGCTGTAAACTCCGAACTCCGTACTCCGAAATTCCGAATCCGATTTGGCAGAATGATTATAGCAAAATGATTCTGCCAAAATCATCCTGGCTTTCGGGGATCGGGCTTCGGTTTTCGGCCTTCTCATACCGGCACCCCGGGTTCTTTCTCATCCACGATTCCCACGATCATCCACCGGGCCGGGCTCTTGTCGTCGCCGACCGCCTTGCGTGTGGCCATGCCGTCAGACGAAATGATGACGCGCTGATGCAGGGCCGCCCCCTGGGCATCGATGGCGACTTGCGGCGCGCCTTCCGGTTCGCCGGCGTTGTTGATAGGCTGGCAAATAATCAAGCGCCAGCCCTCGAAGCTTGGATGCTTCCGGGTCGCCACAACGTTGCCTTCGACGCGTGCCAGGAGCATGATTCAGTAAATCCTGAGGTTATCGACCATCACACAACGCCGCACGCGGCAGAAGGTTTTGGGATTCGTCACGCCTTCGCCCGTGGGCGTGGCGATCGAATAGCTGAGATAGCCTTCGCCACCCAGGCCCAGGCCGCTCATGCACGGGCCGTTCTTAATGAAGAGCGTGGTATCGAGCGCGCGCGCCATAGCAGTCATGTGCTCGACGTCATGCGAATGAATGATCGAGGTGTGTTTGTAATTATGCTCAGCGGCCAGCGCGTTTTGAATGCCTTCCTCGATGCTCTTCACCCGCACGATCGGCAGGAACGGCATCATCTGCTCTTCCTTCACAAAGACGTGGTCCTTGTCCGTCTCGGCGAAAAGCAGCTCCGTCTTTTCCGGCACGGTGACGCCGGCGGCTTTAGCCAGCACCGGCGCGTCCTTGCCAATCAGCGTCTTATTGATGACCGGCTCCGGGCAACCGGCGCCATGACCTTCTTTGAAGGTGAAGGCTTCTTTTGTGAGCTTCTCCAGTTGCGGCCCGTTCAAGCGCACCGCGCCGGCCTTTTCCATCTGGGCCATTAGTTCATCAGCGACGCTGTCCAAAACGAACACCTCTTTCTCTCCGATGCAAAGCAGGTTGTTATCATAAGCCGCGCCCTGGATGAGAGCTCGGGCAGCGCGTTTCATGCAGGCGGTATCATCGACGAGCACCGGCGGGTTGCCCGGCCCGGCACAGATCGCGCGTTTGCCGGTCTGCATCGCGGCCTTGACCACGCCCGGGCCACCGGTGACGCACAGCAGGCGGACCGATTCATGGCTGCAGATGGCCTTGAAGGAATCGAACGTCGGCTGCTCGACAATGGTCACCACGTTCGCGATGCCAAGTTCGCGCTCGATGGCTTGGTTGTATTCGCGCACGGCCAAGGCGGCGCACCTGGCCGCCGACGGATGCGCGTTGAAGACCACCGCGTTACCGGCGGCGACGATATTCACGATATTGCCGCTGAGCGTCGGCACCGAGTGCGTTGAAGGAGTTACCGCGGCAACCACTCCGAACGGGGTGTACTCCTCCAGGGTGATGCCGTGGTCCCCACTGCGCCCGTAGGGGTTGAGCCACTCCACGCCGGGGACCAATTTGATGATCTTGAGTTTCTCGATCTTGTGGTCGAGCCGGCCGATTTTGGTCTCCTCGAGCTCGATTCGGCCCCACTCGACGGCATTGGCCTCCGCCATCGCTTTGACGAGCTCGACCACCTTCGCGCGACCAGCGATACCTTTCTTCTGCAGTTGGAGAAAACCCGCCTGCGCGGCGGCGCAGGCCTCACTGGCATCCTGGAACACGCCAAATTTTCCTTTGCCGGTCGCGGGGCTGCCGCCGGCGACCTGACCGTTTCCGCCGCAGCCGCAGGCAGTGGCGGATGGGGCAGGGAAGGGCGCCGAGGCCGGAGACGAGGCCGCCTGACCCAGGCGGCCGAGCACTTCGGCAACGACGTCGCGAATCAGCGTTTCATTGACAACACTCATAGAACCGGGTGGGCTAATGGAATTTCGCGTTGCGCCTTCATTCGCAGGGAGGATTTAGTTTCACGCCTTAACCTATTGCTTCGCATTATAGATTTGTTTTCCCAGCACATCGACCACATCCACGATGCCAATAATGACGGCATCGACCGGGGCGTCCTTGAGATTGGGGGCGAGACGAGCGGAGCTGCCCTGACAGAACAGAACCAATTCTCCAATTCCCGCGCCGACGCTGTCCACGGCGATGATGGTGTTTGTGCCGGGGCGGAACCGGGTTGGCTCTTTCTCGTCCACCAATTGCGGGCGCACCAGCAGCAGCTTTCGGCCGCTCATGGAGGGGTCCTTCTGGTGGCAACAACCGAACCTTCGACTCGAGCGAGGAACATGTTGGTTAAAAGGTTACAAGGTTAAAACGTTACAATGTTACAGGGTTGATGGTGGCTACAGAGGTTACATGGGTTACAAACAGCGGTTGGCTGCGTCCGCTATGCCTCATGTAACGATGTAACTATTCAACCAGGTAACTCATTTCGCAGCCGGTTTTTTCGGCAGCACGGCTTCGACTTCCTGGTGAGGGCGGGCGATGACGTGGACGCTGACCAGGTCGCCCTTGATCGCTTTGATAGCCTGGGCACCGGCGTCGGTGGCTGCTTTGACAGCCGCTACGTCGCCCACGACCACGGCGGTAACCAGCGCGTTGCCGACCTGAGTCATCGGGCCGGCTAGTTCGACGTTTGCGGCTTTGAGCATTGCATCGGTGCCCTCGACGAGGGCGACCAATCCGCGCGTTTCGATCAGTCCAATTGCTTGATGAGCCATAATGTTCATTTCGTTTTGTTTGATAGTTTAGATTTGAGATGGGAGAGAGCTGTGGGCGGGGGTTCCGTCGCCGGCTGCGCTTTGGTCCGGTCGCCGCGGGTGCCCGGTGTGGCGGCACGAAGCCGCCGGGCTTCCGCGGCTGCTTTGTCCAAAAAGCGTTTCACTTCTCGTGCAACGACCAGTTCTTCGTTGGTGGGAATCACGAGGACCTTGACCGGCGAATCGGGTGCGCTGATGAGCTCTTCTTTGGCCTTGGTGGCTTCGTTTTTTTCCTCATCCAGCACGATACCGAGCTGGTCGAGGTTGGCGCAAATCGCTTGCCGAGTCTGAGACCGGTTCTCGCCGATGCCCGCGGTAAACACCACCGCGTCAGCGCCGTTGAGCTGAAGCAGAAACGAGCCTAGCCAGTGCCGGGCCTGGTGGACGAAGACATCCAGCGCGAGTTGCGCCTGGGAACCTCCCGCGGCGGCTTCGTCCTGGATGTCGCGAAAATCATTATAACCGCCGGAGAGGGCCTTCAATCCCGATTCGGTGCAGAGGAGCTGCTCCGCTTCGTCCAGACTCAGGCCCATCGAGCGCATCACAAAAGGCAAAGCGAATGAGTCCAGGTCGCCAACGCGATTATTTTGGGGCAGGCCCGATTGCGGGCTGAGGCCCATGCTGGTGCCAATTGCCACGCCGTTGAGGATGCCCGTTACGGAGGAACTGCCGCCCAGATGGCAGGAAATCACCCGGAGGTCGGGTTGGCTGACCTGGCCGGCTCCGCCGTTGACGTAAAGTTGGCGGGCCCGTTCCGCAACGTCCTCGCGCCCGAGCAGTTCGGCCGAGCGCTCCGCAATATACTTGTGACTGGCTCCGTGAAAACCCCAGCGGCGGACGCCCAGGTCGTGCCAGGCTTGGGGCACCGCGTAACGCACGGCCGGCTCCGGCACCCATTGGTAAAAGGCTGTTTCAAACAGGGCGACCAGCGGCACGGCGGGCATCTGTTCCGCAAAAAGCCTGATGCCGGCAATGTAAGGCGGATTGTGAGCGGGTGCGATCCCGTTAAACGCTTCCATGGCGTTGACCACTTTCTCATCCAGCCGCACACAGCCGTTCACCCCTCGCGCCATGATGGTTTTGAACCCCACTGCCGCCAGGTCGCGTTCGCTTTCGATGTGACCGGCCTCCTTCAACTGCGCCAGGCAATCCCCGACCGCCTTCGAGTAGTCGGTCACCCGTTCGAAGCCGCCTTTGTGCAAAAGCTGCTCGTGCCCGTTCGAGAAATCGAACAGGCGCCACTTGAGCGAGGTGGAACCGAGGTTGGCGACCAGGATTTTCATCGAGGGCAGTTAAATGGGTTAAAAGAGTTAAGTAAGTTAAACGGGGCACTGGTGCATTGGCGGGAAATGTTGCCGCAGACCATTTTTAACGATTTAACCAGTTTAACCAATTAGCTCTTTTAAGCGGGCTGTTGGAGCCATTTCCCCAGGCCGCTGAGTCCATCATGAGGACGCGGGATCACCTGCACGCTGATGACCTGGCCGACCTGGGCCGCCGCGGCAGCGCCGGCGTCCGTGGCGGCCTTTACCGCGGCGACGTCGCCGCGAAAGAAGCCGGTGACGTAGCCGCTCCCGATCTTTTCCCAGCCGACCAGGGTGACGTTGGCCGCCTTGAGCGCGGCATCGCACGCTTCGAGCAAGGCGCACAGGCCTTTGCATTCAATCATTCCAATTGCTTGTTGAGCCATAAGTTATTTGATAGTTGAAAGTTGACCGTGGTTCGCAGTAATCACTTTGGCTTGGCGTTGGCCGCTTCGGGGACGAACGCCTTCAGCAGGTCTTCATGCGGCCGGGCCAGGATGTGGGAGCTGACCAGCTCGCCCACTTTGGCGGCGGCCTTCGAACCGGCATCCACCGCCGCCTTGACGCTGCCCACATCGCCTTTGCACAAGACGGTAATCAGTCCGCCACCGATCGGGATGGTTTTTACCAGGCCCACGTTGGCGGCCTTGACCATGGCGTCACTGGCTTCCACGCTGCCGACGTAGCCCTTTGTTTCGATCATTCCTAATGCTTCGCTCATATAATATTTGATGGTTGTTTGCTGAATGAATTTGGTGTTGGGAAAATCACGGGAACAGCTCACAAGGGGTGTCTGGCTGCAGATTGCACGCGTTGCCCTCATCGGTGTCGATATGCACTTCAAGTTTGAAACTCTTATCCACACGGACCAGGAGTTTGTCGAGGGCGAGGCCGCAGGCCCCGCCAATCTTCAAGCGCATCTCGGCGCCACCCTTGACTCCGTAAAAGCTCGCATCTTCGGGTGACATATGCACGTGGCGCAACGCCCGAATTACCCCTTGGTCCATTTCAAAAAAACCGGCCGGCCCCATCAACATGCAACCCAGCGTTCCTTTAATGTCGCCGGACAATCGCAACGGCAGGTCAAACCCCAAAGCGATGCCATCCGTGTAAGCCAGCTCCACCTGATTCAGATTTCGGCAAGGACCCAGAATTCGCAGGTTGGAAATGACGCGGCTGCGCGGTCCGATCAGCGTCAAGGTCTCCCGAGCGGCGAACTGGCCTTCCTGGTATAGCCATTTGTGAACGGTCAGTTGGTGTCCTTTGCCAAATAGAATCTCAACGGATTCCGGTGTGAGATGGCAATGCCGCGCGCTGACATTCACTACCAGCGGGTTTGGTGCCGCTGCCGGGCGAGGAAGGGGTTTGCCCAACCGCTGATAGACCGACTGCCGAACCATGTGTTCGATCACGGCCCGGTGCAAACCGGGGCGAACTTCTCGACCGTCAGTTTGCGGCATTATTGCTGGGCTCGGTGCAACCATACGGGTCTCTATTTGACACAATTTGGAATATTGTCAACAAAAAACTTGCAAAAGAGTTCAAAATATATCATATTATAATCAAATGCAGGCAGAAGCGCGCCAACATCGGATCAGCGAATATCTACAAAAGGTTGAGTTCGCATCGTTGGAAGATATTGCAAAACAAGTAGATGCATCTGTTTCGACGATCCGGAGAGACCTGACAGCCTTAGAGATTTCCGGGAGTATCCGCCGGACTCATGGCGGGGCGAGGATTGTAGTTCCTCGTTCCGATGAATTCATCTTTTCGGCTCGCGATACTCATCAACTTCTGGAGAAAGAAGCGATTGGCCGGGCCTGCGCCGATTTAGTCCTGCCAAATCAAACCGTGATTATCGATGCGGGCACGACGGCTTATCACGTCGCCCGTTATTTGGAAAGCAAAGCGCCGCAAATCATCACCAATTCGCTGCCAGTGGCGAACCTTTTTGCGTCAGCGAATAAGCTGGAAGTGGTCGTCTCCGGCGGCGTTATCTATCCGCGCCTGGGCGTCCTTGTGGGGCCGCTGGCCGTCGAGGCGTTCACCAAGATTCACGCCGACGTCGCGATCATGAGCGCGGGGGGGCTGACGCTCGGGGGCATCACCAATTCGCACGGCCTGCTCATCGACATCCAGCGCGCGATGATTAACGGGGCACAAAAGGTGATTTTCTGTTTCGATCATACCAAGCTTGGCCGCCAATCCGTTTTGCCCCTGTGTGAGCTGGACTGTGTGGATACGATTGTGACTGACAGCAGCGCCCCCGCGGAATTAGTGCGAGGCCTGCGTGCGAGGGAGATCGAAGTTATCGTGTCGCCGATGGGCGATGGGGCTGGGGCCTGAGTCATGGGCGGGGAGATGCGCCGGCCTTCTCGATTCTTCTCTCTTTGGCACTGAACAAACGGTCGATTGACTCTCCACCCGCTTCCGTCAAGATGGCGCCCATTATGCGAAAGGTTCCCAAAACGTTCCTTGCGCGATGGACCCTGTTGAGCGTGGCGGTCCTGGCATTTCCATTTTGCGCCAAAACCGCAGAACCTGCCCCTCAGACCACTCTCGCCATGATGAAAAAGGTGGCCGACTGGCAACTCGTGCAAGCTCCCGTTCGTCCGGCGACAGATGATTGGACCTACGGCGCGCTCTACACCGGCATGATGGCCTTGAGCCAGATTGCCGACGATTCAAAATATCATGATGCCATGATGGCGATGGGAAAATCGCACGGGTGGAAACCGGCCAAACGAGTCTATCATGCCGACGATCATTGTGTTTGCCAAACTTACCTTGAACTCTATCTCCAGCACCACGACCCCGCGATGCTCGGCCAGACCAAAGAGCGGTTCGATTATATCCTGGAGAACCCGAGGACGAACGATCTGCATTTCAACATCAAAGGCGCTAACGACCGTTGGGCCTGGTGCGATGCGCTGTTCATGGGGCCGCCTGCGTGGATTCGCCTTTATGCCGCAACGGGTGATAAAAAGTACCTCGACTTTGCGGACCGCGAGTGGCAGGCCGCCTCAGATTTTCTCTATGATCAGCAGGAGCACCTCTACTTTCGAGACAGCACTTACTTCGAGAAGCGCGAGGCGAACGGCAAAAAGGTCTTTTGGAGCCGCGGGAACGGTTGGGTCCTGGCGGGGCTGGCGCGCGTGCTGCAGGTGATGCCCGCGGAGCATCCGCAGCGGAAGTTTTACGAGCAGCAGTTCAGGGAGATGGCAGCCAAGGTCGCGTCTTTGCAGCAATCCGATGGCTTGTGGCATTCCAGCTTGCTGGACCCAGAGTCTTATCTCTTGAAAGAGAGCAGCGGCTCAGGTTTTTTCACCTTCGGACTTGCCTGGGGCATCAACCACCAATTGCTCGACCGTGCGACTTACGAACCGACCGTGCGCAAAGCCTGGAAAGCGCTGGTCGAATGCGTCACCCCGGAGGGCAAACTGGAGCACGTTCAGCCCATCGGCGCGGACCCGAAGAAATTCGATCCCACCCATACTGATGTTTATGGTGTCGGCGCGTTCCTTCTCGCCGGCAGCGAAATCTACAGGCTGGTTTCGCAGAAGCCAAAAGCCAAATGAATTTCTGAAATAAGTCTTATCCTCGCTATGCAAGCCCGTCTCTCCCCCAGCCAAACCGAATACCAAAAGCTTGGCACCGAAGAACTTCGCGCCGCCTTCCTCGTGGATGCCCTGTTCCCGCCGGGGCGGATAGAGTTGGTTTACTCGGATGCCGACCGTGCGATCATCGGCTCGGCCGTGCCCGGTTCTTCGCCGCTCAAGCTGACCGCGGATGCCGAATTGCGGGCGGCGTATTTCTGCGAACGCCGTGAACTCGGGATTCTAAACATTGGTGGTAGTGGCAGCGTGGAGGTCGATGGGAAACGGTTCGATCTCGCGAAGCTGGATTGCCTTTACGTCGGCCGGGGCAGCCAGAGCCTTACTTTCGCCAATCGCGACGGCGCCAACCCGGCCGCCTTTTACCTATTGAGTTACCCGGCGCATTCAGCTTATCCCACCACGCTGGCCCGCCGGCCGGACGCTGCCGTGGTCGAACTCGGCACCTCGGCGGACGCAAACCGCCGAACGATCTACAAGTACATTCACACCGCGGGCATCAAAAGCTGCCAATTGGTGATGGGCTTCACCCAACTTCATGAAGGCGCAGTGTGGAACACGATGCCGCCTCACACTCACACGCGGCGTTCGGAAGTCTATATGTATTTCGACCTAGGCCCGGTTCGCCGGGTGATGCATTTCATGGGCACGCCCCAGCAAACTCGCCACCTCGTGATGGCTGAGCGGCAGGTGGTGATTTCCCCAAGCTGGTCGATCCACTGCGGTTGCGGCACCGGCGCCTACACCTTCTGCTGGGGCATGGGCGGAGAGAACCAGACCTTCGAGGACATGGATCCCGCCCCCCTCGAGCAATTGCGCTGAGAAAGAGGCGCGGAGCTCTCATTCCTGCAACCATGATTCTCGATAAATTCAAACTCAACGGCAAGGTCGCCATCGTCACCGGCGCGGGCCGTGGCCTCGGCAAAGGCATGGCTATTGGTTTGGGTGAAGCCGGCGCGGATCTCGCCCTGGTGGGGGCGACTACCACCGACGCAACCGCCAAGGCCGTTCGTGCGCTCGGCCGCCGGGCCTGCCAAATCCAAGCAAATCTGCTCCACAAAGACGCCGTGGCGCGCATCGTGGACTCCACCCTCAAGGAGCTGGGGCGCATCGACATTTTGGTTAACAACGCCGGCATCATCCGTCGCGCGCCGGTGCTGGAGTTCACTGAGGAGGACTGGGACGACGTGGTACAAGTCAACCAGCGCAGTTTGTTTTTCCTGAGCCAGGCGGCGGCTAAACAAATGGTGAAGCAAGGGCAGGGGGGCAAGATCATCAATATCGCCTCGTTGCTTTCTTTCCAGGGCGGGATTCGGGTTTCCTCCTACACGGCGGCTAAAAGCGCCGTGATGGGACTGACTCGTATCATGGCCAACGAGCTTGCGCCGCAGGGCATCAACGTCAATGCTATCGCGCCCGGATACATGGAAACCGACAACACTGCCGCGTTACGTGCCGACGCCAAACGGAATGCTGAGATCCTGGCTCGCATCCCCGCCGGACGCTGGGGCCAGCCGGAAGATTTGCAAGGCGCAGTCGTGTTCCTGGCCTCGCCGGCTTCAGATTATCTGCACGGATACACGATCGCCGTCGATGGCGGATGGCTCGCGCGGTGACTGTAGAAGGCGACGTAAGGACAATGCCACGGGACGAGTGAGGAATGCGGAATACAGAAGCAACCCACCGCTTCCCGGTTTGCTTGACTTAATTTTGCCTAATTGATACACTCCCGTAACATTGGACTGGCAAACCGCGCCAACCGCCTCTGAGTCGTACGAAAGTGTGAATCTGAAATCTGAACCGTCGGAAGTGGAACCAAAGCCGTGGAAGGTCCCCGAGATCATGGCCACCGTCGGCCCGACTCTGGAGAAATTGGCGGATTTGCGCCAGGCTATCGAATTGGGGGTCCGCTGGTTCCGGTTGCCTTGCGGCTATCGCCAGCGGCCGCATGCCGAAAACGCCAGGGTCGCGCGGGACGCTGCCTCGCAAGCGGGCATTCCCATTAAACTATTGCTGGACTTGCCTTCCTCGCGGCCCCGCACCGGGACCATGGAGGAAATGCGGTTGGCTATCGGTGACCGGGTCGTATTTTGGGACCCTGAAGCCGCGACCCAGGCTCCCGAAAAGAATGGGACGTCCCCGGTGCCGTTGCCCGGGCTAAAGCGCCTGCTGACCAAACTCGCGCCGCAGCAGCGAATGTGGTTTTGCGACGGCCGGCTTAATTTCGTCATCGACCGGCTTGACAACGGGTCCGTGCTGGCCCACCTGGCCCAGGGCAACATTCCACTCAAATCCTCCAACTCGATTTTCCTTCCCGACAGCCTCAGCGCCTTTGAAGTCATGACTTCGGCTGACCAAGACCTGCTGAAATCGTTTGCGGCAGCCGAGCTTTTGCCTGATTGGCTCGCCCTGTCTTTAATCTCCTCTGCGGAGGATGTTACCCAATGCCGCCACCAGGCCCGCGAACTGCTTGGTCCCGGAGTCCGTCTGATGGCCAAGTTCGAGACGGTAGCCGCCGTTGAATGCGCCGAGGACATCATTGACGTAGCTGATGGGGTCATGGTCGCCCGAGGCGATCTGGGTCTGGCCGTCGGTTACACCCGCTTGCCGGGAGTCCAGGAGGACCTGGTCGCGGCGGCGCGGCGCGCCGGCAAACCTGTGGTCGTAGCTACCCAGGTTTTGGAGACTTTCGCCGAGACCGGTTTGCCGCAGCGCGCCGAATTGTCCGACCTCTCGCTTATTGCCCGGCAGCGGGCCGATGCCGTTATGCTAGGCAAAGAGACTGTGTTCAGCCCCCGGCCCTTGGACTGCATCCGGCTGGCGCGCGAGGTCCTGACGCACGAAACCCGGCGGTTGGAGAAAGCGTGATTCCTTGGTTACATGGTTGTACCGTTAAAGGTTACATGAGCGCCGACATGAACTATGTGACCGTGCGATGGTGTAACTTTATAACCTTGTAACCGAGCAGGTTTATGGCGCACAGCGCGCGGTACGAATTGAAATACGTTATCGAGGAGCCACGCGCGATCGCCATAGCCGATTTCTTGAGCAGCTATCTTCGCCCTTCCGAACATAACGGCTCCGGGCCGATTCGGGGCCATCCCGTCATCAGCCTTTACCTGGACTCTCCCGATTTCTTTTTCTTCCGGCAGGCCTATACCGGCCACAAGAATCGCATGAAACTGCGCATCCGCATTTATGACGATGAATGGCAACGGCCAGCCTTCCTCGAGGTCAAGCGTCGTGTCGGCGAGGTCATTTGCAAGGACCGCGCGATGATCACCCGCGAGGGTGTGCGCCAAATCCTCGCCGCGGGCTGGCCCCACCAAGCCTATTGGTCCGATTGCCAACATCTGCTGCACGGCAAGCGCCGCCAGGACGTGAGCGACGACTTTTGGCAATTTGCCAACACCGTTCGCGCTCGCGGGGCCATTTACGTCTCTTACTACCGTGAAATCTACGAGGCAGCCGACGACGAGGAATTGCGTGTGACCCTCGACCGTTATATCCACGGCAGCAGCTATGACGGCAGCGGCCGGCTAAGCGTTCCCAACCGCGGCTGGCGTCCCTACCTTCCCCCGTACCTGGCGCCCTTCCCCAAAGACGGCGTCATCCTCGAGCTCAAATTCGACAACCAGGCCCCGCGCTGGATGTTTGATCTGGTCAACATTTTCAATCTTCGACAAACTCCGGTCTGCAAGTACTCAGCCTGCATTTATGCGCAACAGCTCAATTTGGGGCGGCGCGTGCTGCCCGAGCAGGAAAAAGACCTCCTCTATGAATGACCTGTTAAATACCCTGGCCCGCTCCGACCTCACCCGCTCCATCTGGCCGGGAACTCCTGACCCGCTCATCGTCCTGTTCACGATCGTCCTGGCGTTCGGCATTGGCATGCTGATCGGTTACATCTACATGTGGACCCATGAAGCCCTTTCTTATTCGCGGACATTCGTCGGCGCTCTGGCCGTCATGCCCCTCATCGTCTCCATGCTCATGGTCGCGATGGCCGGCAACCTTTTCGTCGCTTTTGGCCTGCTCGGCGTCTTCGGCGTCGTGCGCTTCCGCAACGTCCTCAAGGACACCCGCGACACCAGTTTCATCCTTTGGGCCATTGTCGAAGGCGTGGCCATCGGCACCTTGCGCTTCTCGACCGCCGCCCTGGCCGCCCTGGGCATCGCCGCCGCTTTCCTCTGCCTCCGCTTCATGTCATTTGGCACCCGTCGTCGTTATGACGCCGTCCTGAACCTCCGGGTCACTGGTGACGTGGCTCCCAAGTTGGAAGCTTTAAAACACATCCTTAAACGCCACGCTACCCGGCTCGATCTGGCCAGTGAACGCCGGGCCACGGCCGAGGGCACGGATATGACCTACCGCCTGTTGCTGCGGGATACCTCCCGCTCGAGCGAACTTCAGTCCGAACTCACACAAACCGAAGGCTTCGCCAACGTCTCGGTTTATATGCACGAAGATGAGGCCGAGATTTAACCCGCCTGTCTCAGAATTAACAGGGAAGACGGGAGGACGGGAAGAAGACCGGACAGAACAAAAGAACAGAAAGAAAGGAACCATGAAAATGTACCAAATGAACACGAAGCCGGTGAAGATCATCGTGCCCACCGATATAGAGCAGATGGCGACGATCGCCGTGGATGCGGCATTTGCGGTTCACTCCGAGTACGGCCCCGGATTGCTGGAGAGCGCGTATGAGGCATGTTTCGCGCAGGAGTTGGAATTCCGGGGCATCAAGTACCAGCGCCAGCTCCCTGTGCCCCTCAACTACAAGGGCAAACTCGTCGAGGTTGGTTTCAGGGCGGATGTGGTTATGGATGGTAAGCTTTTGATCGAGATCAAAGCAGTGGAGCAAGTCATCCCGGTTCACAAGGCTCAGGTCATTACCTATCTTAAAATCCTGAAATTGCCGCTCGGCCTACTAATCAACTTCAATGAACTGCTAATCCGGGACGGTATCCGGCGCGTTCTGAACTTTCCAAAAGGCTGACCCACAAGAAAAACGCGAAGAGAAAGCCAAAGGCCTTTTCTTCGCGTCTCCCCGTCTTCGCTGTTAATTTTGACATCGATTCACTGATTACTGGAACTCCCTCCTTGCGCACGCTAGTCTCCCGGCCCATGAAACAAAAAGCTTATGCCCGCGCGGGCGTGGACATCGACCTGGGCAACAAGGTTAAAGCCACCTTGCCCCAACTCCTGGCGGCAACCCACCGGCCCGAAGTCCTGGGCAAGGTCGGCGGCTTCGGCGGTCTCTTCGCCCTGGACGTTCGCAAGTATCGCCAGCCCGTGCTCGTTTCCAGCGTCGATGGCGTCGGCACAAAATTGAAGCTCGCCTTCGCGCTGGACCGGCACGACACCATCGGCCAGGACCTGGTCAACCATTGTGTGAATGATATCGCGGTGCTGGGTGCCGAGCCGCTCTTTTTCCTCGATTACCTCGGCACGGGCAAGCTGGAGCCGCGCGTTTTCACCGACATTATCCGCGGGTTTGCCAAAGCCTGCGCTGAAAACCGTTGCGCACTAATTGGTGGGGAAACCGCCCAGATGCCGGGCTTCTATCAGGCTGGCGAATACGACGTCAGCGGCACGATCGTTGGAATCGTGGAAAAAAAGAAGATGCTGACTGGCAAAAGCATCCGCCCGGGTGACGCCGTCATTGGCCTGGCCTCCAGCGGACTTCATACCAATGGTTACTCCCTGGCGCGCCAGATTCTTTTCGACCGGATGCGGCTCAAACCGGCCAGCCGCCTGCCCGAGCTCGGGACGACCCTGGGCGACGCCTTGCTCAAGATCCATGTGAGCTACGGGCCACTCATCCAGAAGCTGCTCAAAAAGTTCAATTCAGGGGCACCATCTGGGCGCCAGGGTTCTTGCGCGATCAAGGGTCTGGCCCACATCACCGGCGGCGGTTTCGTTGATAATATCCCCCGGGTGCTGCCGAGAAACTGTGATGTTCTCATCCACAAAGGCTCCTGGGAAATGCTTCCTATCTTCCAACTCCTCCGAAGCCGAGGCGGCGTACCCGAAGAGGAGCTTTACCAGGTCTTCAATATGGGCATTGGGATGGTTCTGGTCGTGGACGCGGAAAAAGCCGCTGCCATTTTGCGATTCATTACTGCGCAAAAGCAGCGGGCGTGGTCAATCGGCGAAGTGGTTCGGGGTCACGGCCGAGCGAGAGTGGTTTGAAATAAAAAGAAAGGCAGGAATCGTAATGGCAGGACTATGTCTGCCATTAAGGTTCCTGCCAATCCGTTCTATCTGGCCCGGGCAACGGGCCCCATGCCCGTCCTACTTCTTGCCAGCCGTCGATGCGTTGGTGGCTCCCTGTGCCGCGAGCCGGGCTGCCTCTTCGGGTTTAATCACCTCGATTTTCGCGCCCTTCTTCAACTCTTCGGCGGACGGTACCTTGATAATGTCGCTGGTCAGCGGTTGAGCGGCGGCCACCGGTTGTGGCGCCTCGATGCCCATCAATTCCACCTCGAAAATCAGCGTGGAACCCGGCTCGATACCCATGCTGCCGCGGTCCTGGTAAGCCAGGGCTGAGGGGATGTACAGTTCCCACTTCGAGCCCACTTTCATCATTTGCAGCGCCTCGGTCCAGCCGCGAATCACGCCAGTGACGCGGAACTTCGCCGGTTGGCCGCCGTGCTTGGCCGAGCTATCAAATTCTTTGCCGTTGATCAACGTGCCGCGATAGTTGACTGAGACCATATCGCTGTTCTTGGGTATCTCACCGGTCCCTTCCGTGATCACCTTGTACTGCATTTCCACCGAGTTGGTGTCGGACAGCGCCACCGAATGGATCTTTACCCCGGGTTTCTTTTTGTTTCCCGCCAGAAAGGCTTCGCCTTCTTGCTTGTTCTTTTCGGCGAGCCTCTTTTGCGCCTCCCCCTGGTAGGTCCGAATTGCCTCGCCCGCCTGCTGGTCATTCAGCTTGCCCTCGCGGCCTGCCAGGATGTCCTTCATTGCGCCGACGATCACGTCGGTATCTACTTCCATGTTGCTCCGCTTGATCTGGTTGCCGAAATACATGCCAATGGCGTAGCTGGCCTTTTCTTTGTCATCCTTGAACGCAGGAGTATCTGCCGCTCGCGCAGGCAGTTGCAACAACGCCAGACCGGTGCCGGCCAGTAAAACCATTTTAAATCCGATTCTCATATTCTTGCTAGTCTTCATTATTTTTTATGCGCAGTCCCATTTACACGAATCCCGTAAAATGTCCAGCACGAATCATACAAATTCTGCTTTTGCTCACCCCGTCAGTCCTGCTTGAATCGCCTCGATGAAGCTCCTGGTTATCGGTTCCGGCGGGCGCGAACACGCGTTGGCCTGGAAACTCGCCCAATCGCGGCACGTGACGCAGCTTTGGTGCGCCCCAGGCAATGCCGGCATCGCGCAGGAACGATTGGCCAGGACCAGCGCGCTGGTCGAGTGCGTCCCCGTTGGCGCGGAAGACCTCCCGAACCTGCTGGCCTTTTCCTGCGAAAAAAAGGCCGACCTCACCGTGGTAGGCCCGGACAATCCCCTGGCGTTGGGCATCGTCGATCTGTTTCAGCAAAACGGCCTGCGGATATGGGGTCCCAACCGCAAGGCAGCCCAGTTCGAGTCCTCGAAGGTGTTCGCTCAGCAATTCATGGAACGCTATGGCATTCCCACCGCTCGCTCGGCAACCTTCACTGAACCCATCGCCGCCAAAGCATTCGCCGCGGCGCTCGAGGGGCAATGCGCGGTGAAAGCCGACGGTCTTGCGCTTGGCAAAGGTGTCTTGCTTTGCCGCACTCTGGCCGACGCGCACCAGGCCATCGATGAAATTCTGGTGCGCAAGACCTTTGGCGCTGCCGGCGCCAGCATTGTCATCCAGGAATTGTTGGAGGGGATCGAGATCTCCCTTCACGCGTTGTGCGATGGCCGCACGGCCGCCCTCTTCCCTACCTCACAGGACCACAAACGCGCACTGGACGGCGACCAGGGCCTCAACACCGGCGGAATGGGCACGTATTCGCCCACCCCGTTTCTCAATGATGCCGAGCTGGCGGAAACCGGCCGCCGGATTCTTGACCCCTGGCTGCGCGGCTGCGTGAGCGAGGGAATAGATTTCCACGGTATACTGTACCCCGGCCTGATGCTCACCAAAACCGGCCCGAAGGTGCTCGAGTTCAACGCCCGCTTTGGCGACCCGGAAACCCAGGTTTATCTGCCGCGATTGGAAACGGACCTGGTTGAGCTGCTGGATGCCAGCATCGATGGAGCTCTCGACAAGACCGGACTTAAGTGGAGCGCCCAAGCCGCCGTCTGCGTGGTGATGGCCTCCGGCGGTTATCCGGGCAACTATGCCAAAGGCAAACCAATTCGCGGATTGGCCGAAGCCGCCCGTTTGCCGAACACGAAGGTCTTTCATGCCGGCACGGCCATCGCCGGAGACCAATTCGTGACCAAGGGTGGCCGGGTGCTGGGGGTTACGGCCTGGGCCAAGGACCTGGCAGCCGCTCGCGATGCCGCCTATCAAGCTGTGGAAAGGATAACATTTGATGGCGCCCAGTTCCGGCGCGATATCGCGTCAAAGGCGGTCGAACCAGAACGACTCTGCAGACCCGGGCGCGACTCCTGCGTGCCTATGTGAGATTCGCAGCTTGCGCGACTGTCCCCACTTACATAGACTTTCCACATGAAGCGCTTCGGGCAAGTTTTGGATTCTGCGGATGAGCTTTCCTCTGAAGAACAAGAGTCGCTGATCGCGATTTTGCAGCGCCGCCTGTCAGACCGTCGCCGGGCTGACTTGGTGAACGCCGTCAAAGAAGCCCGCCGTGAATTCAAGGAGGGAACGTGCCGCCCCGCAGTGGCTAACCAAATCCTGAAACGAATCCTCCGTTGAAACGCCTGCTCCTGCCAACCAAGGCGTTCGAGCGCTCTGCTAAGCGATTGGTGGGCAAGGATCCTGGATGTGCGAAGGACTTGCAGGCAACTCTCGAATTACTCGCCGAGGACGCGTTCCATCCTGCGCTCAAAACTCATAAGCTCAAAGGGCAATTGGCCGGTTCCTGGGCCTGCAGCGCCGGCTACAACCTGCGGCTCGTGTTCCAGTTCGTGGCTTACAAAGGGTCCGAGGCCATCCTCCTGGAAGGGGCAGGCACGCACGATGAGGTCTATTGAGCGTTCGCTTCGGGGGCCGGTCTTTCTACCAACTGAGCCCTCCGGCCTTGTTCAGCTCACTTCCTCGGCTTTACTTTCACCCCATTATCCCACATGGTAAGCGGACATGATACGAGTAAGGACTTTTTCACTTGCAGCAGCATTGCTGGTTTTAGGGGCCGGTTCGGGAGGATTAGCCGCCGAACCGCAGGGTCAGGATGAAGATTTCAAAGAAGTCTTTGATTTAATTCGCGCTCACCTGGCCGGCGCCAAGGATGCCGACCTGGACCGCACTGCCGTCCAGTCGCTGGTCGCGGCGCTTAGTCCCCGGGTTTCCCTCCTCACCAACAACATTGCCACTCCAGCGCCGGAGGAAGGGCCGATGGTCAGCCGAGCGACTGTCCTGGAAAACGGTATCGCTTATTTGCGGCTTACGCGTATTGAGGACGGGCTGGCGGCAAAAATTCGCCAAACCTGCGCCCAACTCGCAGGGACCAACCAATTAGGCGGGGTCATCCTGGACTTGCGATATGCCACCGGCAACGATTATCCCGCTGCCGCCGCCGCTGCCGACTTGTTCCTAAGCAAGGAGCGGCCGCTGTTGGACTGGGGCAACGGCGTCGTGCGCTCCAAGCAGAAAAGTGACGCGATTCGGATGCCGGTGGCGGTGCTGGTCAACCATGAAACCGCCGGTGGCGCCGAGGCCCTGGCGGCGGTCCTGCGTGAAACCGCCGCTGGCCTGCTCCTGGGGAGCCAGACGGCAGGCCAGGCCATGATTGCGCAGGAGTATCCCCTTAAAAACGGCCAGCGCCTCCGCATCGCCACGGCCCCCATTCAGTTGGGCGACGGCTCGGCGTTGTCCAGCCAGGGGGTTAAGCCCGACATTACCGTCGAAGTCACTCCGCAGGACGAAAGGGTTTATTATGCCGACGCTTTCAAAGACATCTCCAGAAGCAATCTCTCGACCGGGGCCGGTCTTGCGCTTACGAACCAGGGCAGCGCCAACAGCCGCACCAATCGACGGCCTCGTCTGAACGAGGCCGAATTGGTGCGCGAACGCCGCGACGGGTTTTTGCCCGAGGCCGAAGTGCCCGCCGGACGCCAGGCCGAGTTGGACAAGCCGCTGATTCAGGACCCGGTTCTGGCCCGCGCGTTGGATGTTCTCAAGGGCCTCGCCGTGGTTCGCCGCCAGCGTTCCTGATTTCGCCGTTGACGATTGCGCGCTCCCGACCCAACTTCCAAGGTTAAACGCTGAGATGAAGACCGTCCTTTTCGTTTGCACGGGGAATGTTTGCCGCAGTCCTATGGCCGAGGGCCTGTTCCGCCACGCCGTGCAGGGCCGCGGCGAATACCGCGTCCTGTCGGCCGGCCTTGGCGCCATGGAGGGTCAGCCCCCCAGTTCCTATGCCATCCAGGCGGTCAGTGAATTGGGCATCGACATCTCTGCTCAGCGAAGCCGCTTGCTCACCCCGGAATTGGTCCAGCAGGCGGATTACATCTTCGGCATGACCCACAGCCATATCGATACGGTCATGCTGCTTTATCCTCAGGCCGCCGAGAAGACTTTCCTGCTCCGCGAATTCGATGAAACGCTGGACCAGTTCGACAAGGATATCAGCGATCCCATCGGCGGTTCCTATGAGGTCTATCTCAACTGCCGCGATCAAATCGAGCAAGGCATTGCTTCGCTGTTGCGTTTCCTTGATCAAGGCCGGGCGGCGGGTGTTGCGGCCGGTTCCAAGCACGCCACCCTTGCCCTCGGGGCCGACCATGGCGGTTACGACCTCAAAGAAGCGCTGAAACATTATTTCGAAAAACGCGGCGTCTCGGTCGCCGATTTCGGCGCCACCTCGAAAGAATCCAGTGACTATACCGATTACGCCCACGCCGTGGCCCAGAGCGTCGTCCGTCGCCAGGCCGCTTTCGGCGTTCTGATCTGCACCACCGGCATTGGCATGAGCATGGCCGCCAACAAAGTTCCCGGTGTGCGCGCCGCTCTGGTTGACGACGAAAGCGCCGCCGTGCTGGCCCGCCAGCATAACGATGCCAATGTCCTTTGTCTCTCAGGCAAAAAAACCCAGGCCGAAGAGGCCGCCCGAATCGTCGAGGCCTTCATCAGCGCGCGCTTCGAAGGCGGCCGCCATGAACGCCGCATCTTAAAAATGGAAACCCGGATTGTCCCCGTTGATTGGCGCCTGCAGGCTGTCGATCCTGAAATCGGCGGCTTGATCGAACGCGAGCGTCAGCGCCAGCAGGAAAACATCGAACTCATCGCCAGCGAGAACTTCACCAGCCCCGCGGTCATGGAGGCCCAAGGCTCGGTCCTGACCAATAAATACGCCGAGGGCTACCCCAAAAAACGCTGGTACGGCGGCTGTGAGAACGTGGACCTGGTCGAGCAATTGGCCATCGACCGCGCTAAAAAACTCTTCGGCGCCGAGCACGCCAACGTCCAGCCCCATTCGGGCAGCGGCGCCAATATGGCCGTCTATTTCGCCTTCCTCAAACCCGGCGACCGCATGCTCACGATGGATTTGACCCACGGAGGCCATCTCACGCACGGCAATAAAGCCAATTTCTCTGGGAAGTTTTTCGAAATCGTCCATTACGGCGTGCGCAAGGAGGACGAGCGCATCGATTACGATCAATTGGCGTACCTGGCCCGCCAGCATCGACCCAAAATGATCACCGTCGGCGCCAGCGCCTACCCCCGCATTATCGATTTTGAGCGGATGAGCAAAATCGCTGGCGACGTTGGCGCCTGGCTCCTGGCCGATATTGCCCATATCGCTGGCCTGGTCGCCACCGGCCTGCATCCCAGCCCGGTGCCCTGCGCCGATTTCGTGACGACCACCACTCACAAAACCCTGCGCGGCCCGCGTGGCGGCCTGATCCTCTGCAAAGAAAAATACGCCAAAGAGATCGATTCGCAGGCCTTTCCAGGCATCCAGGGCGGCCCGCTCATGCACGTTATTGCCGCCAAGGCCGTCTGTTTCCAGGAGGCCCTCCAGCCTTCGTTCCGTGCCTATCAGCAGCAAATTTTGACTAACGCCAAAGCCCTCGCCGAGGGCATGAAACACAACGGCTTTCGCCTCGTCAGCGGTGGCACTGACAACCACTTGATGCTGGTGGATGTCGGCGCCCGCGGCCTGACCGGCAAAGAATGCCAGGCCGCCCTGGATAGCGCCGGCATCACGATCAACAAAAACACGATTCCTTTCGAAACCCGTTCCCCCTTCCAGGCCAGCGGCATTCGCCTCGGCACCCCCGCCGCCACCACCCGCGGCATGAAAGAACCGGAAATGGCCGCCATCGCTGACATGATTAGCGAAGTCCTCCTGGATATTAAAAACGTTGACACCTTGGCCAAGGTGCGGCAACGTGTTCATGAACTGACTGCAAAATTTCCCTTGCCTTATTAAGGGATTCGCGACATCTTGCAGCACGCTCCCGGTAAACAAAATTCCGATTTGAACCGATTAGACGCCTAGTCGTCCAATCAGAAACAGAAACGGGGCCGAACTCAGCTTCGTGATGATCTTCACCTGATCTCACCGCTGCAACAATTTGAAATTCAGCTATATTGCTTTATGCCAAGAGCCATAAAAAAGGCCAAAACGAAACCGTCCAGCGGCGAACCTGCCAATGGCGCGCCGGCCGAGCCAGCCTCCCTGGCAACCGCCGTGGCCGACCCTTCGCCCTCCGAGGAATTGCCTGCACCCGCAGCCCCGGTGGAACCCGCCGAAGCGGCCCAACCCGACGAAAGAATCGCCGCCCAAAAACGACGTGAACGTCCGGTGAAACCCGGCGGCGGCCAGAAACCCGAAAAGGCCCTTCCCCCGCCCGGCAACGACGAGCCACCTGCCGGTGACGATAAAGACCGCATTGCCACTACTTCCGTCAACATCGCCAAGCTTCAGTCCATGTCGATGACGGAATTGAATCAGATGGCCCGCGAAGTGGGCGTGGAAAACTTCGGCACGATGCGCAAGCACGAAGTCATTTTCCACATCCTCCAAAAAAATGCCGAACGCGCCGGCGTGCTCTTCTCCGAAGGCGTCCTGGAGGTCCTCCCGGAAGGCTTTGGCTTCCTCCGCTCGCAGAGCTTCAATTATCTGCCCTGCCCGGAAGACATTTACGTCTCCCCGTCGCAGATTCGCCGCTTCGACCTGCAGACCGGCAACCTGATCGCCGGCCAAATCCGGCCGCCGAAAGAAAAAGAGCGCTTTTTCGCCCTCCTCAAGGTCGAGGCCGTGGACCAGGAAGACCCGGACAAGGCGAAGGACAAAACGCATTTCGACAATCTCACGCCGCTGTTTCCCAACAAGCGTTTCATCCTCGAAACCGCCGCGGACGAGCTCTCCACGCGCGTGCTCGACCTGGTCTGCCCCATCGGCAAGGGCTCCCGCGGTTTGATTGTCGCCCCGCCACGCACCGGCAAAACTGTGCTCATGCAGAAACTCGCCAATGCGATCCTGAAGAACAACCCCGAGTCCTACCTGTTCATCCTGCTCATCGACGAACGCCCCGAGGAAGTCACCGATATGGAACGCTCCTGCCGCGGCGCCGAGGTCATCAGTTCCACCTTCGATGAGCCCCCCGAACGCCACGTCCAGGTCGCCGAGATGGTGAGCGAAAAAGCCAAACGCATGATCGAGCACAAGCGCGATGTCGTCATTCTGCTCGACTCCATCACGCGCCTCGCCCGCGCTTACAATACCGTCCAGCCCCACTCGGGCAAAATCCTCTCCGGTGGCGTGGACGCCAACGCGCTCCACAAACCGAAACGCTTTTTCGGCGCCGCCCGCAATATCGAAGAGGGGGGCTCTCTCACCATCATCGCCACGGCGCTGGTGGATACCGGCTCGCGCATGGACGAAGTCATCTTTGAAGAGTTCAAGGGCACCGGCAATATGGAAGTCCATCTCGACCGCGCCCTGGTGGACCGCCGCATTTTCCCCTCGATCAACATCGAGCGTTCCGGCACCCGCAAAGAGGAACTCCTCTATCATCCCGACGAGTATAATAAAGTCGTCATCCTCCGCCGGGCCCTCACCGGCGTGCCGCCGGTTGAAGCCATGGAACTGGTGCTCAACAAACTCAAGAAAACCGGCAGCAACATCGAATTCCTCCTCTCCATGAGCGTAGGGTAGGGGAGTTGCTGCGGACAGGAAAGTCCGCGTTCCGCTGCTTCCGCCACCCGGCACTGACCGATTACAGCCGGTTCGCAAAATTTCTCGACAAACTTCCCGTGAGGCCCTACATTTTTTTTGCGCGTTCTCAGGAAACGCCACCAAAACAGGAGCAGAACTATGACTATGTGCGATCAAAGAAAAACGGGATTGGGCTGGCGCCTTTTCTCAGTATCTATTCTTCCCGTGGCACTTCTGGGGCTGGCCGGCTGCGCCTCGGCCGGGTACGACAAGAGCAATGCCGCCGCCTATTCGATGCACGCCGGCGCGCAGGAAATTCAGGCTGAAAGCCAGGCCCTCGATCAGACCTTGTCCAGCCTGAAGGACCTCGTCGATAAACCTGCCAACCTCAAACAACAGTACCAGAGCTTCAGTTCCGCCTTGGATCATCTCATCGTCTGCGCTCAACGCGCCGACGACACCGGCAAGCGGATTCAAGCCAAGGGCGCCGCCTACTTCCAAACCTGGGACCGCGAGCTCGCCGGCATCAACCACGAGCATATCCGCGATCTCAGCCAGACCCGCCGAAGCGAGGTGACCAACCATTTCGCCAGCGTCACCCTCCGCTACAAAGAGAATCTGGAAGTCGTCCAACCCTTGATTTCCTATCTCAAGGACCTCCGCGTGGCCCTCAGTGCCGACTTGACGGCGGCTGGGCTGCAATCCATGAAAAGCGTCGTCGCCAACGCCGAGCAAACCACCGCCAAAGTCCAGCCCGCGCTTACTGGCCTGGTGGCCGAGTTGACCGATTCCAGTAATAACATGTCCTCCACAGTTGCTGTGCGCAGCACCGACGACGGCTCCTGAGCCGGCGAGCTCCAGTCAGTCGGATGTAACCTTGTAACCCTGTAACCTTGTAACCTTGTAACAATGTAACTCCGTTACCCCCCCTTCGTGGCCGCGCCGAGCAGCCTTTCCAACTTTCGCCCTGCCTCCTCCACCCACTCGCCAGGCGGCAGCGCGTAAGGTCGGAACGTTTCCAGATACCCCTCCTGCGAATTATAGAACAGCGCCCGGTGCATCCCCAACATGCCGGCCTTTGGACTGTCGATCAGGCTTGCTGAATCGTTGACGCTCATCTGGAACAAGACCCGCATTTCAAATTCGCTCAGGGCCTTCCGGCTTAAAAACCGGCTCACATTATTATACGTATCGCACGTGGCGATCACGTGGAACCCGAGCCGTGTTCCCTCGCAAATCAACTGGTTGAATACCGCCGCCGGATTCACCTCCGCCCCGGCCTCCCCGCTGGAGAACCCGTAGTCCTCTTCGTAACGCAACCGGCTGAACCTTTGCAGATCGTGGACAACCAGGAACACCGGTGGGGCTCCCTCCGCATTCAGGTCCTCCAGGCGTTTCTTCATCTCCTCCCCGAGCTCTTTCATGATGGCCGGCAAATCTCCGGGCTTGGCCAGCGTGATCGTGTGCGGAATGGACCGGATGACTTTTTCCAGATACTCCCGTTGGCTCGTCCCCGGCGGTGTTGCATCGCAAAAAATGATCCGCGCGGCCCCCACCGGGTATTGCGCCGCCAGCGACAGCAACCCCAGCCCCATTATCGCCACCGTCGTCTCGTCACGCTGCCCGACCACCAGCAGGTTGTTTCCGCTCTGCCGATGAAACACCGCTTCCGTCGGCCCTTTGATCGAGTTGGGCGCTCCCAGCCACATCCGCCCCGCGGCTGGCGGTTTCACCTCTGGCGCCTCCAGCAGACCCTGCAGCAAAGAATTCTCCCGCACGTCCGCCGGCGCGTTGCCCTCGAACACAATCGGCCCGGGATACGCCTTGCCATTCTGGTCCGCCCGTTGGCGGACCTTCTCGAGGTATGCATCGCGCACCTGGTCCGGTAGCCACACCGCCTGGAACGGACTGTTGCCTTCCAGTGCTCCGGCCATGTCGTTATAAATCCCTTCCCCGGGCCGGGACAGCAGCCGGGGCGCCGGGTTGGTATCGTCCATGATCAGATACGCGTCCGCCTCGTTGCATTGCAGCGCAATGCGAATCACCATCTGCCCCAAAGTCGTCCGCGCTACTGTGTAAGCTCCGCCCAGCGTCTGCGACCCCAACAGAACGTGGATTCCAAACGCCCGTCCTTGCCGCACGATGCGGTCCAGCAACAGCGACGCGGTTTGCGACACCTTGTCATCCTCGACGAAGAATTCCTGGAATTCGTCCACCAGCAGCAATGTCCGCGGAATCGCCTCTTTCCCGCCAGCCCGCTTGTAACCGGCGATGTCCTGCACGCCCAGTTGCCGGAACAGGTCGCCGCGCCGTTTCAATTCATCATCCACCCGCTGCAACACGCTTAATCCGAATTCGCGGTCGCTCTCAATCGCCACCACTCGCGCGTGCGGCAGGCGCTTGCTGCCATAACACTTGAACTCGACGCCTTTCTTGAAATCCACCAGGTAAAACTCCACTTGCTCCGGACTGCACCACAGCGCCAGGTTCGTGATGATCACATGGAACAACGTCGATTTCCCCGAACCGGTCTTGCCGGCAATCAGGCCGTGCTGTCGCGTGCCCTTGCCAATCGCCAGGTACTGCAGCTTGGTCGCCCCTGTCCGCCCGATCGGCACCCGCAATTCACTCGTGGTCTCCTCGGTCCACAGCTCGGTTTCCGGCGGGGCCACGTGCTCGAACGGCACTTCCACCCGGCTCGAATCCCGGCTGCACTGGCCCACCCGGTGGATGAACTCCGTTGCTTGCTCCGCCGCCGGCGGCGCATCCAAACTCAACTCCGCCCCCGGCAATGGCCGGCCAGTGAAGATGAAACGGTTCCCTTTGTGGCTGATGCAGACGCTGCTCTTGCGCAACTCATCGGGGATAAACTCCGCCGGCAACGGCTGGCGCTGGTCCCAGTGAATGAGGGTATAGACGCCGCACCGCGCGCCGCTGGCGGCAATGCTCAACAACCGCTTGGCCGCCGTGTCGGTGAACCCCGCCGGAAAATCCGCCACCACCAGGAAATAATGCTTCTCGGCAATCACCCCCGCTTGTTCGTTGTATTCGGCGATGGTCTGGTACTCGTTGCGCAGATACATCTGGATGACCTTCTCCATGTGCTCGTTCAGGTCCGCCAGCTTTTGCTCGATCTGCGTCGCTTGCGTCCAAATCCGGCTGTTGATGATCGCCTCTTCGTAATCCGCCAGGTGCATCACCCCGGAAAAACTCTGCCCCAGCCCCACCGGGTCCAGGATCGTGAAATTCAGCCGCCCCGCGGGCGTCACTGAAAGCAGCCGTAACATCACCTGGTTAAGCGCGCCAATGGCCTCATCGTGCCCGGTATTGCCCGTCTCAAAAAGAATCGAGCCTTGCTCGGGATACGCCAGGCAGAGCGGGACCGCGAACCGCGCCGGGCCCGGCAATTCCAAACCCTTTGGCCTGGCCTCGCATAGTTTCTCGACATCGACATCTAATTGCCCGAACCGCGCTGCCGCCCCAAATCTTTCCGGTGGTTTCCAGGCGCCCCAACCCCCGGCCTCCCACGGCGGAAACAGCTTCTCCGCCCCTGTCCGCGCGGACTCGATGGTCGCATACAGGGGCTCGACTTTGCTTTTCCATTCCGCTTCGAGCGCTTGCCAGGCGGCCTGGTGCTCGGCGCTCATCTGCTTTTGTTTGTCTTCGTGAGCTTCCGTCAGCGCTTTCATCCGTGCTTCCGCCGACTGCTTCAGTTGCGCCAGTGCTTCAGCATGTTCTCGGTCCAGCCGGGCCAGCCGCGCTGGATACATCCGCTCGTGCCGTGCGGTGATCCGGACCGTCCGCTCATCGCTTTTCATCCGGCGTGACACTCTCTGCTCGCCGGCTTCGGCCAGCGTCCGTTTCAATTGCTGTTCCACCGTCTGGACCGCGTTCTGGTAATCGGATTTGCTCCGCGCCTGCTCCTCGTGGTAGCGCGACTCGGATTTGGCAAAGGCTTCATCATGCAGCCGGCGCACCCGAGCCAGATTCTTGGAAACTGAGCCGGCCAGCGAAGCGGTCTGGCCCTTGGCCATAAACCTGATGATAAAAACCAACACTAAAGCCACAAGCCCGCCGCCGGCGGCTTGAACGATGGAAACCGAACTCAACCCGATCCGTTGCGGCGCCAGCACTGCGGCTGCCGCGCAAGCCCCAAACAACACCGCCCACACCGGCCAATAGCGGAACAGCCGCAGCAGAAAATGTCCTCGAAGCTTCCCGAGTTCGGAGCGGCTCTGGTTCAACAGCTCTCCCAGTTCAGCGAACAGCCGGTTTTCATCCGCCGGCATTTCCCCTGACGCCGCTTCATACGCCCGGAGGAACTGCCGCCGGAACCCGCCGTAGCCCTTAAACGCGTTTTGCGCTTCTCCTTCCAATGCCGCCAGCGACTCCTGCACACCCGCCAGGTTCTTCCGGAACTCCTGAAAATGCGCAGTCGCGGCCGTTAGTGCCGCGTCCCGGTCGCGCTCGGAGTGCAGCATCTTCTTCTGCAGCTCGTACTTGCGCGAGCCGACCTGCTCCTCGACTCGCTTGAGCGCCTGCTCTTTGCTGTTCTGGTAAGCCTTGCCAATCCGCGTCTTGCGTTTTTGATAATTCGTCTCCGCCGCTGCTTTCGCGCTCTGAAATGCCGCTTCGGCTTCCGCCAGCGCCGCGTTCAACTGATTAGTCTGCTCTGCGACAGCCGCATCGCAGCGTTGCCGTTCCCGGCCACTCTTGACTCGATATTCCTCCTGGAGCTTATTGCCCCGGGCGGCAAAATCCTCGACAGTGGCCTTCAGGCTTTCCACCGCCGCCAGGGTCTTGCCTGCTGCCAGGTCCATTGCGCCTGCAGTGGTTTCCTTTTTCCTGCCATCTGCGTCCATCTGCGTCATCGGCGGGCTTTCTTTCTGCGGGTGCTGGTTACTCACAGTCGTGCCTGATTTTGGCCACCAACTCGTCCAATTGGTCGATCACCGTCACCGCCCGGTCCACGCTCGCGCGCAGTTCGAGCACATACTTCTGCTCGAATTCCAGGCTTTTGGCGTCGTTCCAGGAATCCCGTGTCTGCTGCCAGTTCGCCCACAATTCCTTCGTAATCGCCCCTAGTCTTGCTCCGCTCGCATTCATCAAATCAAATCCTAATCTTAATCTTAATCTACATCCCGACCGTAATCTTTCCCAACCAGCGCAGATTCTCATTAACACCTCGCTTCAGCGGGGTGATGCAGACCGGTCGTAGTTCACAGAACCGTTTCAACGGTTTCAGGCCGCTGCGCCGCATTCACACTGACCACTGATTACTGCCCACTGATTACTGATTACTTCCCCATCCTGTAACCATGTAACCATGTAACCATGTAACCCTTTTAACCAATTAACCCAATTAACCCATTTAACCCTTTGGTTTCGGCGTGGCCACTCCCCCCGCCGGTGGTGTGGGAGCCGCCTCACTCGGCGCATGAATCTCCGCGTAGCCCGCCAGCGTATTGATCGCTTGCGTCAGATACGCGACCGCCTTCACCATGTCATTGGTCAACACCGAGTGGAGCTTCTCCATCTGCTTCACCAGCGGCTGCACCCGCCCGTCGTACTCGCGCCCCCAGCGCTTCAGCACGCGCAGCTTGTCCTCGCCTTCCTCGACCGCGCGCTTGGCCCGGTGCACCGCCAACTGTTCCGCCGAACTTTGCTGGTCCAAAATGCTCAAGCGCGCGCTGAACAGCGCTTGCTGCGCCTGCTCCAATTCCTTGAGCCGCCGTCGCATCTGATTGTCCCAATACCTCCGCTGGTCATCGTCCAGCCACTGCCGCGTTCGCGACAGGTCGGCGCTGACCTCCTCCAGCGCCGCCCGCGCCTGGCTCAAATACACAATCAGGTGCGACCGAAACGTCTCGAGCGCCTCGACCGACCGGACATTGGCCTGTTGTGGTTCCGGCATTGGTACTATGCGGTTACCTGGTTCATGGTTACAGCGTTAAAAGGGTTAAAAAGGTTAAATGAGTTAATTGAGTTAAATAAGGATCCGGCGAACGCTCGTTGTAACGATGTAACCCATGTAACCCATGTAACTTTTTTAACTCAATCACCTCAATTAACTCAATTAACCTATTTTTGGTTCAAATATTCCTCAATCCGCTGCGCCTTGCGCAACAGAAACGGGGTCTGCTGGTTGGAGATTTCGACGAATTTCTTTAGCGCCTTCATGATTTGTTTGAACTCCTCCGCAAATTTCACGTGCTCCTGGTCCGCCCACGTGTCGCCCAGCGCCGAAAACCGCGCTTGCAACGACGCAATCTTGTCCTGCAAATCGCTATTGAATCGTTTCAACTCCTCCGCAAACCGCCGCACCTGTTCCGGATCCATGATCGCCTGAGCCATACTCGTTCTTTCTCTTTATGTTCGTTCGGCCACTGTCATTCTTGCCTGGTGCATCCTGCTCCTTTTTCTCAGCGTCCGCAAGGCGCCATCCGGATTGCGAACGGAGTCGCGGTCCGTAAGGCCCTTAGGCTGCCCCGGGAAACTCCTAGGGGGCGGTTTCCTTGACTCTGTTCAAGCAGCAGCGGAGGCTTTCTGACGTTGATTCAGACTTCTGTCGGTCGGCGTCGGGTCGGCCAGCGCAGTGGCTTGAATTGCTGTGTTTAACTAGAACAAACAAGGGAAGAAACTATGAAAAACCAAAAAGTACTTGTATTGGCTGCGGCGTTGCTTGCGTCCAGCCTCGGGGCAGGTGCCGGCAATGCCCAAAAACTCTTGGGAGCCCCGGCGCGCACGGCAGCGGTGCGCGGGACCAATACCAGCGTCCTCGCCGCCCCGCTGACGGTTTTCGGCGCGCTTTCGGTAACCAACACCAACTCGACGGCGCTGCAGTACTTGTCCTGGGCTGGGGTCGGGACCAACACCAACTCGACCGCACTCCAGCACATGTCCTGGGCTTGGGCCGGGACCAACACCAACTCGACGGCTCTGCAGTACTTGTCCCGGGCTGGGCTC
>Ga0210408_10000627_pt1 | contig 42774 bp, 63 predicted proteins | sample IncBWH4MmetaG_FD_155471 | JGI IMG/M metagenome (GOLD analysis project Ga0210408, IMG submission 155471) | Forest soil microbial communities from Barre Woods Harvard Forest LTER site, Petersham, Massachusetts, United States - Inc-BW-H-4-M | ecosystem: Environmental > Terrestrial > Soil >...
GGAACGCTATGCAAGCTGAAACGATCCTCCCCCGCTCCGCGACGCTCGAAGAGCGCATCGCGTTCATCTTGCAATACGACGAGTTGAAGAAAGATGGGCACGCCGTGACGCTGGACGAGGTTAGGGAGAGTGGGGCAGTAAGCGGGGAGATGAAAATTCATCATTACAAGACGTGCCGCCGTTGCGCGGAAGGGGAATAAACGATGGGCAAATACACGCATCTACGCCATAAACTACCAGCGTTTCGAGCTTCAGCCGATGAAGGAATGCGCACGTGGTACGCGAAAGTAGACGAGTGGAAGCAAGAATTTCTAGGAACCGAAAGCGGCGAGAACGCGAATCATGCCATGCTCGCAAGAGAATACGCGGAGCGTGACGCAAAGAAGAAGCAACTGGAATCGGAAATCAGCCAGCTAAACATCGAACTTGAAGGCTTGAGCCAGCTCGGTTGCGAAGCGATGGAAAACGACGGCGTGGAGAAAAGTAATCTCGCTGCTGGCGGCTACGTCAGTATCAAGGACACACCCTATACGAGCGTGATCAACCGCGCGGCAATCTTTCGCTGGATTAAGCGTAACAAGATGCAGGAACTGTTGACAATGAACTATCAGACGCTTTCAGCAATAACAAATGAGCGGCTCATTGCCGGCAAGCCGACGATTCCTGGCACGAAACTTTTTATGAAAACGAAGCTGACAGTTCGCGGCGTGAACGGCGCTTCGAGCGACGAGTAGGGCGGATCGATAGCGCTGACCCGCGCCGCGCTCCGCAGGGAGACACGGCGCAAAGGAGAGAGAGAATGAAGTGGCTGTTTTTCATTACGGTATTCATCCTGTTCGCTTTAGGGCGTGGCGGGAGAATGTACGAAAACTGGAGGAAACGTGGCAAAAGGAAAGCTGTTTGAATACGCGGTGCTGTACCATCCGAAACCGACGAAGGAGCAAGACGACCGTGGCGAAACGCCGAAGTCAGAATTGCTCATTGAGCCGAAACGAGTACTGGCGATGGACCAGAATCAGGCGGCGATGCTTGCGGCTCGCGCCATCCCCGACACTCACGTTGACAAGCTAGACGATTTAGAGATTTGCGTCCGCCCTTTCTAGCCCCTGCCGCGCAAATGCAAGCGACCGGGGCAATAGAGCAACCGAGACGGAGCAGGGAAGCATTAACGCGCTCATTGCTTCCGCAGCAAGATGCTTTTAACAACGTCATTCGCTCTTTTGCCGGAGATATTCCGATGAGCTACACAACCGGAGTCACGGCTTCGCAGAGCTATACGGTTAATGAGGCCATGTCGAAGCAATGAGTTTCGCTGGCGCTGACGCGGGAGCAACGGATTCGTAATCCGGCCAGCGAGTAGGCCGGGCTGGTCAAGAGTCAAGCTGTCGAAGCGCTGAGACGTAAAGCAACTCTTCAACTGGCCCGGAGAATTTGTGAGCAGCGTGAGGTGGACTCATGAAGAAGGGTAAGGGGAAGCGTAAGACGAAGTTCAAGGCGGGGCAGGTGGCATGGCATATCAACGCACAAAGGTACATCCGATTAGAACGGGAAGTTGGCAAGTGTAAAAATTTTCGCTGCGAAGGGCGTTGCTGGAAAGTTTTAGATTGGCAGATTCCACTCTGCGATACAAAATTCCGCCCACTCACAAAGCAGGAGGCAAACCGATGACCGACCCTAAACGCCCGAGCGCAGCAGAAGCACGCCACTTACGCAAGCCTGAAGTTATTTGCGAGTGCGGACATCGACGCGATGAGCATGATGAAGGCAAAGGAACATGCGCGGGCTGCTTTCATCGAAGCGCCGATTCCAAACGGCGAGATTACAACACGGGATGCATTCGATTTAGGAAGGCAGCGGTGCAGCCATGAACGCAGCAGAAGCCACGGGGCTGCCCAACGAAGTAGGCGACAAGTTCATCGCTGAGAACGGCGAGAAACGATTCCTTGCTCAAGTGCTAAGCAGATTGGACGACGTGCCAAAGGCAGAAGCCACGGGGCTGCGGGTGAAAGAGTTAGCAAGAGGGGCAGCGCCTACAGGAAAGGGGTGGGGGAATGTGCGGAGAGAATGAGCCCAAGAAAAAGTTTTTCAAGGTATCGCGCGAGGGTATGGGCTCATGGGTGAGCCGCGATTGGGAGACGATTAGGGACTCAGAGTTTGACGGCATGGAGTTGGGCGACAAGATTCAAATTGAAATCGTGCAAATGAGCGAAAGTGAACTGGAAGCATTGCCAGAATTTGAGGGATAGTGAGCGATGAGCAGCGGGAATCAAATTAGATGCTTAGAAGTATCCGAATTTGCGCCGAAGCGCATGCTTGAGTTGATTGATGAAATCGAGATGCATTGTCCTTGCGGGGCGCGGCCAGAATCTTTGAATATTCACGCGCACGTATCGGGCTGCAATGTCGACCAGCTAAAAGTTCTTTTGCGAGCGATGTTTTGGCAAGAGCAGCGACAACGCGAAGCTGCGCCTGACCGTCCCTAGCAGGGAAAGAGAGAGAATGAAGGCATTGGAACCTTGGATTGAAACGGGCTTGCGTGCCGCTGTCAGTGAAATTCAGCGCCGGAACCGAGAGCGCAATCACGTTCTTATCGCTACGAACGGCGACAGGGCACCAGTAATGACGACCGAGGAAATGTTGAAAGTATTGCGGCAATTCTTGGAATCCTCGCAGGAAGGTTTAGGATGAGACGCGAGCGCAAGGAGGAGCATGGCTAATGTTTAGCGAGCCGATGAAAGAGATGTGTGAGAGTTGCCCATTCGGGAGTGCTCCGAAGCAGCGGCATATGCGTACCTCGTTGCGCCGAGGGCGCTTCAATGAGATTTGCCAGTCGGTCTGGCTAGGCGGATATTTCCCCTGTCACAAGACAACGAAGTTTGACGATGAAGGCGAAACGATTCCGCACCGTGGCGAGCGGATGTGTCGCGGGGCATTGGAGTTCATCGAACGAGCGGCAAAAGCAAGGAGGGAGCGCGAGCATGGCTAAGAAGCGCAAGAGAGAGACGATGGACAAGGTGAGAGAAGCGTTGGAACTACTGGAGAAGTGTGCGCCATCGCATTTTGATTTCAGCGGGGCTTTGGTTCACCACACGGACTCAAAGCAAAATGAATTGCGATTTGACCCGTATTGCCCGAAGTGTGTCATTCCAAAAGCGATTGCGTTGATACGCGAAGCCCTCGTCGCCTCGCCGGGAGATGAAATGAGCACCAAAGCAATAATCCAAGCAATACAAAAACTACCGCGTTATCCATACCATACTTGGGACGGCGGAAACGTTAAAGACCATGGTCAGCAGTTGATTGGGTTGGAGGACGTTATTGCACTGTTGAAGCGTAACCCCCGCCCATCGGCGCGGGAGAAGAAAGATTTTCGTGGGGTAGATTCAAAAATCTAGAAGGAGATCGAAAATGAACAAACCAGCTATAAGACAGCAGCAAGCTAGGCCTGCAGCTCCCGCTCCGCAACGCAGCGGGGAGATCGTGAAGCACGCAAATGGAGGCGCACTTGCGGAAGTCCCGGAATATCTCCGTCGCGCGCCGGGAGAGCCGCCAGCAGGGTTGGAGAATCTCGAACGCAGCGATATGACGCTTCCGCGTCTTGCGTTAGCGCAAGCTCTCAGTCCGCAACTCAGCGAGAGCGATCCGAAGTACATCGAAGGCTTGCGGCCGGGAATGTTTTTCAATACGATCACGCGCGAGAATTACGGCAAGACCGTACAGCTTGTCCCGCTACTTTTCTACAAGACACGCATCCTCTTCGGTCCTCTCGACTCAGGAGGAGGCTTGCGCTGCCAGTCGCAAGACAATCTGATCGGTATCGGAGAACCCGGCGGAACGTGCATCAAGTGTCCGGAAAGCCAGTTCGGTTCGGCTCGCAACGGAGAAGGAAAGGGAACGAACTGCAATCAATTCTTTAACTACGCAGCGCTGATCGTCGGGAGCGATGGCGGCGTTACGCCAGAAGGATTGCTCGTTTTCAGCCTGAAGTCCTCTGCGCTCAAAGTCGCAAAAGACTGGAACGCTTTGATTCGCATCCGTAATCTCGACATCTTCGCGGGAGTCTACGAAGTCAAAAGCGTCGAGCGCAAGAACGAAGTCGGGAGATGGTTCGAACCCGTCATTCAACCTGCCGGGAACGTCACGCGCGAGACTTACGAAGCTGCGAAGATCGCGTATAACGCAGTTAGCGAGCTGAACAAAGAAGGACGCTTGCGGCACGACGTTGCGGATTTGAATCCGGAAGCGGGGAACGACGCAGCAGAACCAGCACCATTTTGAAAGGAGTCGGAGCGAAGGGGAAGGCCGGACGGCGCGGTTTCCCGACTCGCGCCGTCCTAGCTCCGTAGATTAGAGAGGAGACTTTATATGAGCTACTACCACGACGACCCCGGAGGCGACGACGACCTCGACCGCCGCTTGCAGGACATCTTCGTTTGGACGGTGATCGGAACGGCGGGAGTATTGGCGGTGGTGTTCCTGCTGAGTTTGTTCTTTGGGCCAGCGGAGGCGTATCCCGCTCAGCTCGTCAAGCAGAGCGGCGCAACGACAGTGATCGGCGGGTGTGATGAGAATCTTTGGTCTCACACGTACCACGCGCAGCGCCTCCAAATCAGCGAGCGCTGCGCTTCCGTGACAGGAGTTATCGTCGATGCAACGGACGGAAAGAGGAAGCAAGGATGCAGGAGCGAAGCGGACGGCGATCTGCACTGCTGGCTAACGCTCGACGTGTGGCCCGTCGATCAAAGTAAATACTTGAATCAGGGAAATCTGCTCAAGCAGGACGGGAACTTAGTGTTTGAGCCGATGTGCCAGCACAAAGTTACGCAAGTCGATGCGATGGCAGCGTGCAAGAACTGGCATCAAGACTTGAAGCTCCCGCCTGTTGGAACGCACGTTAGGATCACGGGCGCGGCGGTACTGGATACGCAGCACGGGCATAGAGAGATTCACCCCGTTTCGAGTATTGAAATTATAAAGGAGAACTGAAATGGAAAAGAAAAAGTTTGTAGTACGCTTCATGTTCCTCAAAGATTACGAAGGAGAGAGTGATTCGGATGGACTCTACCAAGCAGCGATGGACTTGAAGTATAGTAGCGTCAGCGATGCTCGGCATTTGGAGCTAAAGATCGTTGCCGCGATCCCGCTCGCTACGGACGCGAAAACTCCAGCGCCCATTGAAGCACCGAGCGTCGAACCAAACCCCCTGCCGAAAGCGGAGGTGCCCGCCGCGCCGCCGTCACCGAACGATATTCCTTTCTAACTGTAACAAAATACTAGACTTAATATAAAAATACCCTCCAGATAGCTGATTAAGTTCTCTGGAGGGTAGTCTTTTTACTCAAACCCGCTCGCTAAGTACGCTTAAAAGCGCGTTTCCGCGCGAAGAAACGTAGTCCTAGAGAGCTAGTTTAACCGCGCTTGTGGGTAATCCGCTACGGTAACGTTATAAAGTGCCCGCAACTGCGCCGGACTCTGTATCTTCTCCCCTCCCGTTTGTCCTAATGTAATCGTGCGTTGAGCGCTCCTAGTGACTCTCCCCGCTACTGTTGGCCCTGCTTTCTTCAGCGCGATAGCGCGGATCGACTCGATGGCCGTGACGCCGATAGCGAGCGCTGCGCGAATGACTTGCTGTGTTTTCGCGTCCTTCACGCTCGTCAGCACGAAGATGTCGCTCAAGTCCTGTTGCGCGACAGTCAGAAGCCTATCTATTTCGTTGTACAGTCCGGACTTCGCGTTCGCGTCCGCAGCGTTGTAGTCGGCGATGAGCTTGTTGACTTCCGCGAGGTCCGCACTGACTTTGTCCGCAGCAGAGCGCGGCGCTCCCGCAAGCTGCGCGATTTGCAGCGCGATCTGGACAGCGAGATTTATGTAAGCTTGGATAGTCGCTGCGTTGCAAGCTCCGAGAACCATTACTACTGCAAGAACAACTGCGATTGACTTTTTCTTCATGCTTCCTCCTAGATTTGCGTTGCTTCATCGACTCCGAGTGGTACTGGTCCTTTCGTCACGTTCACGAATTCGTTGTAAATGCCCATCACTTTCGCCGCCCGCTGCGGGTCCGTACTCCACGTCGCGGATACTTCATCTACATACGTGACGATACCTTTCGCCGCAAGCGCCGCCGCGTAGTGCGGGTAGTGCGGAGCGAGCCGCTTAAGCGTCTCCATGCGGTCCTCGAAACACTCCGCAAATGAGTCATACTTCACCCAATCTGCTTCGACGACGACCCACGTTCCGTCGAGGAATTCTTTCGTTGGCAAGGATAACGTTCCATGAACGGGATGGATGTGTTGCTTCATCCCGAAGAGGTTGTTCCCTTCACGCGCAAGCGCGGAGCTACCGTAACCAGACTCTAATCCTGCTTCACACGCCGCCGCTTCCGGCCAGACGTGCTGGGCATCCATCGCCGCTCTTACGGCGTCGAGTAGCCAAGTGATTTGTCCTTGCGTCATGTCACTGTCCTGTCCAGGGCCGAGCAACTCTCCCTAAGAATCGACCCGGCCCTGTTCCTCGCTCCGCAAATCCCCTCTGCCATCTTCGCGGCGCAAGCTCTTATTTCTTTCTCAGCACGGTAATCATGAAACGCCCCTGAGCGATGATAAGCGGCGCAAGCATGATTTGAACCTGAAACTCTTCGTTGTCTTTCGTCACTGCCATTAACGGACGGCCTTCGCCCATCCAGCGGGGCTTAGGGTCGCGCCAGAATGCCTTACGGTGACTGACGTGCATCTCTCGCAATCCTTCCGGCAACAGCATTTCTACTTTCTTGTTGGTCAATTCCGACCGGTGGTAGCCGAATAGTTCCTCGGTTTTAGCGTTCACCAGCCGGATTTCTCCGTCGACGTTCGCCACTACCACGGCATCGGGAATCTTCTCGAACGCGGCAACGGTCAATTCAAACAATAGTTCCTGCTCGCGGGTTATGTTCTTTAATTCGTCAATGCTCATTGCCTTCTCCCGATACGGCTCGCTGTTACTAGCTCGACCAGGATTTCGTTCTGCCGCTGCTGAATCTCGTTTTGCTTCTGCGCAATCTCTTTCAGCTCCTTGAGAATGGGCATGACTTTTTCATCGAGATTCTTAGCGCCTATCTCCGCCATCTTACGCTCCCAGATTTCAGGAGAAAGCTGGCCGGACTTTGCGCCATGACTATCACGCCGCAGCGCCATCTGTCCGAGCTTGACCGCTCCGGCCCCAAGCCCAAGAGCGCCCACGACCATAGCGTAAACCTGTGCATCGTTCACGTCGCCCCGTTCCCATTTCCGCTATGCGCCCACTGGTTGAGGAAGCGAGCTTCGCTGACAAGTCCGGCAATCAATACGGCCATGCCGAGATGCTTGAGTCCGCCAAAGGACGTGACGTTGAAATGCTCGTAATCGACGACGTTCAGCGCGACGACGACGCCCGTAGCTCCGGCAACGAAGCTCTTGATCGCACCTCTGAATAGATTACTTTGTGTTATATTCATTCCTTCTCCTCTTTGCCCGGTCCCTTAATCACTACCCACTCCGCCCCGCAGTCCCGGCATTTCAATAGCTCCGGTGCTATAGGCGCTTCTGCTAGGCGAATCTCCTTGCCGCAACCGGGGCAGAAGCCATGCGAGTGCGCGCCTTTCCTTAATTGCTCCCAGCGGCTCACGCACAACACAACTCCCGTAACGCTTTCTTCACCCTCCACCAGAACGGCGGGCGTGGCAAGATGTTGCAGGGCGATACCCAATAGCCGGGGCGGGGCTTGCGGTGATGGTCAATCCTTCTTGGCATGGGTCCTCCATTGCTTCACGGCAAAAGCTGCGTTGCTCGCCGTGACAGCGAGCGCAGGAACGAACCATTCTCTTAGCCCATGCTTGCGCCCATACTCGCCCAAGAGAATCGCTGTCCCTGTCAGCGCCGCATCGCTTATCGCAAACTCACGCAGCGAGCCGTAGTGCATTGCGCAGGGGGCAGGGCCGTTGCGAGCGCGGCAATCGTAGCTAGCGCGGCTGGCTAGGCCGCTCGATGCTCCCGCTGCGAAGTCGAGCGTCACGTGGTTGAATAAGAAGTGGGTTACTCTCTCAGGGTGCTCCGCCACCGCCCGCATGACGCGCTTCGGGGAGGCTTGGGCGGAGCCTAATAGCAGGAGAAGGGCCAGCAGCGCGAGTGTGGGGCGGAGGGGCATGGTTAGAATTTACTCAGCGTAGCGCTGAACGCTCGCGCTAGAACGTCGATATGGGTGATTTCTAATGGGTGAATTACGTCTGCGTTCCAAAGCGCGGTACTACAGGATGCGGCTGCGCCAGTCACTGAAAATGGAAGTTGGACTACCGCATCCGCTCCCGCAGAATTTGCGTACACCAGCGCATCGTAAACTTGGATGTTAGGGTCAATCGTGGGCGCTGTTGTGCAGCCTCTGGACAACACTGGAACACTCACAACTTTCCAAGGGCATCCCACATTCGCATGACGCGCTGCAACATAAGTAGTCAAATCAGCATTGACCTGAGCAGGAGTCCGTGGCGAGGCTTGAGCCAAGTCGTTTGACCCGCCAAAAATAACTACAATATTTGTTATGCCCGGCACACACAGAGTATCAACAACGCTAGTTCCAGTTGTGAGCATGGACGGCATAGTGCCAACCGTAGCAGCGTTGCAGGCGATTCCGAGACACTTGCCGCTTTCACCGAGGTTCGTCACGTAGACCGGAGTTTTTTGTAGGAAGAGGTAACTCGTTGCGGGGTCTGTTCCGGTAGAGCCTTGCCCATTCGCAGCGATGATGGAATCTCCGTCAAAGACTATGTTTTGGACTGCTCCGCCAGGAACGGTGGGGTTAATCAGGGTGAAAGTTGAAAGCGCCGCAGGGCTGCTAAGTGAGCCGATGCCGGGAAATCCAGTAGTCAGTGGGCTGGTCGTATCTTCCGCTTGCAAGAGCGAATTCGTGAGGCTGTTTAGAGTGCATGTCAGGGTATTGCCTACGATACTTAATGTGATGACTTGTCCAACCGCCCCGCTGACAGAAACACCAGCTCCTCCAAAAACTGTTGTCGTTCCCGTGCTGGCGTTCGACGCTCCGGTGACTTTTACGAGCGTGAGAGTTGTCGTGTTTAGTTCGCAGGCATAAAAATTAACGGATGTTGTCGGCGTGCCGCTGATTCTTACCGCGCAGAAAGGGTCGGTGGTAGTGCCATTCAGCGTTCCGACAACACATTTGACAGTTTGCGTGGGGACGGTTGTCACGCCCGTATAAGCCGCGAGGTTATATTGCGATGCCGTAGTAGCGGACGCCAAGCCTGATGTCAATGTGAACCCGTTGAGATAAGTCGTCCAGTTCGCTCCTAGAGCACCAACCCGATTGAAAGCATCTATTGTGGTATTGAGCAATGCCAAATTGCCAGGCACCGAGCTGATGCCGGAGCCGGAGCCGGGAGGTCCAGCAGGCCCGACAGGGCCAGTGTTTAGCCCTGTCGTGATCGTCACTGCAAACGAACCGCTAGTGAACGTCGTCACGTCCGCGCAGATGTCCGTGAAGCCGTTCGTGCTGATACTAGTCGTCCCCGCGCTCGTCGTTGTGTTGTTCGTCGTCCACGATCCGCCGCCATTGTTCGAAAGGCGAATCGTAAGCGTGCCGGAGAACGTACCTGCGAGATTAACTGTCGTAGTTGCTGCGTTCGACGGAAGTTTCTGCCACAAAAAGCTCCCCGTCGTCAAGCACGTTCCTGCGTCTTGGACCGTCAAGTTGCCGCCGAGAGGGTTCGAGGAAGTTGCTTGGGCAAACAACCCACGAGGGATAAGAAGCAAGATGATGAACAGTAGTTTTCTCAATTATGCACCGCCATGCAATCGAATGAACCAAAATTCGCCGCCGCCGCCGTTAGCGCCGCTATCGTTACAGTGAACGTTGTGTTTGACTTCGTATAAGTCTCGACGATAGCGACGTTCGTCGGAGAGAGTACGGTACAGGAAAGTCGGTAATTCGTGTCCGAGTAAGCGACAGGAAGTGTGATGTTCCCCGTTGTGCAAAGCGCCCCGATAGATGCTACTGTCGGACACGTCCCCGCTCCGGGCGTCACCGTGAAAAGCTGTAAGCCTGTACCGTTTATCACGCCAGTCAGCGTAGGAGTCAGTAATGGAGCGCCGAAAACGAATTGATCGCTCGCATTCTTCGAGATCGTGATATCGGCGGAGTTCGCGTTATTGCGCCAAGATAAAGCATCGGTGCTGTTCATCCTGAAAACGCCGCTTAGAGCAACAGCATTTGAACTGTTACTTACATAATACGGTGCTGTATACCCGCACTGAGATACGATTAAATCAGCAGGTATGTTGCCTTGCGCTGCGCCATTATCCGCGAGCAGGCAATCGCCATTATTAGCAGCATTTCGCCATTTTATGAAATCCGTGTTTGCTAAACGAAAATAACCGGACGCCGCTGGATTCGCGCTCGACGATGTGATAGTCCCGAGCGTCAACGCTGTCCCGCTAGGAACGCCAAAGTTTACGACGAACGGACCAAAGTTCGCAGATGATGTCGTGATCGTATAAGCATACTGTCCTTGCGGAATCCACACACCCCAGTTCGCTTGCGCGTCTGGAGATGCGACACATGAGCTGCTACCAGTAAGCGTAATCTGCGTGCTCGTCGAGCATGGAGTTCCTAGCGTGACGGATGTGTATGTCGTTGCCTTGTTTGTACATGGAACGGCGTTCGCGGGGAAATTACAGAATGCGATTTGCGGCGTCGAAGGAACAACAAGAACGTTTGTCGTACCGTTGATCTGAAAGGTTAGAAGCTCCTGCGCTACTTGATTGTCAAAGCGATAGCCTTGCGCGTAGAGCGGCGCTCCTGCGCCCGCAGCGAACAGCAAGAAAAGAAAAGCGAGTTGTGCTAATCGCTTCATCGCAAGTTATAACCTCCCGCAACGATATGCGTACTGATCAATGAAATTCTCGTCCATTTCCTGAATCTCTTCGGTAGTATTTCCGGCGCGATATTCTCCAATCCGCCAAATACGATCATTCGCCTAAAGCGCGGCGGAGTCCCGGCAAATGGCCGAAACGCTGGATTCTTTTCATACTGCCAGCGCGCCGTCGTCGCATAATCAAAGCTCGTCGCAACGAAGTGCGCCGCCGCAAGAGGCTGGAAATGCCGATGACCATCTTTCATCGTGCAAAGAGTCAAAAGTAAGAGACAAAGTTTCATTTAGAACGGTCCTTCCAATCGAAGATGAAGTGCGTACTGCATCGGCGTGCCGCCAACAGACGAGTAATTCGACGTGCCGTATGAGATAGCTACTCCGGTTTTCGCAAAAAATACAGCGCTTCCCACGGTCGTCGCGCTGACTGGATTTGGAGCCGCTCCGTTCGTGGCGCTCGATGTTCCCACTGTATTAGCCGTGCTTGTGGAAGTCAGTGTAGCGCTTCCTCCGATAGACGTGTCCGCATCCGTATAGAACAATACGCAACTAGGCAGCGTGGAACTTGTCGTAGCCGCTTGAGTCACTACGAGATAACAACCGATGCGGTAAAATCCGTTTGCAGTAGGCGTGACGATGTTCGTCGTTCCAATGTTCGCTGCTTGAGCCGTCAAGTTGACGGCGGTGACAGCCGTTACGGAAGAAATACCTTTATCCTCTGGGGGGAACAGTTGCATGGGATAAGTTCCAGCAACGCCGGAAGCGAGGACGCGCCCCAAGATTTGCGCGTTCTGAGGAGAAACATTAACCGGATAAGCTGGCGGAGCGATTCCGATATCGTGACAGTTGCCGGAAACCGTAGTGCTAACTTGAACGTAATCACCAGCCGTAACAGGAGAATCAAATACACAATTCGCTATGCCGCTCGTTTGAATTAGCGCACTTCCAGTCGTACCGGCCCCGCTGATCACGATTCCAATGATTCCAGCAGTATCAGTAATCCCCACGACTACAGCCGTCGAAGGAGCGCCGGTGAGTTTAGCTGGTTCATTTAACACCGTTCCCGTGACGCTCGCGTTAGCGAAGCTCGTTGAAATGTCGCTCGCGGAAATCGTCGAATCGACATATTGCGTCCCGTTATTTCGCGGATAATGGCCTGCCGTGTTCGTCGAGTTTTTCAGCGTGTTCGCGCTGATGTCGATAGTCTTGTTCGTCGGCGATTGCGCGAGCGTGACTTCCATAACGCAATCCCAAGTCGAGATAAAGAAGCGTAGGCATGGCAAGTCGCTACGGAAAGCAAATTCTCCCGCCGTGCCAGCAGGATCGCTCGTCCCGCTCGCAACGATGTAGTTCGAGCCGCCGTTGATGATGCTGAATGGATTCTTGTTGATTTCTTTCCACAACTGCGAACCTTCACTGACGCTGCAAAGCGTGTTGTTCACGCCTGTATTCGCTTGAATATCGTAGCCAGTGTTTGTCATCCAAACGGACGCTTCTCCCGCAGCATCGAGCGTAAGAGGATTCGGAAGCTGGTTCACGCCTCCAGAGTCTGCGTAGATTGCTTGGCGATTCGATGTGCCCGTCGCGAAGAAGTCGATGCACGCGCTTGCGAGAGGGACGCCAGTAGAAGAGAGAAACTGTTGGCGGACTAACTGGAGAGGAGCGACGGCGACTTGAGCGCGCACGCTCGACGCGCAAAGTGCTATAGTAGCGAGCGTGAAGAGCGCTCTCAACGTCCTCGCTATTTTCATTCTGTTCTTCATTGTCCGCTTTCTCCAAGCCTTTCTCAGGGCGCTGCTTCTAACAATCGTTTTGCGCCTGCATAACCGCCGAAAGCGCCGCCAACGATTGCGCCGCCTATCCCCAACTTCTTCAGCATATCAGAAGTAAACGGCTTGCTCTCCGGCAGTGGCGTGTACGGAGACGACTTCGGCAATTCCGGCACTGCTTCTTCTGCTTTTTGAACAGCAGTCTTCGGCGGCGTCCACTTCCCCGCCATATACTTTCCCGTCTGCTGGCGAACGGTGTCTACGGCTTGCGCCAAGTCTCCATAATGCATGTCGACAGCTTTCATTCCGGGCACGGCGTCGTGAAGATCGCTCGAAACAGCGTTATAAATCGCGCGGCCCACTCCCTTCAGGGAGTCAACTGAAGCGTTCGGTCCGAAATTCGCGTCGTTCTTCAGCGCTTGGCGGAGCGCGAGAGCTTCTGTAGGAGTAACGGTATCGTTCAGTAGTTGGCCCCTGCCAATAGAAAGTTCTTGTAGATGACTCTTAATAATTTCCATCGCCTTATCTTGCAAGCCGGGGTCTTTCACTCTGTTTTTTATCACATCGAAAACGGATTGCCCGACATTTAACGTTATGCCTTGCTCTGTCGCCTTATCCGCCGTCGCTTGTACTGCTTTCCCCGCCGCTTGGAAGCGCGGACCGATAGCTGCGGCTTGCTCAGGCGGCGTCATTTTTTGCAGCGCTTCCGTCGTAAAGCCTTCCGCCTCAAGACCACGGCCAGGAATGCCGTAAGCATTCTCAATTCCGCCAGTATTCTTTGGATTTATAACTGATTTGTCAAAAGCCTGGTATTGATGAGGAGACAAATCATCTTCGTAGCTCCACTCTGCTCCTTTGAAGCCTTTTGCTTGAAGATATTTTGCAGCAACAGACTGCTTGGCGTTAAACATAGCCGAAGGGTCTGTTAATCCTTCATACTCCGAAAGCTCCCTGAGAGTCTTAGGATTTCTTGGCATATCGGCAGTATCTTTCGGCCAAGCAGCCCTTGCTTCATCAACTGCTTTTTGCGCCTCTGCCTGAACGCGGGGAGGAATAGGATCATCAAATTTTCCAATTGATTCAAGATATTCTTGGGAACCAACCCCTTTGTAAAATTTACTAGTGTCAAGCTTCGCCTCCGTTTTAACGGAGCCATATTCTGGCAATCCCTCGCCCTTCGGCGAAAAGAAATATCCTTCAGTTTCGCCGGGATTTCCATAACGCTCTACGGAAGTAAGCGAGATTGTTTCACCTGGAGTCCTGCCGATGCGAATGGACTTCGATGCAGTCGTCCCGATAGACTGATTCAAGTCGCTCCAGTTACCAAGCTGCCCTTGCGGCTGCGCGGCTTTCACGGCAGCGACGTTCGCTTGACCTTCCGCGACAGCTTGAGCACCCTTCTGTTCACTCGCAAGATAGCGTGCTAAGTTCGCGTTCTTCGCTTCTTCGAGCGCTCGCGTGTAGCCTGTCACGTTGTCCCACCAGCCGCCCATCTTCTCGGCGGCGGGAACGAGGAGTTTCTTACCGGCAGCAGACAATGCGGCCCCGGTCACTTCCGCTACTGGCTGTAAGACAGTCGCCGCCGCTCCTGTTTGAACTGCTTCTGTTGGCGTAGCGCCCCCGATAAACGCGCCCGTACCCGCTCCTGCTCCCGTAGCCAGGGCGCGACCACCGAGCCGCAATAATCCAGCACCGGGAAGAATTCCGCCAGTCGCCATCGTGCCCGCCGCCGTCCCTATGACTTTACTCGACTCGCGGTTATAATCGTTGATAACGTCACTCTGCGGAGCCGTCGCAGAGAGATTCAAGTCGCTACGCAAGCGAATCTGTCCTTCTGGGACGTTCGTCAACGCTTGCGCCATCGGGCTACTAACGTTCGCTCCCGTAATGTGCGCGATGTAACCTTTCTGCGTCTCCGGGTCCATCCCCGCGAAGTCTTTGTCGACCGCCGACAAATAGTCACGCTGCCGCTGAAGCGGCATCGCGCGAAACGTCGCGTCCTTGCTCAGCGCGTCGTAGTCGACTTGTGGTGTGTCGGCCATCAGGGTTTCTTCTTTTGCTGCTCCAGCCATTCAGCAGGAGAAGGAATCTTACCAGTAGGAGCTTCATTTCCGAAATTCGCTTTTCCTTGCCGCCCCTGCTCAACTTGCTGCTTTAGCGCGTCGCGCTTAGAGTTCATCAATCGGATAGCGCTTGCAATAGCACCTTTCAACTGCTCTGGCGAATTCGCGGCATTGAACGGCTGCTCAACTGCCTTAATCTCCGCGTCCGTCGCTTGCCCGCCTTTGAACACTTTTGACATTTCCCCAGCGAGAGCGTTCTTCACGACGTTGAAGTTCGTTACGGCGTCTTTTCCAAGTTCCACGTTCAAGCGATTACCGATCTTGTTATACGTCTGTAGGTTCGCGTTGTCGAGCGCATTCGCATCTTCCTGCAACTGCTTCGCGTGCTCTATCGCTGTGTTGAAGTTCGTCAAGTTCATTGCGATTGCGCCGGATGTTGCAGACTTCATCACGCCTTTCTCGATATCGTAGTCTGCAGTCGAGTAGTTCGGGTATTTCTCCAAGATTTGATTTACTGCCGCTTGCTTAACCGCGAGCGGCGCGCGCATTGGAATTACGTCAGCAAGTTTTAGTTTCGCGCCAGGAGCCGCAAGCGCGTCGATCACTGTATCGGATAGCGGTGCTTTCGCGCCGCCAGTCCCAAACTGCGCCATGATTTGCGCCATCGGGTTGAGCGAAGCGTGCCACTTTGCAAAATCCGCCGGACTCTTACCGGGATTCTTCGCAAGCCAATCCGCCATCACGCGCTGATCGACAGGGCCACCTTGCGCCGTGAGCATCCTTGTATGCTCTTCTGTCGCTTTCGACGCGGAAGTTTCTTGAATCGCTTTTATCGCATCCTGCTTTGCTTTGTCCGTCTCCGCTTGCGTCTTCGCATCCGTAAGTGATTGCTGATGCATTCCAAGTCCCGCTTCGAACGAATCAAGCGACTTATCATCGAGCGGCAGTCCCGGCTGCGCTAGCTTCGTCGTATCGACTCCCAACTTTTGAAGATTCGGAAGCGCTTGCTGGAGCACGCTCGCGCGTTGCGCAGGATCGGCGCTCCTGACGCCTTCAAGAACTTCGTACGCTGCTTTATTCTTCGCTATCTCGTTATTGCGAGTCGCTTCGGAAGCCGCCGCCAGGTTCTTCACGGATTCCGCGTATTGATTCTGCATCTGATTTAGCGTCGCGGGATTGACGCCTTTCGATGCTGCTTCCTTGATGAGTCCTTGCGTGTCGAAGCCCGTCACATTGCCATCCGCGTCTTTCGTGACATGATTCGGTGCGAGACTTCGCAGCGTCTGCGCATCTTGAAGTTGCAACGCGCGCTGCTGATTCTCCTGCGAGAGCGCTGTCTGCTGAAGTTGCTGCGTCTGATTCTGACTCTGCGCGTTCCGTATCTGCTGCAACTGCGCGTAAAGCGCGAGCGGAGAAGGCTGCTCCGTATTGACGTGAAGCGCGGGAAGTGGGATCGTTGCCATTTAATTCGCCAGTGCTTTCTCCAAAAATCCATCGAAAAGCTTTTTTGTTTCGATGCGGAAGTATCTATTTTTCTTAATAGCTTCTGCCCATACAGGACCAAAGAGTTGATAATTATTCAAGAACAGCCGCATATACGGAGTGCGATTCAACCAATCGAAAATCGCTATTGTTTCAGGAGCCTCTCTGCTGCCATAAAGTTCAGTAGCTACCCAACAGCAACTTCCGCCTCCAGTGCCTCCGCCTCCAGTGCCTCCGCCTCCAGTGCCTCCGCCTCCACCTTGGCCTAGCAACTGCTGCAACATCGCATACTGGCTCAAATTCCCAAACGCTCCGCCGATAGCGTTTCCTGCTCCGACATAGCCGCTCGCTTGCGCTGCTGCTGCGTTGTTCCATTGCTGACCGATCTGCGCTCCACCAGTCAGTGAGATATTCGCAACATTTCCTGCCGCAGCTTGGCCTTGATTGCCAAGTTGCGCAGCGCTCGTTTGTCCTAGTCCCGCGAGCGATGCGTAGCGATTAAAAAGATTCGATTGATTCGTCTCGAACTGATTATAGCCAAGTTCGTACTGCTGCATCGCGCGGTTGTAGACGTTCTGATAATTCTGCTCGCCGAACTGCTGACCGTACTGTTGGAGCGCTTCTCCCGTGTTCCCCGTAAGCAAGTTCCCGCTCGCAGCGGCGGAGTTCGTCAGCGCTTTCGTGCCCTGCCCTAAAGCGAATTGATAGCCAGGCTCTTGCTGTGCTTGCGCTAAAGTCGGAGCTTGAAACTGCCCCGTCCACGGAGCGAGCGGGCCTTGACCTTGAAGTCCCTGGCCGAGCAAACCGCCGAGCGTGCCAACAGCGCCTTGCCCCGCTCGAATCCACGGGGCCATATTTTGCTGCTGCTGTTCCCATTCCTGCTTCTGAAACGCGAGCGCTTGCTGCTGCTCTTCGAATTGTAGTTGTGCAGCGGACTTTGCCGCGCCAGCTTGTATGCCAGCAGCGCCGAGCGAAGCTCCCGCGCCGATTCCCGCAGCAGCAATCGTCCCGATAGCGACAGTGCTCATCCAATCACTTTCGAATACACGATGTCCGTAGCCTTGAAACCAAGTAGCTTCATCATCGCGCTGCGATCCCTATGCAGCTTGTGCGACGTATAGAACTTCACGACGCCTCTTTCCCGAAGCGTTTCTTCCATAAACGCAAAGAGACGAATGCCGACATTCGCCTTACGATACGCCGGAAGAACATAGTACATGTCCGTGAAAGCCATATCGCCAGCACCAAGATAATGCGCGTTAGGCCAGACGAAGCAAAGAAAGAAGCCAGCGAGCTTCGCTTCTTCTCGCGCCGTGACGAGATGAAGGATTTTCTGCTCGTCGAGCTTTGCATACTTCTCTTCATCACACTCTGCTATAAAGCGTTCCTTGTCGATTGCGACATCATCCCAAAGCCTTGCGAATAATGGGCGAAGCTCTGCGAGCGCCGTTCGCCACTCTTCACGCTGGAATCGCATCCCATAGCTCTTTCACCGTGCAAACTCTAGCGACTACTTCATCGGGAACAGGGCCAAACTTCGCGCTGATTTCCTGAATTAGTTCCAAAAATTCGAGCGAGTCCATTTCCAAATCCTCGATGCGTGTATCGAGCGTCACGCGATCACCGAACAAAGCTAGAAATTCTGCAACGCGATTCGCATCCATTTTGTGCCCACGTAAACATAAAGATTCCCTGCTGCGTCAAGCGCTATCTGCCCGAACTGGCCGGGAGCATTCGAAGCTGGCGGCGGTGTCTGATTCGCTGGCGTCTTCAACTGCTGCGCCGACAGCTCAAGATGTATGCTCCAATCACGAGTCAGCCTTCCGTCCTTATCGGAGATCGGAACTTCCGAAGGCGCTCGAAATGGAAGTTGTCGCGCCATGCTATGCGACCTCCGCATATTGGTGGACTAATCTCTTACGCGGAGAAGGCTGCGTCTTCGAATTGATATAGGCATCCACGAAACGCCATGGCACTGGGTCGCTGCAAGTAATCTCAGGAACGAAGTCACGCGCCCTGCCAAGTCGCTTGAAGTTCGCGCGCTGCATATACTTTCCCGCTTTTCCGAAACCCGCGACGCGCTGCGGTCCCCATGTATGACCGCCGTCGCGCGAGATACGCAAGAAAATCTGCGGGTCGCGCGGTTGGCCTGCTCCGTCGAGCAGCGGAGGTTCCGGCCCTAAGCCCGTCTCGCCGTAAATCTCCAAGTTGCTGTAGCGCTGCCATTGATGCTCGACGTTAATGTGTGGCGCTCTGCGCAGGCGGCGAATCGGAGCTCCATTGTCCGTAACGAAGTTCCATCCTCCTCCCGCTTGCACGGGAGACGACATGACATACGTCCGCCCGCTCTGACGGTCGCCAACAAGATGCTTCCCGAAATTGAACGTGTGACAGATCGGCAGCGCTGCTTGATAGTCTCCGATGCGAAGATTCCAGAAGCCGCGACGGTGCCACTTGCCAGTCGCTACATCGTAACCCCACGTCTTTTGAGCGGTCGGGAAAGTCACGATCCAAAACGTATGCCCGTTCTCTTGATACGCGAACGAAACAGCGTCGCTAATCTTAGCGTACGATTGCCACGCTGTCTCGACAGCGTGCGTCGAGATACGCTGGAAAGCGAAGCCGTTCGTGCGGTACGCGATAGCTTGACCGATGTCGTTGCGCGCGCCGATAAGGAAGAAAGCATTGTCGAGTTCCGTAATCGCGTTCGGAGCTGCAACGCCCTGCTCGATAAAGCCGCTTGGCATCGGAGCGAGTGGGAACGGAAACCCGCCAGCGTCGTAATCGACTTCGCTCTGCTTCGCACCGAAAAGCCACAAGAAGCGATGATCTGCGCCCATGCCGATAACGTTGTCAGCGAACGTGTTGATGATTTTGACTTGCAGCGCGTTCCAGCCTGTAGCTGTCGCGTCGAAAGAATTCGAAGCGTAAACAGTCTGTGACGAAGCGACGAGCAAATAGAAAGCGCTATCGATGAACGCGATTTCCGTCACGGAAGCAGGCTGCCACGGGCCTGCAATAAGTCCTGTAAACGTCCCTGCATTAATAGGAGGCAAGACTTGTGTCGCGAGCTGGTAAGAGTAGAGATTCCCTGCACTGACGATTGCTAATTGCTGTGGACACGCGGCGAAACCGACAGGGCCGCCGTCGTTGCCGACATTGCCTATCGCGTTCGTCGTACCGTTAGCGAATTCCTCATAGAGCGTTGCATCAACAACTTTGAACGTCCTCCCGGCGCTCGGTCCTGTCGTGATCGTGAAGTTGCCGCGAACTTGATTGCCGCCCGGATTGTTGAACTGAGAAAGGCCGGGAGTCGAGTAGAGCGTCAACGCGGAGACGCCTTGTCCGCTTTCGACAGCCTCGGGATAGAGATTCACGATATCCTGGGCGTCAGCGGAAACGCTCTGAGGAGTGTTGTAACCATCACAGAAATTAAATCTCGACATATTTACCTAGTCGTTACTTTGTTTACTTCTATAGTTGTAATCACTCTTCTTCCCGCCGCTAACGCCGCCCGGTATCCCCGCGTCGCGCGTCCCCATCTCAGGGGACATGATATTGAGCCGCGTGAATCGTCTTAGCGCCGCTCTTTTCAGTTGCTCAAGTCCCGCTGTCCACGGAAGATCGAAGTCAGGAGCAATCATCTCCGCGAGCGAATAGATAAACGCCATCACGCCGCCTTGCGGGAGCGAAACCGTGTCATTCAACTGATACTGAGCGAGCAGCGTTTGAACGAGCAATTCAAGCGGATACGCGATTGTCGGAACGACCCAAATGAACATCTGCCCGTTCGGAAAGTCCGGCTCATAGTACATATCCGTTGGCGTTGTATTCGCAACGCCGGGAGCTTTCTTTCCGGCCCACCACTTGCCTTTGTCTTGATGGACGTGGACTGTAAGTCGGACAGTTGTCTGCCCAATCCACGGCGGTCCTGCAAGTGCGTTAAGCAGGATATTCGCGTCGAGAATCCGAACTGGCCGCTGCAAGATTCCTGCTGCTTGATTGAAGCCCGCCGTCCCTGTCGGCCCTATTAAGTGCGGCTGAAGTTGCGGCGTCAGCGCTCCCGTAAAGAATACGTTCGCCCAAACGTATTCACGCGCAGCGTTCCATGAATCAATCAGGATATTCGCTTGCGCTTGAACGTCGGCAGCTTCGTTCCCGTCCGGTATTTCCGTGGGGTCGATAGCGCCGATCTTCACCATCGCCATCTTGCAAAGGTCCAGTAGCTTGAACGTGCCCGTCCCGCCAGGATTTAGATACGACCCTGCGGGTATAGCGCCGGGAGCTGCTGGAGGAAGTACGGGTCCAGGCACGCTGCGCTCCTAAGCTGCGACTGCTTCCGCCGCTTTCTCTTCTTCCCGCTTCTTTAACTCCGCGTCGAGTTCGCGCTGCAAGCGTTTGATCGACTCGTCGCGCGGCGTCGTTCCGCGTTGCAGCTTGTCGAGATGCTTCTGCTGCGGCTTCGAGAACCAGCCTTTCTGCTTCAGCAGTTGCGCTTCTTCTTCCTCGTCCTCGACGCTTTTCATCGTGCCGCTTTCGTGATAAAGCAGCTTCGGGAAAGCGCCGCCCGGAGCGACTTGCTCGAAATGATCAGGAGGAAGCGCGATGCAAAGCGCTTTCAGCTTCGCGTCGCTCCACGACTCCCCTTCGTTGATCATGTGGACCATCGCGTGCTCGATTTTCCCGTGAATGCGCGTGTCTTTCCGACCGTTTGCGTCCTGCCACGCTTCGGGATACTGCTGCTTGCACTGCTCCAGAGTGAGGCGCTTTTTCTTGAGCATTTCGACGAATCCTCTCTTTGCGTAATAACTACGCTAGTCCAACTGCCGTGAAACCTTGCCCGACGATCTGCCATACGCCGTTATAGGCGCGCAGCGAAACTCCGCCGCCGCGAAATGCGGGGAACGTGATAACTGTCTTGAGCGCAACACCGGCAGCGATAATCGCAGCAGGGCAAGTGATCGTATGCGCGAAAGCAGTGTCGGACCAAACTTGAATCGCGAGATTATCGTCAATACCAACGCGCGGCGCTGCGAGCGTCATTGCATTGACTTGCCCCGTCTTGACGATATAATTCCCCGGCACTTGCGGATTGAGAACGTCCGTCGTGCCAGAAAGCTCGATTGGCGCTGTTTGAAACGGATCAGTGTCATTCAAATCCGCCTGCGCTCCAACGTCATAAGCGCCACCAGCCGAACGTGCGCCAATACCGCGAGGCCCTTGAATAATATTCGGGTTCCGTACTGTCTGAATCTGAGTCATTTATATCTCCCCTCGAAGAAAAGTGAGGGGCTGCCGGTACAGGCACAGCCCCCGCTCGTTAGATTGTTCTAGCGCGTCGGATACCACTTTGCGTCAGGACCATTCCAATACCAACATTGGATGATTCCGACGACAGCAGTCGTCGCCGCGCCGATGTTGTTCGTCGCCGTAGTCGTATAAGCGCCAGTTGGAATAATGCAAAACTGGCCGCCTACTTGCGTGTTCGCCGTGGCTGCGCCGTTCAAGCCGATGTCTCCATTTCCGGTAAACGTGAACGAAGTGATCGCGTTCGTACCGGATATTTTCGATACCGGACCGGGAATCGGTTGCGCTCCAGCAACGGACGCAACTGTCGAAAACGATGCGCCAAGCGGCAGGAGTGGATTATTGAATCCCGGCGTCCAGACAAGCGACGTAGGATTGCAATACCACTGTGCGCCGGTACGGATATTGACCCACGGAGAAACAACGACGTTCGCTAGGATGCATGGCACGTTGGAAATTGGCGCACCGCCAGGCCCTTGCGAGCCTAGCCCGCCAGGGTCTTGCACGTAGAACCAACGCGATTGCCCGGCAAGAACCATTGCACCAACGGCGTGAGGAGTTGCAACTGTTCCGTTCACGCCGCGAACAACAGTAAGTGCCGTGCCGTTAACGGCGGTGACACGCATCTGCTCGCGGTCAATGAACAGATTCGTATTCCCTGTCGGCTGCGAAGCCGTTACGCCGAGGTTCGGAGAGATTCCGAGGATGCCCGTCGCCGATGCGACGGTGATCAGTGTCGGTGCGGGAACGTTACCCGTCGAGCCGGGACCGAGATACTGGCCCGCAACAGCGGCAGAGAGCGTCGTTTGCGTCAGAAAGTTCTGCTGCGCTGATGCAGGCAAGCTGCAAAGCGCGAACAGAAGAGCGAGTGTTGCGAGTTTGAAATAAGTCTTCATGTTCTTTTTCATATTCGTTTTTTCTCTCTTTTCGCTAGTCTCGTATCAAGACTAACCGCAGAGAATCCTCCCCGCGCAGCTGTCTGCATAGTATTGGCCGAAGCCGATCAACGTATCCCAGCTGTTGGTCATCTTCTTCTCCGTCGGCGAGTACATCCTGACGAAGCGCACGGGGATGCCCGTCTTTCTGTCCCGCGCTTGCGAAGTCAACTCCGTCGCTTTCGGCGATTGGAGCTTCAATCCCACCATCGCGAAAGCGTCTTTGTTGAGCCACAAGCCTTGAGCGCTCGTCTTGCCGTTCGGAGCTGTCGTGCCGGGAAAGAGCGTCAACGCAGCGCCAGCAGCGGGCGTCGAATCGACATTCTGATATTGCGAACCGGGCAGGAAGATAGCTGGCGAAATGTTCAGCAAATCGTTGCCGCTTCCTGTTCCGACGAGCGGAGCAGTAACAACGAACGTCTTCTGAACTTGCGAGACGAAGCGCCGCGTCATGGGGTTGACGAGATTAACGTTCGCAATGCCGACTTGGTCGCCGACGTTGAACGTATCGGCTGCTGTGTTCGTGATCTGAAGCTGCGTTCCGCCCGCCGAAGCGACAGTGAGCGTCACAGCTCCAGCCCACGTACCAGCAGTGTGGCGGAAAAGCGATTCCGATTCATACCAGTCGAAGTTCCAAAGACGACCGAGAGAGCCTTCCTTGTACTGTTCGCTGATTTCGCTTTCAGGATTCAACAGCGCTTGAAGAACAGGGACAAGCGCAGTGTAAACGCTCGATGGAACGATCATCGCGTTTTCACTGCCGCGAGTCGCACCGGCCAAGTTCTTGAGACGCTGCCTCGCTTGCATGAACGTCGTCGCGGAGTTCGGATCGACAGCGAGCACGCCGACGCTGTTGTTCGCGTTTTGATACGCGAAGAGCGCCGCGCGCGTGTCCATCTCCTGAGCAATCTGCTCCATTGCTGGCTTCAGATACTGCTCGGAGATTTCTTCCTTCGAGCGCTCCATTAAAAGCGCTTGCTCGAAGTCGTCGAACTCGAAGTCCACGCCGAAAATCTGATTGCAAGCAACTGTCGTGTTAATGCGGTTGATCGGTTGCGGAGAATAGCCCAGACCGTCGCGGATCAGGAAGCGCTGGGGAAGTTTCTTGCGGATGACTTCTCCAACGGGAAACTCACGCTCGAATTCCTTGTTATCCTGCGTGTTGAAATACTGACAGACTTCGAGCATGTTGATCAGCAAGCGGAGAGCTTCCTCGGCCACCCAATCGGGAAATACATATTGGCCTTCTGCCATTGTCGTTTATCTCTCTGCGGTGGCAATACCGCTGCACTTCGCCAAATCCTTAGTTGACTTTCTTTTTCCGCTTCTCGCGGTCTTCCTTGTTCTTGCGCTCGCGATAGAGTTCACCGCGCTCATCGGGCGACAAATCTTTTCGCCGTAAAGCAGCTTCGCTCGAACCATCATCGGCGGGAGAAGATGCAGCACCAGCAGCCTCCGAGGGAGGCTTTCCAGCACCCGTCAGCTTCTTATCGTCTTTCTTCGGCGGTTCTTTCGATTGCTTCGCAAGTTCAATCTCAATGTCACGTTCAATGTCGCGCAGTTTGCGGACTGCGCTCATCGCCGTCTTCGGCTCTTTCGCTTCAGTAAGCAGCTCGTCAAGCTTGAACTCAGAGCCGCCCAACACGTAGAGAAGGTCGGTGAAAACTTTCGAGTCGTTCAGGAAAAGGAAAAAGCCGGGAGCGGACTGTATTGTCGCAGCCAGCTTGTCGACCGTCTCCTTGACTTTCACGCCCGCAGCTTTCTCGCCGTACTTCGCTTTCAACTCCGTCGTCCACGTATTGATCGACTGCTCCTGCTGCTGCGCTGCTGTGCGCAGTTGAACTTGCTGGTTCGTATAGGCTTCTTTCGCCTTTTCGTAATCGTCTAAAGCCGCTTCGTACTTCTCGAAGTCCAAAGTGCCAGCAGCGTCCTTGAATTGTCCCATCGACGGGCGCTTCGGCAATTCTAGCAGCTTCGGCTTATCGGCTTCCGGCTTTTTCTCTTCTACTTTCTTTTTACCGGTGCGAAATTCTTCCAGTTCAGCTTCGAGGCGCTCCGTACGTTCACGCAGCGCTTTGAAGTTGAGTTCTTTTTCCGCCTCTTTCTCTTCGTTGGTTTTTTTGGCAGGCCCTGACCCCGCCGACTCCTTCACAGGTTTTGATGGTGCCTGCTCGCCATCCGTTTTTACAGGCGGAACTTGTTCTTCAGCTTCGAGTGCTGGCATCTTCCCCGTCTTGAGCCACTCCGTACGCTCCGCGTCGCTGAAATGCTCGACTTCCTTATGCTGTGGCGGTTTATTGACCGCCAGTGGTTCCGTTGCCATCGCTTGCTCCTTGCGCTTGCTGCGCTGTCGCTAAAGCTGCTTGCTTGTCAGCGAGTTCGTGTTCGTGCCCGTGCTGCTCTTGCTGCATCGCTACTTCGTGAGCAGCGCCATGCGTTTCTTTCCAGTACTCCATGAACATTTCGTTGCGCTCGCTCATCTGCTGCATCTTCGTGCTGATTTCCGCGATGAGCACTTTAACGTCATTGTTGATCGTAGCGATTTGCTTTTCCGTCTCGCCTTGAATGACTTTCCCGGCCTTCTCCAGCTTCAGCTTCTCAAGCTCCTGCTGCATCTCGACGATGACTTTCTTTTGCTGCAAAGCCTCTTGCTGCGCTTGCTGAAGCGCTTGCTGCTTTTGCTTGTCCGCATCCGGCGGGTCAATCGTGTCGGCAATCTCAGCGCCAAGCGGACCATAATCGCCAAGGCGAACAGCGAGCGCCATGACTTTAGCAACCGCTCCGGGAGGTAAGACTTGCGCGAGCGCTTGAAGCTCGCTAATTACGAGCTGAATAAAATCTTTTACTTCGTCGCGCTGAGAGGCAAAGTCTTTACCCGTCGATACCGTCACGCCATGATCTCCCGTCACGGCATCATAGTGCTGCTGGACAGCTTCGCCGTTCGGTCCTTTCTCCGTATACTCTTCGTCGTTAATCGTCAGCGTTTTGAAAGCACCATCAGCTTTCATGATTGCGATGTCGCGCTTCGTGTCGTAAACGTACGGGAACCAAGCGTCGGCTATGCGGCCAGCGTGCTCCATTGCGAAGTTATAATTGTCGATGAAGTGAAACGTGCCGCGATCTTCGTTCGCTTCGATTTCTTTCAGCGCGACGCCGGACTTCTCATTGATGCGCTGTGCTGCTGTCGGTAGGTCACTTCCGCCGCAAGCCGTTCGTATTGCTCTCCTGCACGCTTCCGCGAAGACTTCGTATGTTTGAAAGTTCGGCGTGAATTGCGGTCTCGTCGGGAGCGGCAGCACTTTGTTCGGGTCCGTCGGGTCCGTTACTGGATCGACTTGTACAAACGCTCGCGGAATTTTGTTCAAGTTCTCCCATGCATCACGGTCCGTCTCGAACTGCATCGTATAACCGACAAACGGAGCTTTCGGCGACATTCCCGCTTCTTCGACTTCTTGCGTGCGAATATAGCAGTACGCCATGAACGGATCGCGCGCGAGACGGACCAGACTCATCAGCTTGCGCTGCGGGCCGCTACCGTCATCGACCCAGATTTCTTTGCCCGCGACGAGAACAAGCGGAATCCAGCGAATCGGAATCTCATCACTCTCTTCAAGGATTTCCAGCCCGTTCGTCCAATACTGCTTGATGCGGCGCGTCTCTATCGTCCTGTCGCGGCGGATACGCTTCTTGTTCTCGTCGTGTGCGAGCCATTTCTCTTCATCTTCCGGCAGTTCGTCGCTATATAAAGCAACGCGATCTTCTTTGTTCTTCAGCCCATCGAGCAAATACAGTTTCTTACGCTTGATGATTGCTTTATAGTACGCAGCGATGCGGACGATTTTCTCCGTTTGCCAGCCAGGTGCTTGCTCCGCGTAATCGCCCTGCCAGTCGATGAACTTCGCGCCTTTCCAGCGGCGCTTGAACTCGCTGCGTTGGATGCGCTCTTCGACGAAGCATTCCGTCATATCACTTGCATCTTGCTCTTTGAAAGCAGGATTCGGCAGCACGGAGTTTGGATTCGGTATACGATAGATGTATAGCTCTTGCTCGAAGAGTTTTTCGGGGGATTCTTTCACTAGCTCGTCGTACTGCTCTTCTGTCAAGCCGTTTGCTACGAGCCTGCTATTGACGCCATACCAACCAAAGCCTCTCGATGCCGCACCCTCGAACGCAGTCGTAAACGCGCTCTGCGCGCGCGAGTTGTATTGAATCTCGCGCATCTTGTCTTCGCGCAACTGCGCAGTGACGCTCGTCGCTCCCGCTCCGCGCGGATTGATTTTTATCGCGCGCTTATTCTGACGCGGATCGTTTACAAGCTGATTGATGTACGGAGAAAGCTCATCGAACGTCATCACCGGGCGGTCGTACTTGTCTCTGAACTCGCGCTCTTTCTCGTCCCACGGATTGCCGCTGACGTAGCGCATGTCCGTGTCGCCATCTTCGAGGATAGGACGCCAGCCTTCGTAGAAGTCGGTGTAATTCTGACGAATCTCTTTTAACAGCGGCGAGTTGGAGTCTTGATTAAGCATTCGCTCTCTTCAGATACTTAACAAACGGCTTGAGATACGAAGGAGATTCAATTATCCCTAAAATAAAGTTACATCGACTACAAATCCAACCACGGAATTTTCCGGTTTTGTGGCAATGCTCAAAGCAAATCTTCTTGGCTTTCTTGTGACATATTTCGCAAGCGCTTGGTTTCGGTCTTCCGGCAATTGCTTCAAGACGACGCAAGTAAGTCAATTGAGAAAATCCTTGCGCGTACCATTTTCTTCGATACGCAGAAACTCTCTTTTTGTGTGACTCGTAATACTTTTTATTGTATGCGTTCATCGCGCCGGGATGCGATTTCTTCCATGCCGCACGAGTCTGACGGCCTTTCAATGTTTTTGAATACCTTCGCGCGTTATTGCGCAAGCGCTCTCGCTGCGCTTCTGTATACTCTCTGTAACTAGCGCGAATACGTTCACGGTTTTTTTGGATAGTTCTCATTTTAATGATGATAAGAAAATGTCTCCGAGGTCATGTGCTGATTGCCTCTCTTCGTCGAAGTCAGCCCGTGCGCGCGCGTCTTTTTCTTGCGCTTCGAGAGTCCCGCTTCGCTGAGCGCGATTGCGATAGCTTGCTTCCTGCTCTTCACTATCGGACCTTTCTTCGATCCGCTGTGCAAAGTTCCTTCTTTGAACTTGTGCATCTCTTGCTTCACGCCAGAGCGGCCAAGTTTAACGGGCATAGCATTCCTTGTGCACGCGCAGAATCACAGCACGCACCCAAATCAAACATGGATGATAAAAGTCATGGCTATGACCGGCGATAACGCGAACTACGTAGCCAGGTCGTATGCGCGCCGATGGATGCATCAATTCACCCACAATCCCGCGAGCCGCGCAGCAAGATGCTTGCCGCCAAGCTTCGGAATCTCAATGCCGACCAGCCCTGTCTCGACGTAATACTTCGTATGCTCCTTACAAACGACGCCAGCACAACGAACGACGACTTGCGTGCCGATTGCCGGAAGCGGCCCGACGCGCTCCGCAACACGTTCGACTTTACGCGCGATGCGCTGCATCATTGCGGCTTTGTTCAGTACGGGATTCATACCGGCCTTCCCGCCGCAAACTTCCGCATCGCTTTCATCGTTAGCCGCTTCTCTAGCCCGTGCTGATACGCAGTAAACATCGCTTCGAGCACCATCTTCCGCAAATGATCGTGCTTATCGACGCAGTGCTTACAAATCATCGCGTCTTGAAGAATCTTCTTGTAGCGGTAGCCGACTTTCTTCCCCTGAAGCGGCGGTCCGCTGCACTCACTGCACCGCATTGGTAGTTCTTCGCGCGGAATCCAACGCTTGCAATCGAAGCAGCGGAATAGCGGCGGCTGCGCGCGCAGACGGCGAAGCTCATCTCGCCAATGATGCTGCATCAGCGCGAGGAACTCGGACGGCTCTAGCGCGCGAGTAGACATTGCTAATCAGAGGCTTTCTTTGCGCGTTCGGGAACTTGCGACTTGTTCGCTTGCTGCGCCGCCAGTCGCGCTTCATTAGCGGCGATCAATTCCGCGACTTGCCGCTCCAGTTTCGAGACTCTCTGCTCCACCGTCTGCGGCGCTTGCGGCTCCGTTCGCGGTACGACTCCATGCTGATGCTGCGCTGCGTGCTCGGAACTGCCTTTGAAATTGTCGGCCATCACTTTTTCTCCTTCGTCTCGAACATATCGCAACAATACTCGTCTATCGGTAAAGGAATGACTTCGGAACCGTTCCATTTAACGAAGACCGTATTAGTGCAATTCTTTCCGTCAACGTACTCGCACTTCGCGCAGTCAGAGCCGTTCTTCGGGACGCGCATGCCAAGCTTGTGATCGGCTGGATATTTGACAGCCGATTGCTTGCGCGATTGCTTTTTCTCAGCTCCGAATGACGCCACACGTTACTCCTCTTTCGCTTCCAGATTCTCATGCTCGGCCTTGCCCGGCATCTTCATCTCAAGGTGCTTCTGCAAGTGCGCCATCAGCTCCTTGTGCTGGCCCGCAGCAAAAACGTGCATCTCCGGCTTGTGTTCAAACGACGTGAAATGATGCTCCGCGCTAACACCGCCGTTCTCAGCAGGCGTGAGACGAATATGTTCAAGTTCTTTTGGTGGCGTCTTGTGACGCGGCGGTTCTGCTGCTGCTTGCTCTTTCATTGCGCCATGAGATGCCATTACGAACTCCTTACTGCGTAGCGCGATGGCTGCGCATCAACAATTTCGCAAATGTTTTTGAAAGCTTCCAGAGAAATACAAGTTGGAACAAATTGCATCATCTCACTCAATACTACTTCGATTGTCTGGCCTTGAATCGTTAACTCTGTCGCGCGCGGACAATCATCTAATTGCTCTTGAGTCGTCACGCGCTCCCAGATATTCAACATTCGATGCTCGCGCGGCTCGTACATACGAATAAAACGAACAGCCGGTAGTTTGAGAGCTTCTGGAGTCATCGCCCTAACACTCGATTCGCTTTCGCCCTGATGCGCGCTGCACTCGAAGCAGAGAGCTTGCCCTTACGCACCATCTGCGTTGCACGGGCTTTCGCGTTAGCGGCATGCGAACGGTCCGGCATCGGATACTTTCGCGAGCCGGGAAGTCCGAACTTGCTAGACGGCAATTTATTGCGGCGCGCGGCTCTTAGCTTCGCCATGAGATTATCCCCACTTTATCCCCGCCGCGACGCGCGAGGGCTGCGCTTTCTGCTTCTGAACACCGCTCGGAGATTCCCGAATCATTACGGCGAGCGTCCTGAACGCATCTGCATCGTGCGAAGCCCAATCATGAAGCGGCTTTCTCGAATACGTCCGCAAGTCTTTGTCGTATTCGTATTGGTAGCAGCGAAGACCGCGAAGACCAGTAATCTGCTTCGAGCCAGGCATTACATAGTTACAGCGATCCCCGTCGAACCAACACTTAGGGAATATCGCGCGGACAGCAGCGATGCCATCTTCAACGCTTAGTTGCTTTGCGCAACGGACTCGATCTTTACCGAAAATAGCTTGCAGTTGCTCTTGAATGCTGCGCCCGCTGCCTAATTCTTTCGCAGCTCCGTCCCAAGGCAGTGTATGCATTCCGTAATGATACTCTCGCTCTTGCAGCTGCTTGACATAGAATGCAAGCGACTCCAGTTCTCCGGCAACGTAATCAATAATTCGATATTCCATCGGAAAGGATTGCGCGAGCCAGATACGCGTATGAGCCGGGCCAATGTCCCAAAATGTTTCAACTGGCTTCGTTGGATCATACGGCACTCGTCCCGTTAAGCGGCCTTGCTTCTCTGCGGCTTGCAGTTCTTTCTTATAGACAGCGCCTTCGACTGTGCTTCTGCACGTTCCTTCATAAACGTGCTCGCATTCATCTGGATCGCGGCGCAGCAAATCTTCACGCTCTTTGCGCAGTACGTCTGGGAAGAACGGATTATCATGCCAGTTGACAAACGCGACGCTAGAATCCTGCGGGCGGTTCGCTTCGACAGCAAACATCTTGTAAATCTCATCGTCTTCGTACTCGGGATTGAAGTCAAACCAAATCTCGCTGTCGTACTTCTTGTCTTTGATTAAAATATCTTGGCGGATCGTCGGAAAAACAATTCCGAGCGAATGCTTCGACATTGCTTCAGCTTGCGAACCCCACGCGATATGCACGCGCTCATAGGACTTCAAGTTGTCAGCGGACTGGCGAACGCCAGCAAAGAAAAACTCCGTGCCATTATTCCCAACGATGTTCTTCTGCTGGACACGATAAAAGCCGCCGAGTTGAAGCAAGCGGACTTGATCTTCGAGCAGTTGATGCACGGACTCTTCAATCGAGTGCATCGTCTCGCGGAAGCATAAAACGCGAATGCCTTCGTTGCCAAACTGCTCGCTCCAACCAGGCCATAGAAGATCGGGCTGCTTGCCGATAAGCAGAAGCGCACGCGCAATTGACCAGCTCTTCGCGCTGCCACGCCCGCCATAAGGAACTTTATAACGATGCGGCTGGAAAAGAAACTTCAGCTTCGGCGGAAACCAAACATCAAGATTCATTTGCGCGCCCGTCGCCGAAGCGGATCGTATGCTCGATTGGTCCGCCGTCAGGACCGCCAAGCTCCATCGGCTGTATCGGTTTGCCGCGCTTGTATTCGAGAGAAAGACGGAAGGCTTTGAACTTGACTTCTGGATCAGCGTGCCCGAGAAAAAACTTCCAAAGCTCGGACTCGCGTTCATCAGTAAGAACGTTGCGGAAAAAATCAGCAGTCGCAGTAGTCGCTTTATTTGGCGTTCCCTTTTGTCTGCCGCCGCGTCGTTCACCAGGTTGTGATCCTCTCATCGCTACATCTCAGCTACTTTAGCAAACTGCGGGCGCCATCTTAGTGGGTTCGACAGCGCCCGCCGTGGGGTTCATCACTGAGGCAGACACTCCGCCGCTCGAACGTCCCCTTCCCTTTACGCGTTGAGTGCGAAGCGTCACGTTGACGCATACTTACGCGCTTGTTTTTTCGAAAAGTAAAGAGAATTTTTCAACTATTTTCGCAACTGTAGAACTGTAGAGAAACTGTAGCGCCGTAACTCGTAGAAATAGCTACTACTTTCTACAATCTCTACGATTCTACATATATTGCTACGTACGTATGGGAAATATACCCTATTTTTTTAATTCTCTAGGACTTTAGGGAAACACGTGTAACTACGTAGAAGCTGTAGAAGCGTAGAAAAATTTTTCTTTATTTTGAGTGACTTACGTGCTAGAGTGCTAAACGCTTCGTAGAGCGACGTGCGCGGGAAACGACATCTTCGCGGGTGCCTCCGCTCGCCACGTCGTTCGAACGAAGCTCTCTGAGGGGTACCCGCGACATGCACAGAATTCTTGCAGGAATAGAGTTTCGCACGAACGAAGCTATAACCAACCACGCGCGTTCGATCAAATCCAAATATAAAGATGGCGAAAAGATTCTCGGACAGGATGACCTGTTCCTGCGCGAGTTCATAAAGCTTCATCCACGCGCGAGCGAAAAAATCGGTTGCGGCATCGCATACTTTACGACGCAGCCAGACGAGCATTGGAGAAATTCTCGCCAGTTCGTACTCGTCAGAATCGACGGCGAGCACGCGATTTTCAGTCACAATCGAATAAGAACGACGCAAGAATCAGGCGAAGAACGGCAGCGCCGCCGTGCTCTCGAAGCGATGCGCGAAGCGATTGTCCCTCAAATTATCGAATTCAAGAATGACAATTTCCTGCCAGGCAGAACACGTTGCCCGCTCACAAACGAGATTATCGAAGAGCCGCACGTCGATCACAAAAAGCCGCAGACATTTCTAGCGCTCGTAGCCGAATGGCTAGATATAAACGGCTTACGCTTCGAAGACGTGCGCGTTTCGTCCGATACGGACCATCGCACGTTCGAGACGATGGCCGACAACGACCAGCTCGCCTCCTGGCAGCGCTATCATTCGATTCATGCGCGCTTGCGGATACTAAGCAAGCAAGCGAATCTTAGCCTTGCGAGGCGCGGATGAGCGTCCTATCGGCGGTGCGCGATTCTCTCGCTCTTTCGATTTATTCCGTACCTGTGAAAATCGGCGCAAAGAAACCATGCTGCGGCGACGATTGGCAAGATAAGCGCTTCGAGCTGGACGATCTTCAAGAGCATTTCGGAAACGGCGAGAATTTCGGCTGGCTGTTAGGCATCAAGCCGCGCCCTATCGTGGACGTAGACTTGGATTGCTCGGAAGCGCTCGCAGTAGCACCGCTGATACAAGGACCGAAAACGAAGCGTATCTCCGGCCACAAGTCCAGCCCGCGCTCGCATTACTTCTTCGAACTACCTGGCGAAGCTGGAACAAATAAATTCCTCGACCCGTTCCGCAAGAAAAAAGAAGAAAAGCCGATGATGATAGAGCTTCGCGGAGCCGGCTGCCAGACGATTATCCCGCCGTCGCAGCACGTTTCCGGTGAGCTTTACGAATGGTATGAAAAAGGCGAGTTCGGTAAGTCGGATTACGCCGCCCTGCTTCGATGGACGAGCAAGATAGCCGCTGCTGCGCTGCTCGTCCGTTACTGGCAACCGCGTCATGACGCGCGTCTCGCGCTCGTCGGAATGCTCGCCCACGCGGAATGGCCAGAAACCGAAACGCTAGAATTTGTAAGCGCCGTGATTCGCATCGCTGACCAAGAGGATTTGAAGGAAGTGAAAGGCAACGTCTCGAACTGTTATCGCCGCGTCGAAGGCGACGGCGAAGCGTTCGGCGCTCCAAAGCTCCGCGAGATGCTTGGCGAGCATGGAAAGATAATCGTCAAGACGATTACTGATTGGCTCGGCCTGAATCGCGCTTCTCCGTCTGGCATGATCTTGACGGAGAAGGGAACGATAAAGCCGATTCTAGCGAACGCAATAGCCGCACTAAAAAATGATACGCGTTGGGAAGGCGTGCTCGGCTTAAATGAATTTTCGCTTCACATCGTCACGCGCAAGGATACGCCGTGGGGCAAGCCGGCAGGGGAAAAGTGGACGGACGTTGATGACATAGATACAAGCGAATGGCTACAACATCGCGGAGTTATCGTTACACCACAAGTTACGAACAATGCAGTTCAATCCGTAGCAGCGAAGAACACGTTTCATCCAGTTAGAGAATATCTCAAAGGACTCAAGTGGGACGGCACGGAGCGCATCTCTTTATGGCTCGTGACGTATCTCGGTGCAAAAGACTCGAAGTTCGTTCGCGCCGTAGGACGCCGCTGGCTAATATCAGGCGTTGCGCGCGTATTCCGGCCAGGTTGCCAAGCGGACTACACACTGCTTCTCGAAGGTCCACAAGGTATACGAAAGTCTACTGCGCTGCGAACGCTCGCCGGAACGGAATGGTTCACTGACCACGTAAGCGATCTTGATTCGAAAGACTCGCGCATCGACTTACACGGTAAATGGATTGTAGAACTAGCGGAGCTTTCCGCCGTCCGGCGCTCGCTCGCGGAGAAAGTCAAATCGTTCCTCACTGCGACATACGATCATTTCCGGCCGCCATATGGAAGAACAACGATAGACGTACCTCGGCAGAATATCTTCGCTGGCAGTGTGAATGATGAAACACCGTTCACCGATGAAACAGGAAATAGGAGATTCTGGCCAGTGCGCTGCGGAGCGATAGATGTTGAAAAGCTCGAAGAGCATCGGGACCAATTATGGGCGGAAGCCACAGAACGTTACGAGGACGACGAGCATTGGTGGTTGGATACGGACGAGTTGAACGAACTGGCGCGCGAAGAACAAAAGCAACGCTACCAGGCAGGAGTATGGGACGGCATTATAGAAAAGTGGCTGGAATTTTGCCCTGATGAGATTACCGTCGCCGACGTGCTAGGTAGCGCGATTCAAAAGAAGATGGATGCGTGGACGCACTCCGACAAAATAACGGTTTCGAAATGCCTTCGCAGTAACGGCTGGAATCAGATCGTATCGAAAGACGAACGCGGAAAGAGTAAGCGCGTCTTTCGGAGGCCGCCAGATGTATGACCCCTGTTATACGTCAAACTTAGGTCTTGTCGGTTTCCGTTGCCGCGTCGGAGACTGCAAAAAAGTCGTGCGCTCGTATCGCGGCATTGTCATGCACTGCAAGCGCGTGCATGGGCTTGAGGCGCAGATGAAATTGCCTTTACCGCCAACGCTACCGATGAAGATGGTAACGCGAGAAGAACTGCTCGAAACTTTTCCGATGAGTGAAGAGGATAAAGCATGATCGCTTACGCTTCAAATACTGGCACGAAACGCAATCTCGCAGAGTTGCGAAAATATGGCTGGCGTATTCTTCTCTCGCCGAAAAATCCGAAGCCGCGCGAGGGATTATTTTTTGCGATTGATAACGGCGCATGGTCTTGCCATCAGCAAAAAGAGCCATTCGACATGCGCGGCTTTAACGCTCTTGTCGAGCAGCACGGCGGCGCGGCGGACTTCGTTGTCATGCCTGACGTAGTAGGAAAGGGCGAAGAGAGTTTGCGGACTTCAGAAGCGTGGATAAGAAAAACGAACGGGATGCCGAAACGCTTACTGCTCGCCGTTCAAGATGGAATGACAGTCGATGAAGTCGGAGATTTTATTCGTCAGTATCGCGTCGGGATATTTCTTGGCGGCTCGACAGACTGGAAACTCGAAACGATGTACGAATGGGGCTGTGTCGCCCACGCTCTGAATTGTTACTATCATGTAGGGCGAGTCAACACGATAGAGCGCATTAGGCTTTGCGCTGAAGCAGGAGCGGATTCTTTCGATGGCACAAGCGCGACAATGTACTCAGTCAACGTGCGAAAGCTCGACGTTGCGCGAAAGCAGCCGAGCCTTCTAAGTCCGAGGAATCATGCCGCGTAATATACAAAACTATAGGTCGTGGAAGAAGAAATATCTTCGCAAGCGGATACGGAAAGGAATCTGCATTCATTGCGCGAATCGAGCGAAGCGCGGACATACGGCTTGTGAGAATTGTCTGAACGACCAACGGTTAAACGCACGATTAAAGAAAGAGGCAAAACATGCCAAAGAAACAAGCAGTATATCATCCGAACCTGTTCGAGCCGCAGACGCAACCATCAGCGCCGGAGAACTCTTCCGCCGCGCCGTCCGCCGCGCCGTCCGCCGCAGCGAAGATCGATAATCCCTGTCCCCGCTGCGGCGCGAGAGGCTACAAGAGCGTCCGTCCGCAAGAGCACGATGGCTTAACTCATTATTGCAGTGCGGGCTGTCTAAGCGACGACAGGACTGACGCCTTCTACTTCACTCCGCAAGCTGCGCGCGCTCCGACCTTCGACGCGCAAGCGGAGAGGGAGGAAGAGAAGAAAAGGGCGAGGGGCGCGGCGGAGCGAGAACCTGAGCTGGTCATACAAACCGTTTATGAAGACGCCAAAATACCCGACAAGGACGTTCTCATGCTCGGTTGCAGCGCCACAGAGATTCCGATGGCTAACGCAAGCGTCCAATGTATCGTGACTTCGCCGCCGTATTGGGCGCTGCGGAAGTATGCGGGCGAGCAGGATGTAACCTGGAAGGACGGCGAGAAGTGTCCGTACGGCCTAGAGCCGAACGTGGAAATGTATATCCGGCATAGCGTCCAGATCCTGCGCGAGCTGCGAAGAGTGTTGCGCGGGGATGGAGTGCTGTTCTGGAATCTTGGAGACTCCTACGCTGGTAGCACGACCATCGGCTCCGGCGGCGGTTCTAAAAAACAGCAAAGTGTGCGCGGCGCACACTTTGAAAATGACGTGCGGCGAGAATTTGGCAATGGTATCAAGCCCAAGGATTTGTGCCTCATCCCACAGCGCATCGCCATCGCCGCGCAGGAAGATGGCTGGTGGATTCGAAGCATGATTATTTGGGCCAAGCCGAACCCGATGCCGGAAAGCTGCACGGACAGGCCGACGGATGCGTACGAGCATATAATTATGATGACGAAAAGCGAGCAGTACTTCTGGGATTCGTTCGCGGTTGGCGAAGAAGCCGTCCCGGCGGTTCGCAAGGTGAAAGGAAAAGTTGGCAGCGCCGCACAAGCAGAAGGAATGGGCGTAAAGCCTAGCGGCAATGGAAAAGAAGGTTCAGTAATGGTAACGGGCAATCTCCGCAATCTCCGCAACGTCTGGAACTTCGCCACGCAGCCGTACAGCGGCGCACACTTTGCTACGTTCCCAGAAGAGTTGCCGCGCCGCTGCATCCTAGCGGCCTCGAGCGAGAAGGGTTGCTGTGCAAAGTGCGGAGCGCCGTACGAGCGGCAGCTCGAGGATACGCCGGAATACAAAGCATTGAAGGACAAGAACAAGGATGAAATGGGCGGCTATCCAAGCGGTGCGCTTGAGGCCGGACGGCTCTTCACTAACAATACCCCGGGCCACGTACGCGACCAAATCACAACTGGCTGGCAAAAGACCTGCCTTTGCCCCGGGGATGAAATCAAGCCTTGCGTGATTCTCGATCCGTTCGGCGGCAGCGGAACGACCGGGCGCGTCGCTATTGAGTTGAATCGGCGGGCGGTGCTGGTGGACATTACCTATAGCGGCGCAGGCTACAAGCCACTGGCAGAAGAACGCTTGAGTGGCGTGCAACGGCAAATGATATATGGCTAGTATTAAACCGATTTAACGAATTATCCAGAATTTGCTTGACAAATAGAGAGAGAAGATAGAAACTGCAACCATCATGGCAACAAAGAAACAAGCATTAGACATCGCGGGCGGCTTGAATAACCAGACACACGGCGATACCAAGACCGCCCGCTGCCCGGAATGCAAGAGTGTGATGACGTACTTCCGCATACGGACAAAGAAATATGTCTGTCGGTCCTGCGGGAACGAATGGAGTCGCGATGCTAAAAGCTAACGTCCAGATCGGCAAAGTCTACATCGCCAAAGTCAGCGGCAAGCTCTGCCGCGTGCGTCTTGCGAGAGCCAGTGAATACGGCGGCTGGCTGGCGGCGAACCTCGAAACGGGCCGCGAGATACGGATTCGCTCCGCCGCGAAATTGCGGCGCGAAGTACTGGAGACGGTGCCAGCATGAGCGCCTACGCTTGGCTTCACAATGGCGACACGGTTATCTCGCCGACCGATTTGTGCCGTTGCTCTCACGCCGCCAGCCAGCATCTTCATGGAAAGTCTTGCGGCGCGCTGGTGGATGAAGTAAGATTCAAGTATTGCAAATGTGAGTTGTTCAGACTTGCATCAGATTCCCAAAGTAGTGAAAATTCAGAAGGAGATGACATGAGCAAAAAAGAAAAGAAGCAGCGTAAGCCGAAGGGCGAGGGCCGCACGCCTCGCTTGGCTGGCCTAGTAGACAGTCCGTTGACAATCTTCATGACGACCGGGGGCAAGGAGTACAAAGGCACCGTGCTCACTTCCGGCATTATCAAGGTTGACGACAAGGAGTTCACCAGCCCCTCCAGCGCCGGAAGCTACATCCTCGGCAACGACAAGAAAGGCAAGCCGCGCCAGGTGGACGGCTGGAAGAGCTGGACGTTCAACAAGGATGGGGAACGAGTTGCGCTGGATACCCTGCGCGGCTCGAAGAGTCCGCTGAAGGCTGATGAAGCTCCGAAGCCGCGCAAGGCGAAGAGTGCCAAGCCCAACGGCGCTGCGAAAGCGAAGCGGACCACGAAGCGGACCACGAAGTCTCGCAAACCGAAACTCCCCGCTCCCGTTCACGGAGCAAGCGCTGCGGAGAGCAGCGCGGAGGCGGCTGGCTCGTAAGAGCCGCCGTCTACTGCAACTCAAAGCCCGCTTGGCCCGAGGCTGATATGCGATTGAAAGAAGTACATCCGTCAAGGTCGTGCACGACCGAGCCTCTTCGCGGCAGGAAATTGGAAAGCCTTGAAAACTTTCTAAGTGCGCGAATAAACGCATGGCAGGGTGGCGTCAAGGTAAGCGACCGCTAGAGCACAGCGCTCATGTAATAGCGGGGATAAGCTCCAGGCGGTATCGGGCAGAGAGAAAGATCGCAGGGTTGCAGTAGAGGACGGCTCTCGCAGATGAGCAGGCGAGCGTATCGCACGAAAAAGGTTGTACCGGACGGGAAAGCCGAAGCCCGATGCGCGCTGACTGACAATGCTCTTGCGTCCTATGCACTAGGGTTAAGAGCCGTCCGCGAATGAATGAGAGGTGATTTATGGCACGATGTCCAGATTGCAACAAGTTCGTTTCGTTCGAGCAAGCAGACCCGGAAGTCGAACTGGAAGTCGAACTCGCAAAAGAAGAAGATGGCAAGCCTGCTGAAGTGAACGTGACCGGAACCGTTCGCCTTGTTTTGAATTGCGGGGAGTGCTCGACCGAGATGGCGGAAGCGAATCCTGATTTTGAAATCGAAGTTCCGCTCACGCACCAAGAAGCTGACGAGCATGAAGTTGAACTAGTCGAAGAATTCGCAGAGCCAAGTGACCGCTACGATGGAAAGCCAGGAACGCCGAGCCGCTACCGTCGTCATTTCTATGGCGCTGATATTTCCGGCAAAGTACGCTGCTCTTGCGGCGCTGAAGCAGAATTCAACGGGACCGCCGAAGAGCAAGCTGGCGCGTTCGATAGTTTGGTGTAGCGATGCTCCGCTTCCTCTTCCGCAGTGCACTAGCAATCGCTTTCTTCTGCGCTCTCGACGTGATCGTGATGCTTGTGGTGTTGGGGTGGATAAGATGAGCCGCTGGCGACCAAACAAGAAAGACAAAAAGATTCGCTATCAGATTCAGGATGGCGAATCATTCATTAACTGCAAGCGCGCCGAGCCTCAGCCTAGCGGCTGGCTGCATTACGAACTAACTGACGGAACGAATGGATTGAAGCGCCCCGGAACGTGGCGTGTGAGGCCGGAATGACTCTCCTTCAACGCGCCCGCCAAGAGCACTCCCGCAGCGGTTTCATCGAGACGCGCTTCGACGCTCGCTGCAAGAACTGCGGACACGTAAAGTCGCATCACGAGGACCGCTATGGGTGTGAAATAGAAGGACCGGACGTATGGGTATCCGGCGTGAATAACGATGCGCTGGTAGCAAGCGGGCCGTGTGGGTGTAAGAGCTTCGAAGCGGAAGAGATAGGCACTTCATTGTTCTTGAGCTGGTGGGCCGATTGGTCCGGTACAACATACGAAATCCGCCACGGGCTGTACGGTGGTCGCGTCGTGACGACCGTAACGTGCGAGCCACTTGTCAGACAGCACGATCTGGAAGCGTCGCGCTGGTTCTACGGGTTGCAGAAGGAGCGGAGAGCGTGACCGAGAGCCAGTTTCAAGCAAAATTGCTTCGCGCTCTCCGCGCGCATCCGGCGATGAAGGATGCGGTGATCGTGAAATTAAACGATAGGTTCACGCGAGGATTACCAGACGTGATGATTTCGCTGCGCGGGAAGACTACGTTTTTCGAGTTGAAGAAGTGGCCGGAATCTCCCACGAAGATACAAGCGTACTTCTTGGAAAGAATGGCTCCGTGTTCATGGGTTCTTACTTTTGATAGAGGGATGGCTACGTTCATGTATAGCGGCGCGAAAGGGAATCAATTCATTCTACGGAACAACGATTTCCATGAAACTCTAAGAGCCGTGATCGTCAGGTGCGCGCAATGAGCGAGCTATATAGCCATCAGCTCGAAGGCGTGCGCTGGCTCGCGGAGCGCAAGAGCGCGATGCTGTGCGACGAGATGGGGTTGGGAAAAACCAGACAGGCACTCATTGCAGCGTTTCGCCTATACCGCGAACGAAAAATAGACCGCATTCTTGTTCTAGCGCCAGCAGCAGTTCGCTACTCCTGGCAGGAAGAAGTTCAGAAAATTGGTCAAGACGGCCAGCATCTTTTGATTTGGTGCCGCTACTATCCGAAGGATTGCAAGATTGTTGGACAAGGATTTGCGGAGCATATCAACGCGCTTCCGATCTGCGTTCTCAGCTACGCGCTCCTCCCACAGAAGCGCCACGTCGAGGCGCTAAAGAAATGGTGCGAAGATGGGAAAACTTTACTCGTATGCGATGAATCGTCTTTCCTCAAGAACCGAACGGCAAAGCAGACAAAAGGCGCTGCGGCGCTCGCTCGTGCGGCGCGCTATCGTTGGCTGCTTACGGGTACTCCTGTGGCCAATAGCCCTCTTGATTTGTTTGGGCAGTCTCTTGTTATGGCGAATGGAGGACCGGGGCCACTAAGTCAGTTTAAGAACTTCTATCATTTCCGCTCGCGCTACGCCGTCCTCAAGATGATGAACATGGGGCAAGTGCGGTTTCAGCAAGTCGTGGGCTATCAGAACTTAGAGGAGCTGACGAAGAGGTTTGCGCCCTACGTCTTGCGGCGAACGAAGGCGGAATGCCTCGACTTGCCAGCCAAATCATACACCGTGCGGGAGATCGCGCTCACCGAAGCAACGTGGCGCATCTATCAAGAGCTGCGCAAAGAAGCTCTTCTCGCTCTTCCCGACGAAGACGTTCGCCCAGAGCCGAACGCTGCGGTGCGTATCTTGCGGCTACAGCAACTTACGAGTGGGCATGTAGGATTCGCAGCAGGATTTAATCCAGCATTAAATAAAATAGATGATACGGATAAAGTGTTTGAATCAATACCTGGAATAGATAGCCTCTATGAAAAGCAGCGCGACGTTTCGAGCGAAAAGCTCGACTGGCTCTGCTCCGCGCTGCTCGATGGCGAATTATCGAACGAGCAAGCTGTCATAGTTTGGACGCGATGGCGCAGGGAGCGCGAGCGGCTGCATCAGCTTCTAGCTACGAAGATCGAGGTCTACGGCATCTTTGGCGGCCAGCAAGACAAGAACAGGAGCTTCAATGTCCAGAGCTTTCAAACGTCAACGAAGCGGCGCGTGCTTATCGCGCAAGTCCATGCGGGAGGATTTGGCCTTAATCTTACAGCTGCGAGCACTGCGGTATATCTTTCGAACAGCTTTAGTTTTACGGACCGCATCCAGTCGGAAGATCGCTGCCATCGGATAGGCCAGAAGAACGTGGTGACGTATGTCGATGTTATGGCGACAGGGCCGCGCGGCCAGCGCACGGTCGATGCGCACGTGCTCGATTGCCTTCGCGCGAAGAAGAATATCGCGGAGATGACGACGCGGGAGTGGCGGAGAGTGTTGGAGGAATAAACTATGTGGGGCGTCTGGCAAGTTAAAGAACAAGCATGGACGAGTTGGGACAGGCTAGCAGCGTGGAAAACGGAAGAACTCGCGGCGAAGAGCATGGCTGCGCTACAAAAAGCCTATCCTGAAATTCAATTCGAAGTGCGGAAGTACGAGTAATGCTCCCCGCCACCACCCAATTCCGTTCCACGACGACGCAGAGCGGGAAGAAAGCGTTTGAGGCGTGGTGCGCGGTCTTGACGCACAATAGCGAAGAAATTGCTATCTGCGCGCCAACACTAGAAGGATTAAGGGGCGCTTGGCAGCTTGTCACACAGCAAGTCAAGTTAGACGAATCGCGCGTCCAGCACGTCTGGATCGTCGCGTTCGAGAAGCTCGACGACGCTCCTGAAACAAAGAACGCGAGAGGCGCTGCTGTCGCGTGCCACTTCTGCGGGCGCCAAGCGTCGTTCATCATACGCAAAATCGCGACGTGCGAGCGGAGAGAGTGCAAGGAGAAAGCTGATGGCGTGTAATAAAATCTATCTCGCCGCCTGCTTCGAGCAGCAAAAAGAAGTCCGCGAAAAAGCGAATGAGCTTCAGCGGCTAGGTTTTCTCTGTACGTCTAGTTGGCGATTCGAAGATAGCTTGATTCCGCCAACGCCGCAACATTTAAACAAGTGCGCGACGCAAGACTTGAAAGATTTGCGCGATGCGGATTATTTCGTTTGCCTAACGGACCAAACTTCTCAGCGGGGCGGGAAGCACGTCGAATTCGGCTACGCGCTCGCGCTGAATATGCCGTGCTTGATTGTCGGGAGGCGCGAAAACATCTTCCACTCGCTTTCGAGAATTGATTTTGTCGAGTCTTGGAGCGAAGCGCTTGATTTGCTTCTCACTTGGCAAGAGAAAGTCAAAGCGATAGAGGAATCAGTATGAAGCGCGGACGCAAGCACGGCACGAAACCCTCTGAATTCGCTATGTCACTGCCCGAGATAGCTCGCCACTTCGGTTGTACTCCGCAAGCTATACGTCACACGGAGCGGCAAGCTATACGTCACACGGAGCGGCGAGCGCTGCGGAAGATACGGGAAGCGCTGCTGGAGCGGAGAGTCGTGACGAGAGAGGGACGCTATGCAAGCTGAAACGATCCTCCCCCGCTCCGCGACGCTCGAAGAGCGCATCGCGTTCATCTTGCAATACGACGAGTTGAAGAAAGATGGGCACGCCGTGACGCTGGACGAGGTTAGGGAGA
>Ga0210408_10000628_pt1 | contig 42684 bp, 32 predicted proteins | sample IncBWH4MmetaG_FD_155471 | JGI IMG/M metagenome (GOLD analysis project Ga0210408, IMG submission 155471) | Forest soil microbial communities from Barre Woods Harvard Forest LTER site, Petersham, Massachusetts, United States - Inc-BW-H-4-M | ecosystem: Environmental > Terrestrial > Soil >...
ATCGCGAGCAGCGCAATGAAGAACAGGAAGGCGACCACCTGAAGTGCCTTGAACAGCATCACACTAAACGGATCGAATGGCTCCTCGCGCGGATAGAGTCCGAATTCATCCAACATCGTAGTGCTCCAGCGCCGGCACCACATATGTCTCCGTGAGCTTGACCGCATCCGAGAATACGGCACCGGTCGCGGCGTCCAGCATGTAGTACTGAAGCTTCAAGAGGATTGAGCTGACCAGACCAGCAAGCGTTGTGTACATCGCCACCGCCATCCCGTCGCCCATCAACCCCATTGAGGATTTCAGCAACGTGCGGTCGGCCACGTCCAGCCCGGCGATCGGTGCAAGCATGATGATGAAACCGATGATGGTGCCGAGGAGGCCGAGTTTCATCGAAGTATCGCTGGCGAAGGCGCCGAACCCGTTCGAACCGCGGAGCCTGTCGGCAAGTGATCGTAGGAGGATGGTTTGGTCGAGCCGCCCCCGGCCTTGTTTTCGCGCCTTCAGCACCAGATCGCAGATATGGTCGGTGACAAGCCCAACCGGTAGCGTAGTCGCGCTGTCTGCGACGTTCACCTCACCGGCCGCAATCGCCTGAGCTGCGCGTCGTGCCGCGTCGCCTTCACGGCTGATGACCACCGTGCGCCAGAGGCAATGCAACGATGTCCCGACATAGAGTACGGCAATAAAGGAGGAAATGTAGGTGCGATCAGATTCAACCATCAGGCGGATCAGATGATACCGCCACAGGAGTACCGCTGCAAAAGTACATGCGCCAGTGAAAATCATCCAGCGCAGCATCGGTTTCCCGTTGGCGGTTGAAGACGCCGACGGCGTGGCCGACGATAGAACGATGGCGCTCATATCGAAATCCGTCTTTCCATTTAGCGGCACAAGCGCGGCCGCTTTCGCTAGACGCTGGCTCCAAAGTCTAACAATCGTAGGCTACCCGCCGCAAGCATAGGGCAGCACCCCTGCCTGCCTACGGCTGCCTGTACGCTGGTGCCAAAAGCCGGGAATGATTGTGTCCGCAACGAGTTCACCTCGAAGCTGCCAAAGCTGCCGGGCCTCATCCGCGGGTGAGCGGCTTGGCCGCTGCTGCACGTGCATCCGATGTGGATCACACCCGCTTAAGCTAGTGGTGAGACTCAATCCGCTGTCGGTGATCTAGTCGAGAAGGGTGGAACTCGCGGGCATTGACCGGACTCATCCGTTGGAATCGGACCACTAGCACTACTTTGGCAGATTGTTGGAGTCGCGGGATTCCCAAATCAGTTTTTCTATGACTCATGGGTGGTCGGCTTTTTGGAGGGGCCGGCCATGGCTGACAGGACGTCGGATTGGCGAGACGAGCTTCGGGTTGGCTCAAGCCGTTTCTGGCTCGCCTGGGCCACAAGGCGCGGCGACCGAATTCTGGCAGAGGGGCATTCCAGCAAAGCTCAACAACTCCTCGCCGAGCGCGGTGTTGGACTAAGCGGCGCCAGCAATGCCTCGGCTTCTGGGTCGATCGTGCGCTTCGCTTTCGTGTGCGGCAAGCCACGCGCCTGCGCCGCAAGCACCCAACTTTTGTTACTCACTTCTATCGCGAGGACGAGCGTCCTCTCATAGTCCACAGCGGCGGGTATCCGAGCCGCGACTGTCTGCAACATCAAACGATCCTCCAGTTTGCGATGGCCGGCAGCCTAGCCGGCGTGCGCCACCTTCATGGGATCTTTGAATGCGGTTCACATGACCGCTGGCCATAATGCTCTCCGCGGATCAGGTCCCGGTCACAAACCCGTACTCGAGAATGCAATGGCCCAAGTGGGTTGTCCTGATCGCCGGATCGACCGCCTCTGCATTACGTGCTGTTCGTCCTCATGCGCCGCAGCAAACAGCGCCCGAAGCGGCGACGGCCCCTAATTCATATCTGCCGAATATCGTCCCGTCAAAGAACCGCGTACCATATAACCGAAATAGTAGATGCCGATGACGTTGTTGAGCGCGTCGTGCATCGGCTCATAGCCCGTGAGATGGGGTTTGCCGAGGATCGTCGCCTCGCCATAGAACGCTTCATTCATGTTGATGAACTCGATTACCTTGCCCTTGGGATCGAGAATGGTGCCTATGGCGCGCGAGCCATCATCCTTCTTTACATTGGTCGCGACGCGGACATAGTCGGCCCCGCTCTTGGCGAAGATAGTGGCAGTGCCACCGACTTCCTCCACAACCTCGTCAACCAAGGTGAAGTTGTTATTCATCTTCGTCGTACCAAAACATACCGCCGGGACGGCCTTACCGCCCACCGGATCAGTGCCTTCGATTTTCGCGGGTCCTAGTTTTTCAGATTTAGATTTCAACAGCGCCATGGCTGCCTTCACCTTCTGCATATCTTGTGGACCGATTGTGCTCGCAGGTTTAATTCCAGATACTGATTTTGATGATGTTGCTGGATCGGCTACTGTTTTCACTTCATTGAAAACAAATTGGTGCACTCGCGGGTCATTATCTGCATATGTGTGAGAATCATTATTCGTTATATAGCTAAAATGTAGACCCACTAAACGTTTGGCCCCTAAACCGGCTGTACGCCAGAACTTTGGATTATAGATTTCAATAGCTTTGTTTACATTTTCGCCAATTGCGGCGCTTTGTCCCCATAGGGATGCTTGAATAGCAATTAATTCATCCAGATGTTTGACGCTTTTGGCTATGTAAGTTGAGTTGTTTGCTCCCAAGCTATAACCAATAACAACGATTTTAGTTGCTGGTTCTTGCTGTTCAATGAGTTGTACAGCGTACCGCCACTTGTGTTGTGCAATCGGTGTAGGCACTATCGTGTTTGGAATAGCAGCCAATTCATCATGAAGGGAGACGATACCAGGGGACGTAAGTCGACCGCCTAATCCTTCAAGTAAAACTACTAAAGTTTCAGCCCGAACTCCTGTTGCTAAAACAAAGCAAACACACAAAGTACCGAAAAAGGAATCAAGTTTTTGCATTTTAAACCAAGTAACTCGTTGACTGCCGAGGGTTGCGCCGGGTACGTCGAAGGATATCACACTTCGGATCGAGAGAATTCTGCCCTGTGCGCACACATGCGGGGCCGCGACTCATGTCGGCGCCCACGACCCTCAACGATGGGCGAAAAGAGGCTCAAAGGAGCGGAGGGGGGAATGGTGGCTGCCCGATCCGGGGGCAATCCGGATCGGGCGCTGAGTTAGGTCGGGCCCGGGTGGCAGGGTGCCGCGCCGGTCGGGCCCTTAACACGGAGGAACCTGCACTCCTTAGATAGTGGCCGTCTGGTCAAAATTGCTCACTTCCACTCGCCAGACGCAGCGAGCACGGGCCCCGAATTGGCACCGACTTTGGTACCGAGTCAGCCGGGACTGGGTGCCAATCGGAGGGAGAACGAATGGTCACCGAAATGGTCACCAACTCCCGTGATCTGGAAAGAAATGGCGGGGATTGAACAGGACGAGCCAAGCCAAAAACTCAAACAAATCAACACTACCCACGACAACGAAGGACAGAACAAAACGAGGTTTGGAGGATTTCGCGACCGCCGGGGTAGGGGTACCCGTCCCGGCGAAAAGGCGTCCTACCCCGGCGACCCCGCCCGGAGTCACCCTGCGGCACGCCAATTTTTGTAGGGGTTGCTGATGAGGTTGGAATTGAGGTAGCGAGGATCGCTGGACACTTCGCGCCCGAGCCACGGCGGCGCCTCGACGCGTTCGGACTCGCTGGTGACCTCCACCTCGGCGACGACGAGCCCTTCGTTGTCGCCATGGAAGACATCGATGTCCCAGGTCCTGCCGCCAAAGGCTTCGCGATATCGGGTCTTCTCGATCAGCGGACGTTCGCACAGCAGATCGAGCATGGTCGCCGCGTCTGATACTGGAATGGCGTATTCAAACTCCAGCCGAGTGACGCCGCGCATCAGGCTCTTGACGGTCAGGTAAGCCTGCTCCTCGGCGATCCGGACGCGGACCACCCGCTCCTTGACGGATGAGAGATAGCCCTGCCGGTAAAGCACGCCCGCGGTCGTCGGCTTCCAGTCCTCGAGCCGTACAAGATACTTGTGTTCGATTTCTTGCGGCATGGTCGTTTCCTTCGAAAAGCAAGCATCGGAGATAAACGGCTTAGCAAAGTACCCCGCGACCTAGATACCAAGCCCTATCGCGACGAGCACGACGACGACTTACTGAAGCGGATGCTCGCTTGCGTTGACGAAGGTCAGGTACGCAGGGCTTTCGCAAACGGCAGCTAAAGGACGCGGCCAGCAAAATCCGCCAATACCTTCGCAGGCACGCCAAGGAAGGTGCTCGCCGCGTCGAGCCCAACAAGGACGAAGCGATTGTTCGTCGCACCAAAATCAGCGGAAGCAAGGCAGAACGACTGAACCGCCTACCCGATATTGCGGTAACGTGGAATACTTCACTGTTGCGAGATACCCTTTTCCCGTGGTCGGGGGAGTCGAATTCGTCAGATGCCCCGATACATCAACACATTGCGGACCGTCGCATCACTTGTCGCCGTGCCTTTGATCGGAGTACGCATCGGATACGTCGTGGCGCATTTGTCTTGGGTTGTGTTTGGGTGACACACCTACGCAAATGGTAGTCCCGGTGGGGCAACACCATGGACCATTGCGCGATGCAGGACCGGAAGTTCACATCCGAACAGGAACGCCGACGTAACGGAAGAATTGTCGCTGTCGGCGTCTCACGCAGTGTCGCATTCGGCATAGGTGGCTGCGAGCCCACGCCACCATAAGGGAATTCCAGTCGAGGTGCATTGAAGAGCAGGTTAAGGTGGTTGCGAGCCCCCGCAACCACCGATATTCGCGCCGGATTTCCAGCAGATCTCCGTTCCCCCTCCTGGGCGCAGCGTGCGAGCACGGCGAATCGCCGTGCAGCTCGGTCCGCAGCTCGGCGGCAACGGGCGTCAGCACGATGCGGTCAATGAGGCCGCGCATGACCTCGGCGGCTTCGGTCACGGTTTCGGGGGCGTTGAGCGCCTCGGCGAGGCGCCCGATCTTGCTACGATCGAGCTCGGGGAGGTTGGTATGGAGTTGCAGCACCGGCGCACGCTTGCCGGCGCGAAGCGCGTTTCCGTTTGCGCCTTCTCCTGCTCCAGCGCGGTGTGACGGGCCTTCAGGGTGCGGGTGTGGCGCCTTCCTCGATGGCGCGCACGATGCGGCGAGCGGCGCTCGATCTCGGCGAGCGTCCGCTTGGCGGCAAGAGTCTCACGCTTGGCGGAAGTGGCGAGGTTGCGCATCTCCGCATTGAACGCACCGATGGGCCATTGAGGGCCACACCCGGGCCTATCCACAGCAACACGATTGCCACGTATCTTTACAATCAAAGGCAATCCCAGCGTCGTGCGGCGAACGCGACGCGCTAGCCATACATCTTTCGGCCGCCGACCCAAGTCTGGGAAACGGCGATGCTCATGAGCGCATCGGGATCTACCGTATAGGGATCCTTTTCAAGGATCGTCAGATCGGCGAATTTGCCCGCCTGTAGCGTACCGAGTTGGTCGGCCATGCCGATCTGTCCCGCCGCGTAGAGGGTCACCGCGCGCAGCGCCTCGGTCAACGAAACAGCCTGCTCGGCGCCGACGACCTTGCCGTCAATGGCGCACTTACGGGTGACGGCAGTCTGGACAAGCTGGAGTGTGCCGACATTCGAGCACGGCGCATCTGTGTGGATCGTGAATGGCAGGCCAATCCGCACGCAATCTCCGGCAGGGTCCATGCGGCTCGCGCGATCTTCGCCGAATAGCTGGTCCCGGTAGGCGGCGCCGTAGAAATAGACGTGGTTCATCAGGAAGCTCGGCTGGATGCCGAGGCGCGCCATCCGCTCGATCTGCTCGAAGCGCGTAATTGTGCAGTGCTCGATCCGGTTGACGCCTGTCGTGGGAAAGGGGCCGTAGGCGGCCTCGATCGCGTCGAGCGCGATGTCCAGGGTCTCGTCGCCGTTGCAGTGGATCGACACCGGCCATCCGTGGGCTTTGACGTCGGCGACCATCGACATCATCTGCGCGGCGTCGAAATTGGGACGGCCCTTCTCGGTATCGTTCAGATAGGGAACGGTCTGCGCGGCGCTCTTGGTCTGGTTGGATCCGTCGCCGACGATCTTCATGGCGTAGATCGTCATCAGGGTATTCGGGATCTGTGTCGCCGCCGCGCCGAAGCCGTATTTTTTGTAGGGCTCCGCATCCTTCATGGATTCGTACATCAGGCTGATGCTGGCGCGGCAAGGCGACCGCGCGGCAACGCGCTCGTAGCCCTCCAGGAGATTGCCGAACACCAGAACGCCCGCCTCGTGCGCCGAAGTGTTGCCGAACGAAGCGTTGACCTTGAGCCAATCAACGACGGCCTTGCCGGCGAGCTCCGGCGTGATCTTCGGGATGGCGATTGCGAATTTTTTCAGCGCTGATTCTTCATAGATCATGCCGTTGAGCTTGCCGGAGGCATCGCGGCCGAAGCGCCCGCCGCCGGGCAAGGGTCCGATGTCGTCGGGTATCTGGGCGGCTGCGAAAGCGGCGCTGTTGCCGGCTGCCGTGTGCATGTTGATGTAGTAGACCAGGATCGGGTGAACCTTTGAGATCGCGTCGAGGTCCGGCATCATCAGGTCGCCGCCCTGCAGCAGATTGTCAAAACTCGTGAAGAGCAGCCATCGGCCTGGCGGCGTTTTGCCAGCCCTGTCACGGAACATGGCGAGGAGCGCGCCGCGCGTCTGGTATTTCGTGTAGCCGCACTCGGTGAAAATCGCGTTGATCAGCGCGCCGGTCACGGTGTGCTGATGCGGATCGATGAATCCCGGCAGCGCCGCGCGGGCGCCCAGATCGATAAACTGCGTCGAGTTCGACTTCAGGCCCATGACCGCGTCGGACGTGCCGACCGCGATGATCTTGCCGTTTTTAACCGCAAGCGCCTCGGCATATTGGCCGAAACCCGCCAGAGGAATGACCGGCCCGCCGTGAAAGATGAGATCGGCGCCATCGCCCGAAGCAGCGCGCGCGGGCGCCATCGGCGCTATCGCGGTCGCCCCGGCGGCTGTCGCAAAAAACTGTCGCCGCGAAAGCCCGAGCCTCAAGCCGCCGAGTGCTCCGAATATATTGCCGACGCAGCCCTGACACATTCTCGGATCCTTTTCCGAATTGCGATCAACGGGAAGCGGCGCGTTAACGCCCAGACCCACTTTTCCATTCGTCAATAGCAGATAGTTTGCGGCCCTTTCCTATCCGCTGTCGCTACAAACCAAAGAGTTTATTTTTGTCCAAATTAACCCTCGGGCCTTGACCCAAATCAAGGGTTTTTATTGCCGTGTCGCAAGAACTCCGCCGCTGACCATCCGGCCGCGTTATCGCTGCGGCTGGCGGGCGTTCTGATGCTCCATTTTGTCCGCTGAGCCCGGAGAGGCGAGATCGATCGGCCATTGGAATCTGCGTGGTCGTTATGCGCTCAGGTTTGGCCGATGCCCGCGTGAGCGCGGCTCGTAAGATGTTTAGTGCGGAGCAATTGCGCAGCACAATGCGCCGCCAGCTCCGCGCTTCGATTGCGGCGTAGGCTTCCTGAGATCTCAGTGCTCACGAGATTGCTCTCGATTGTCAGGCCGAGATAATCTGCGATGTCCGGCCGCGACATAGTCTTCGGCTAAGGGTGGTCCGCAGCCGCGCCTGGCGAAAGACGGCGTCGATTCATCATTAAGAATTTCACAGATCACCGAAGATTGATGACCTGCGAATAAGGAAATTGACGTGGATCAAAATGGTGAGAGTGAACCGGCGGTAATTCTATTGAACTATTAGCGGTCCGTGCGACTAACCGGGCGGACTGTAAGCGCAGGGAACCAATCTGCCTGCCGTTGGAGAGTAGGGATGTCCCAGAGTGGAAACTTCAATCCGGAATGGGGTTATCTCGCTCCCGCTCCAGGTTTCCTTCGCACGGTGCGCGTTGTTCTTGTCGCGACCGCAGTCGGCGTGGTGGCGGGTGCCGGTGTCGTTTTCTCTTTGGTAGGTCATCCGGCCGAGGAAATTTCGGTGGCGGCGCGCACGATGTTCGGACCTGTCGAAGCAGTATCGGCGCGCGCCAATGCGTCACCTCTGGCAGTACAGACGAACACCCATTTCCCAACCCAGCATCGCTCCCAGCCGCCGCTCGCGCTGAATGGTCAATCGGCGAGCACACCATCGAGTGAATCAAGCGCCGGTTCAACGACGCAACTGCCAGAAGGCACCTCAGCTTTGGCCCAGGTTGCCGCGGCGACTGATGCGCCGGCAAAAGCCGCGATTGCGGCTCCGCGTGCGGCCGCTAAGCCGCCCGTGGTCATTGCTGCGGCGATTACAAAGAGGGCAATGAAGAAACCCAACATGACCTGGCGTTACGCGTCGCGCGATGAACCCCTTGGGCTTGTACCGGGCGAGTACGACACGAGAAGAATCTACTATGCGGGTGGAGCGCGAGGCGGATATTATCGCGATGGCGGACGCTGAGAGACTCCTTAGGCTCAATCGGCGGAGCTGGCGGTCGCTTTCTGCGTAGCGCCGCACCGTATGCCGCTGAGAGATGCCGTGCCGTTCCAATTCTCGTCCAGAGGACCGCTCGGTCCCCACACCCCTCGCGCCGCTGGTGGCAACGACTGCTCGCAAGAACGGATGAACCGAAAGATGCGCGGTTATTTCCTAATCATCTTTTCAATGGCAACGGTCGTGCCTTCAATCTTGTTGGCTCGATCAGAGGAGACTCCTACTCTGGACGTACGTCAAGTCTGCCGCGGGATTGCGAGTCAGTCGGCTGATCCGTTGGCGACGGGTCTTATGAAGGACAACTTGGAAGAATGCGTGAAAAGCGAGCAAGGCGTTCGTGAGGAGATAAAGGCAAAATGGTCCACTTTCTCGGCAGGGGATAAGCAACATTGCGTTACATTGGCGAAGACAGGCGGGGAATCGAGTTATACCGAACTCCTCACCTGTCTGGAAATGTCGCGAGATGTGCGGGCTCTAAGATCTGCGGCCGCATCCCCCTCTGGGACGGATACTGCCAAGCAATCCGCATCTTCCCCGTCGCGGCCGGTGCCGCAACCAGCACCAGCCGAAAAAGCCACAAAATCGCCTGGCGGCCAGGACCTGCTCTATAAAAAGCAACCGGAGCCCACTGGAAAAAGTTCCCAATCAAATCCCGCCTTGGAGCTGGCGGTAACGGAAATAGTTCAAATAAAGAAGGAAGTAGAAAAAGCAAAATCGGAGGCTCAAGCAGCAAAGGCTTCGGAAGCGCTGGTGCAACGCAAACTCGCTGATGCGGATGCAGCCCTAAAGCGAGCAAACGAAGAAGCGGGACGGGCCACCGCACAGGCAGAAGGGGCAAAAGCTGAAGCAAAAGCGGCACGGGATGCACGGGCAGCGCTCGAGCGCAAGCTTACTGATGCTGAAGCGGCTCGCGTGGCAGCCGAAGGGCGAGAACAAGCTTGCCACAGCGCGGCCAAATCCCCATCAGGTTTTGGCGCGCGATGGCGATCGTGGTTCGGGCACGGACAGCCCGATGCGAAAAGCCCCTGACACCAAATGCGCGTCTGCCGCGCTGCTCAGCACGGAAAAACTCCAATAGTATGTGAGCGGCCCGGGACATAGGTGACAGACCGTACTGGACACATGGGTAGCACTTTTCGTCCCGGCGGGAGACTCACGACACTATGGTCCTCGAGTGAGAGGGAAGGCCGATGGACAAGTTCGTGGCTTACCTCTACATCCAAGACTATCGCGAAAAGATTGCCGCCGAAGCAGACGAAGCGCAGCGGCATAAGTTGCTGCGCCTGCTTGCCGAAGAAGAAGCCAAGCTGGCAGCGATCGAGGCGCGCGAAAGGAAAGAGCGGCGCGTCTAGGAAGGAACTTTCCACTCCCGCCAATATGTCGGTCTCCCATCAATCAGCTTCTCGGTTTCCGCGTCAATCCACCCCTTGAGGATACGGCGGCATGGAAAGACAAGGGCGTGCGGCCGTCGTGGCTTAATGGGGCCAGCTCCGGTCACGGTCGAACGGTGCAGTCGATATTGGTTGCCAATTCAGCGAGGAACTTGGACCCACTGCACCGGTTGGGGTGTTTTGATCTAAGAACAACTAACCACCGGGGCCTGCCGCAGGAAGCGGTCGCTGCTCGTGCCACTGATTGACATTGAGTATGACGGGAAAGTTCGCCGCGAAAACCGAGCAACCTCGCTGCGTGCCGGGCGTGAAGGGCAGGGGGATCGATCCCAGCATGAATTACAGCGTCAAAACCCTGGCGGTATCCGGTACAGCAAACCTGAAATGGCGCGCGATGACGGCGGCCGATTTGGCCGCAATTCAGCAACTCGCCGATACCCAGCATGTTTACCTGCCCGAGCGGCCGGAAGTATTTGCCGAGAAATTCGAACTCTTTCGCGACGGATGTCTGGTTCTGGTGCAGGAGGGGACCATTGTCGGTTATTGCTTTTCTCACCCGTGGCTTCTCCGAGACATCCCACCGCTCGACACCCTGTTGCGTCATCTTCCGCCGTCCCCGGAATGTCTGTTAGTCCACGACCTGGCAATCGAACAACGAGCGCGAGGAAAAGGCGCCACGGGCATTCTGGTCGAGTTCCTCGTCAGCCTCGCACGGCGCGAAAGTCTGTCACATCTCGCACTCGTGTCAGTCTACGGGACCTATCCCCTTTGGACACGGTTTGGCTTCGAGATCGTGTCAGACGCGGCTCTCGCCGACCACCTCCAATCCTACGGCGATACGGCGTGCTACATGATCCGGGCCGCGGCCGTATCGGCTCTCTAGCGCCGGCGGTCGCGGCAACATCCCAGTTGCCGCGCAGTGGCTACCTTCGCAAACCAGAATGGCCCCCCAAGCCCTGGCTGTCGGGAATGCGGGCAAGCGCCAAATCCTCGGCATTGCTGAAGTGGGTTTGGATTGACCCGTCGAGGGAAGCCAATTCTTGCTGCAAGGCCGGATGACGACGTTCCGGAAGGGTTTGCATGAGATTTTCGATGACGGCGCGCAAGCGGCGCGCAATCTGAATATTGTTAGCGCCGCAATGGCGAATCTCGGTGAACGCCAAGTGTACGAAATCTTCCCAGTTCGGCGTCCGCAGGACCACCCGCAGGTTTCCGGACTTGTCCAGAATCTCGTCAGTCCGCAAATGTCGCCTGCCGGCAGCCCGCAGCAGACGGTGAAGCTGATCTATCGCCAGTACCGCCGTCGTCGGGTCATTGATCGCCGGAGACAATGCTTTGAGCGCGAGGTCCACTACGATGCGATAGGCAAAGGTCGGGTCTTGCTCGATCGTGCGTTCTGGCCCGAACGCGATTGCTGCGCGCAAATCACGCTCATCGATTGCGGCGGCGCCGCCGTAAAGATTGAACAACGGCTCGTCCACGCCGACAAAATCGCCGACCTGCGGGATGAATTCGATCACGCCGTTTGATTTCTCGGCCTTGGTGAGCAGCGTCCCGACGCGAATGGCAAGAACCACCTGCGAAGCACCCTGATGATAAATCGTGCGCGCCGGCGGGCCGATCGTTTCGCGTTCACTCTGCGGTTCGTCCAATCCAATGCTCGTCTCCGGATAAACGCTTTCGATGACGGCAAGCCCCTGCCGGCTCACGCGTGCCAGGATCGTAATCGGTCGCAACAGTTTGGCCGCGTAGTCGATAAGATACAGAAGCGTGCCAATACAGGCGATGCCAAGGCAGGCTGAAACGAGCACCGCCAGCTGATCAACGCGGGTGTCCATCCTGCCGGCAGCGGCTACAACAAAAAGAAACGCAAAGACGAACAATCCCACGCTGTATCTGACGACGTTATCCTGCAATAGCGTCGTAGCAATGATCCGCGGGGTAAGCTGGCCGCTGGCGACCTGGATCGCGACCAGCATGGAACCGAAGGTGAATACGACGAATGACATCGTCGCCGTGATCAGCCCCTGGAGCATCGCCTCCGCGCCCTGGGCGCTGAAGCCCAAGAAACTCCATCCGAGCCAGTGGTCGAGGTCGCGCAACAGTCGAGCCGTTATGAATTCGAGCGGGATTGCGATGAACGGAACGATCCAAAGCGAGGACCTCAGATAGCTCCGGAGACGATAAAGTTGATTCCAGCTCATGGAGCGAGTCTTCCCGAGCGGGCCGCTTACCGCGACCGCGGCTCAAACTTTCGATCATAGCTTTGAAGCGGCCCTTCCGTGCAAAACCCCCATCGTGCGACAACAGCCCGCTCGTCAGCCCCCGAGTGCGATTGCGACGCCTACCAGCGTGCCGCCAAAGACGACCATGAACAGCCCGGAAACCCAGGGCGAAAGCCCGGTGCGATGCCCGAACGCGTAGCCGCAAAAGAACAGCAGCACTACCGCCACGGCGTTGGAGGCACGCAGCGCAGTTCTGGCATCGCCGACGATCATGAACGGCGCGGCGACAGGAAACGTCGACAAGAAGCAGAGCAAGCAGACGCCCAACCCCGCCAGCCAATCGCGTTTGGTGAGGTGAGGATGCGTCGGCTCGTCCACCGTCGATAGCAACCGGTGCCGCATCTGGTCCAATTGTTCTTCGGAAACAACCGCGGCCAGCGCGGGAGGTAAGGCGTCGGCAATAATGCGCCGCGCCGCCTGGGCATCGGCTGCCGTACGCACGGCGCGCAACGTCATGATGTTGCGGCCTTGCACGTGGACGCGAGCGATCAGGTACACCCCCGCGTCAATGATGCCCCAAGCCAGGTTGCAGCCAAGCGCGGCTATCAACATGGTCTTGACTTGAATGCCGTCCGCGGTCGCGACCCCAAGAGTACAGGTGAACGTCAAGGCCATGATCACGCCGAACAGGACTTCCGAGATCCTTTCGATCGGATCAAGTATTCCGTAAAACGGCTTCTCAGGTCCCTCCGGCATGTGCGTCACCCGCCCTCACTTGTGACCCGGCATACACCGCCTGATTCCCTGACGCCGGGCGCGCCCCGAGTACTAGACTTGAGCCGCCTTGCGGCCCAGATAACACACTTCTTCGCGGGTCTTCGTGTCCGCCGGCTTCATTGGAATGAGAAGATAGCTGTCTTCGCGCACCCGCAGCGGACCTCCTCCTTGAAACGCGAATACATCGTTCGCCTTCACGAACTGAAAGTTCCGAACCTGTCCTGCATAGTGGAAATCATCGGACTCCTTGACGACGACGGCATACATCTCGAAAATATCGCATGGAGTTCGCGCAGCTTTCTCGGCGGGTTCGACCATCTCCAATACGGAGAGCAGCGAGACAGCGGCCTTGTAGGCCACATCGTTCGAGCCTTTGTCGAAGTGACTGCCCGACTCGAGGGTAGCCGATATGGCACCCTGCGCATTCGCATAGTTCTCGGCATCGCCGCCGATCGCTCCGCCGGAGAACTTGTTCCAGCCGGAAATGATGCGTGGAATTCCAAGTCTGGAATAGAAATCCACGCATTGCTTTTCGGCGACCAGGAACGGCTCTTGGGCTATGGGGGCCGAATGAAAATCGAAAAAATAGTCACAGTTTTTGAGAAGCGGCTTCAATTCCTGCACCCGGACGAATTCATACGATGACCTGTCGATCTCCGGACCGTAGTCCTCGCGAAACATGCGATTGAGGTTATGTTTGACGTAACGCCGCTCCTGCGCCATCGCGTATTCGTTGGCCCGGACAAGCATAAGCGAGCCGCGATTTAGAACTCGCGTGCCGGCATAAAGATCAAAGAACAGCTTCTCGAGCGCGTGGATGCCGCTGACCTCGTCGCCGTGCACACCCGAGAACATGACGACGCGCGGTCCCGCCGAACTGCCGGCGATCCGCACTGCGTCTCGAACGCCGGCGTCCTTCGAAATGTCCACGGTGCGCTCCGTTGATGTGGCGGTGCCCGGTCAGGATTCGACTGTTAGCCAGAACTGGCTGCACCCATGAGTGCGCTTGCCGCCTTGGCCACGGCGTCCAGCGTGACCAGCCTTTGGTTGACGATCGCGCCATCGTATTTCTCGGCAATCTCGCTGAATCGCCGTTCCCAGACATTCTCAAAAAGCACGATCAGCGCCGAGTGTTCAGGCGGCAGCTTCTTCGCTATTTCTCTTATTTCTCCGGCGCCAAGGCCGAAGTCGCCTTGTGCGGCGGCTGCAATGGCGTCCTCGACCTTCGACCTGCTTCGGAGCGGACCACCCAGACTGCGCTCAGCCATGGCCGCAACGACCGCGTTCATTGCGACGGCCTCCTGCCCATCCTGCAGATTGCTCCCCTCCAAGCCCCAAACATTTCCCTCCTCATCTTTTCTCAGGAGGATGAACGCATTTGGCCTGATCAACTGGTCCTTCAATGTCTCCTTGACTTCAGCCAGAAAATCGTAGGGCAACAAATAGCCACGAAAGCGGACAACGATCAGGTTGAGAGAACCGAACTTCCGGAAATCCAATGCTGGCATGCTCGTCTTTGCGTCCTTGCGGGCAGGCCTCGTCGTGCCCCTGATCAGGATTCCCAGATGCAACAGTTTCGGGTTTCTCTCGAGATCCCCTCCCATGACCTGATGCCAATGTTCCTCAAAGGCCTTTCGCGGCGCGAACGCCTTGCTCATCCGCACATACGGGTCTTGGAAGTAGACGTAATCCTTGTCGACCGCCAACACGACAATGTAGTGGCCGTTGTCCCATTCGTCCTGGACTGATGCGGTGGCATTGCGCGCGCTCCTCCAGACTTGCGCCAGCGCAATCATGGGAGTGCCGTCGGCAGTGAAGCGCTCCACGTCGTCAAGCGTGAGGTTGTCCTTGACCTCGGCTTCGAGCCCGAGAGCGCGCGCGCCACGGGCGATATCGTCGGGATAAGTGCCCTCCTCGGCAGTGGTGTGGAGGAGCTTCATCAGCTCCGTTTCGTCCACGTCCTTGCCCCAATAGCTCAGCACCGACTGGAGAGCGGATGGACCGCAGGAATATTCGGTAATCTGGCGCGTTCGCTTCAGCAGGCGGAACGTCTTGGATTCCTCATCGGCGGCCATTTGTCGTCCCCTTCCGTCAACGCGAGCACGGGTTCAGCAAATCCGATCGTCGCGTTATTGCGACCAGAGGATCCCCGAGGACGCAGTCGAAATGGTCGTCCCGGCCTCGCCCTGAAGGATGGATTTCAGATCTTTCAGGGCGCCGATGGCGGCCTTCTTTCCCGTCGCCTCCGCGAAGTGGCACGCCGCATCGACTTTCGGCCCCATCGAGCCCGCCGGAAAGGCATGGGAGCGCAAGGCGTCCGGATTGGCGGAACGGATCGCCCGTTGATTGGGCTTGCCCCAATCGATGTAGACCGCGTCGGCGTCCGTTGCCATGATGAAGAAGTCTGCATCGAGCTCACGCGCCAGCAACTCGGAGCATAAATCCTTGTCGATGACGGCCTCGATGCCGCGCAACAGGCGACCGGGTTCGTAGACCGTCGGAATGCCGCCGCCGCCGGCCGCGATCACGATCGTACCCTTCTCCAGCAGCCACTTTATCGGCCGAATCTCGAAGATCCGTTTGGGTTGCGGAGAAGCAACGACGCGGCGCCACTTGTCGCCGTCCGGCTTCATCGTCCAGCCCTTTTCGGCCTTCAACCGCTGCGCCTCGCCGTCGGAATAGACCGGCCCGATGAACTTGGTCGGATTCGTGAACCCAGGGTCGTCGCGATCAACCTCGACCATGGTCAGCATGGTCGCGAACGGCACGTCGAATGGCAGGAGGTTACCCAATTCCTGCTCGATCATGTAGCCAATCATTCCTTCCGTCTGCGCGCCGAGCACGTCCAGCGGGTAGACTTCGTCGGGCTTGTAGGCGGCGCCCTGCAGCGCCAGGAGCCCCACCTGCGGACCATTGCCGTGGGTGATCACCAGCTCATTGCCCGGCTGGATCGCGGCAAGCGCCGCGGCGGCGATTTGTACGTTGGCGCGTTGCGCCTCGGCGGTCATGGGCTCGCCACGCCGCAGCAGAGCATTGCCGCCGAGTGCCACGACGATGCGCATGACCCTAATCCCCGAGCGTCGCGACCAGGATCGCTTTGATCGTGTGCATGCGGTTTTCGGCCTGTTCGAACGCGATATTCGTTTCCGACTCGAACACCTCCTCGGTGACCTCCATGGCGGAGATGCCGAATTGCTCGTGAATATCGCGCCCCATCTTCGTCTCGAGATTGTGGAACGCGGGGAGACAATGCATGAACTTGGCGCGGGGATTGCTGGTGGCCTTCATCAAGTCGGCGTTGACCTGATATGGCTTGAGCAGCTTGATCCTTTCCGCCCAGACCTCCTTCGGCTCCCCCATCGACACCCAGACGTCGGTGTGGACAAAGTCGACGCCGGCCACGGCGTCTTTGGGACTATCCGTAATCGTCAGCTTGGCGCCGTATTTTGCTTCAAGACCGCGGGCGATCTTGACATAGGAATCCGACGGCCACAGGGACTGCGGCCCGCAGATGCGGACGTCCATGCCGAGGAGGCATCCCACGATCATCAGGGAATGCCCCATATTCGATCGTGTATCGCCGATGTAGGCGTATTGTATTTCGTGCAGCGGCTTGTCCGAATACTCGCGCATGGTCATGACATCGGCGACCATCTGCGTCGGGTGGTACTCGTCGGTCAGGCCGTTGAACACCGGCACGCCGGCAAATCTCGCCAGGTCGTCGACGGCTTCCTGCGAATAGCCCCGGAATTCGATGGCGTCGTACATCCGGCCGAGAACCCGAGCGGTGTCCTTGACGGATTCCTTGTGACCAATCTGGGACCCTGCGGGATCGAGATAGGTGACGTGCGCACCCTGATCGTGGCAGGCGACCTCGAAGGCGCAACGCGTTCGTGTCGAAGTTTTCTCGAAGATCAACACGATCTCCTTGCCTTTCAAATGCTCCTGCTCGGTGCGGGCATATTTGGCGCGCTTGAGATCGCGAGCCAGATCGAGGAGATAGTGGAATTCCCGCTGCGTGAAGTCTTGCACCGTCAGCAGCGAGCGGTTGCGCAGATTGAAACTCATTTCGACTCTCCCGGTCGGATTTTCTCTGAGGTCAATAGGCCGGCTCGCGCCAGATTGGGCAGGTCATGCAATGGCCGCCGCCACGCCCCCGGCCCAACTCGGAGCCGCGCACCGTAATCACTTCAATTCCGGCTTTGCGCAGCAGAGTGTTGGTGTAGGTATTTCGATCGTAGGCCACGACCACGCCTGGCTCCAGAGCGACGACGTTGTTGCCGTCGTCCCACTGCTCGCGTTCGGCCTGCCAGGCATTGCCCCCCGTCTCGATGACCCGCAATGTCTTGAGTCCAAGGGCATCTTTCACGACGTCGAGCAGCGGCTTGTTGTCCGGGCGCACCTCGATGCCATCGGCCGTCGCGCTCGGAAAGATGCTGTAACAGCTGATCTGATCGACGACCTCGCGAAACATGGTACAGGCATCGCGGTCGCAGAAGCTGAACACCGTGTCCAGGTGCATTGCCGCCCGGCTTTTCGGCATGACGCAGGCGATGACCCGGTTGGCCGCATTGCGAGTAAGGAGTTGATGGACCAACTGACCGACCGCCTGATGCGTGGTGCGCTCGCCCATGCCGATCAAGACAATTCCCTTGCCGATGGGCATGACGTCGCCGCCTTCGATGCTGGCCCCGGTGAAGTCCTCGTCTGAATCACCGAACCAAATATTGAACTTTCCATCCTTGAACACCGGATGGAATTTATAGACGGCCCGCTGCAGCAAAGTCTCCGGCTTTCGCGCCGGCCAAAACATCTGATTGCAACTAACGCCGTCGTAGATCCAGCACGACGGATCGCGCTGAAACAGCGTGTTGGGAATCGGCGGTATCAAAAACGAGGTACCGCCGAGTACCTCCAACAGCAAGGCAGAGCTCTCGCTCTTGGGCAGGTCCTCCATCGCAATACCGCCGATCAAATGATCGGCCAGCGCGGGTGCCGGCATGGCGTCGAGCCACGGTCGTATAGCCATCGCCGTCACGCGCCCGACACTGTTGGGTGTGATCCGCCGATCGAGCAGCCAGCGGCGCGCCTCGGTACTTTCCAGCGTCTGACCCAGCAGTTCGTGGAGTTCCAAAACCTCGATTCCGCGCTCCCGCATCTTGAGGACGAAGTCGAAGTGATCCTTGCGCGCTTCATGCACCCAAAGTACGTCGTCGAACAGCAAATCTCGACAATTGCCCGGGGTCAGTCGTTGATGCGCAAGTCCGGGACGACAGACCAGCACGGTTCTCAATTTGCCTACTTCCGAATGAACACCGAACTGCCTTTCCATGGTGAAAGTGCTCGCAAAGATTGAGGTTCCTTCTAAAAGGAGCCATGCGCTTTGATTTATGTCAAGGCGCGGCTGCGCTGGTGGATGAGGCGGCGCCAGCGCCCGCGCGGGACTTTCGACAAATCCGCAGTGGCGCCGCCTCCTCCCGTAGCGAAACGATCGTCGGCGCAGGCGGCGCGAGAGCGCGCGGTTTATTCATCTCCGCCTCGTCGCTTTAAGGTCACCGGTCCGGTCAGGCGGTCCGGGCGCTCACGCCCGATCAGTTGCGGGCTCAACGTGGCGTTCTGGCTTTCCGGAGCCGGCGCCGGCCGGACAACGGCGACTCCTGTCCTGAAGTCGACCGCGAGTGCCGCGCGCGCCGCGCCTCTTCATGACGCTTCGCGCCGTCATTTGGCAGACGGTCGTTGTGGCGGCGCATCGACTTCTCTTACCCAGGAGCGCAACACCTTCTTTGCCTGCGCCTTATCGATATGCGGGCTGATCAGCGTCCGGAACGCAAAGGCGACCTGCTCGTATTCCTCCTCGCAACCGTCGGCGCGATCTTCCGGGAGGTATTTCCTCTCGACCACGTCGGCAAACAGCTTCTTGTCGGCGCCATAAGCGATACACAATACGTTGTAGAAGCGCTGCGCCGGCGTGCCATGCACGTTGGAGAATTTCGTGATCCCCATCGTCACCTGCGGATCCAGCAGATCCATTTTGTACTGGTAGGCGGAGCCCAGGAGCAGCCGGCGAGCGTCCTCCTTGGGAAATTGCAATACGATGTACGCAGAAAACGCGTCCGCGGCGTCTTCCTCCCGCCCGAACACCGGCACCTTCAGCAAATCAAACATCGCGTGTCCGCTCTCGTGCAAAAAAACATCGACCACGGGGCCGAGAATGGCATCCTGTCGCGTAATGCCGCTCGGCAGCGTCTCCTCCGGGGCATTTTTCAGGATGTCGGCGAGAAACTCATAACAGACGGTGATGACGTTTTCATCGTACCACGCGTTTGACACGCCGTCGCAACTCGTCACCTTGAGAAGCAGCTGGCGCGGGAGACGAAACGGCCCCAGCAATTCCCTTATGCGTTCGAGCGCTCGGGCTTCCTTCAACCGCTCGTAAATCGGCTGATGGGCCGGGTCCTTCGGCTGCACATATTCAATATTGACCCGGTCGACCGACTTGGCAGCCTCCGCGTGAAATACCGCGCTTGCGGCAAAGCAAAGGACGCCAGCGAAGGCGGCGACGCCTGACGATCGCAAGCTGAGCTTCCGTTTCATCTTGTTCCTCTGGGCGTGGTCTGCCGGCGATAAGGATGTTCCTCCGGCGGAATGGAATCAATGGCCGGAGAATCGATTGCTCGATGAATCGCCCAATGGCTTGGCGCCCCTGCCGTTCAATTTCATAGACTTAGTAGAAACCCGGCACCCGGATTTGATCTGGATCAAGGGACGTTAAAAGCGTCATTCCGCACTGCCGAACAGTACGGCAGTGCGAAATTTGCCGCGCTGTTCACGGTGACGCGGCGGTCCGCAGGTCGCCTTCGCCCTGTGACTGCGCCAAACACTCGTCGATTGTCCAGTGAGCGGTCAGCGTGCCGATGTCCTGCTCGGTACCCATGGACTTCAGACTTTCGGTGACGTCGTCCCGCAGTTCGGCGAGTGCGATGGTAATTTGGCGAGATTTAAGCGATCTTGCCAATACCCGCATCGCCGTACTCGCGGTGGTATCAATGGACGGAACGATCGAACAATCGAGGACCACGGTCCTGATGTCCGCCGGGGCCGCGTCGACCAGTTCAAGGACGCGGTGGCGGATGTACTCGGCGTTGAAGTAAAGCCATGCCCCTGCGCTGCGTATCACCAGCGCACCGGGAGTATCCTCGGCCTCGGGATATCGCGCCTTGTTGACGTATTGGCCTGTAATCGGCTCACGGCCAAGAATGACGACGGGTGGTCGGGAAGCATACGCGATCACCAGCGTGAGCGAGCCGATCGCGGCGAGCAGGAGACCGTCAAGCAGTCCAAAGAGCAGCACCCCGGCGAATGCCAGCAGAGCAACACGGAACTGCGGGCGCGACGCAAGGCGCAACTGCCGCAGATCTTCGATGCGCACGAGGTGCGAGGCGGCCATCAGCACAATGGCGGCGAGCACGGGCTCCGGCAGGTTGTGGAAAAGCTTGGCGAAGAACGCAAGCGTGAGGGCGATGGCGCCGGAAGTTACGACCAGGGCAAGAGGCGATGTTGCTCCCCCCATGTCGTTGACGGCGGTCTGCGACATGCCGCCCGCGACGGGAAATCCTTGGGCGAGGCCGGTCGCCAGGTTGGCGGCGCCGAGAGCTGTAAGTTCCTGTTCGGGATTGACGTCATAGCCGTGCTTTTGCGCGAAGCTGCGGGCGACGGAAATGGCCTCTCCATAGGCCAGCATGAAGCACGCAAGCGCGATTGGAATAAGCTCAGAGATATCGGAAACCTGGATGTGAGGAAGTCCGATCTTGGGCATCCCGATCGGCAATTCCCCGACTATCTTGATGCCTTTCTCGCCCAATCCGAACACGCTCATTGTTCCGATGGCGGCAATGACGACCACCAGCGTTGTTGGCCGCCCCGGAAAGGCGCGCTCGAACATCATGAACAACGCAATGGCGGCAAGGCCGATGACCAGCGAGGGAATGTGGGCCGCCGGCAGATGCAGAACGACATGGGTGACACGCTCAAAGAAATTACCGCTTACGCCTTCGATGCCGAAAAGCTTCGGCAGTTGCGTCGACGCGATATACAGCGCAGCGCCGGTTTTGAACCCGACCAGAACCGCATCCGATATGAAATAGGCGACGTTGGCGAGCCCGACGAAGCGGCCGGCGACACTCACGATTCCGACGATCAGGGCCAGGGCCGAAGCAAGTGCAACAGCGCGCCCGGCATCGCCGTCGCCCATCGCTGCGACACTTGTGGCGATCACAATGGCCAAGGCGGACGTCGGACCAACTGCGAGCTGGCGGCTGGTTCCAAACAGTGCGTAAGCGATGCCCGCCACGAGATAGCAATAAAGCCCGGTGACCGGCGGCAACTGGGCGAGAGACGCATAGGCAAGCGATTCCGGGATGACGAAAGCCGCCAGAGACACGCCGGCGATCAAATCGAGTCGAACGCTATTGGCGGTGCAGGCGCGAACCCAGCGAATCGCGGGTATCCAGGTCTCCAATCCAAGGAATGGCTTGTCACCCACAGCCGGTCCTCCACCGCTGCACGAGGTCGGTCCGCCACTCGACCGGTACCAGGAAGTCCATCAGACGGGTCGCCGCAAAAGGCTCGCACCAGCCGGACTCGGCGGAAATTCTGCTCTGCCTGCAAGCGCGTCATTCCTGCGAGTCATGCGCTGTTTGCGACGCTCCGGCTGCAGGACGATAGTTGTCGATCAGAATATAGCAGCTGAAGATGAAAACCCACAGCGGAAACGTGAGAAACGCCCAATCGAAATAGCCAGCACCGAACAAAAGGAAAAACGCCAGCACGTAGCCGAGGATCGCCAGCCAGCGGGCCGCTATTGCCGTGAGCCATGTGACCGTGGACAGGGAAATCATGAACACGGCCGCCATTTTGATCATATAGACGTTGGCGATGTTGTACGCGATCGCCCGGGCAAGATGGAACGCGGGAGAAGCAATCAGCTCTTTCGGGGCGCTCGCGAAGGCCATGATGATGGCGCCGATCACTCCCGCCGCGACAAACAACATCCCCAGAAACAACAGACCGCTGCCGAGAAAGACCGTGGCGAAGAAGCGGTCTTCGCGATGACCAAGCCGGTCGCGCAGCACGCCAATGAACCAAAGAAATGCGACCCCGGAAAATGGAATCAGATTCAAACCCAGCGCAACCGTGCGCGCGTTTGTTTCAAGCCACGCGCCGGGTTCGCTCGGGTCGGCCGGCACCGAGGCCCGCAGAAGCCAAAACGCGGCAAACACCGAGAGCGAAAACAGGATGCCGGCGACTGCGGCGGCTCTCGGAGTTTTCAGGCTGGCGCGCGTAAGCGTCTCGTTCCCGGCCATGTCAGTCTTCCTGCCGTCACTATTGAAGACCTTGCTGCCCACGCAAGTGTTACTAGGAAGTCACAGTCGCACGAAACCAAGCGCCGACTGCGAGACCAGCATTGTCGTAACTCCGGCCAACGGGTAGCCTTTAGCCGCCCCCAGAGTTGTGTAGCACCTGTTACCGTCGTAGCGGCGCCTGTTAGTTACCGTCGTAGCAGCACTTGTTACCGTCGTAACAGCACCTGTTATCGTTCGTAACAGTTGGGGGGGACATGCGACGCCTGGCGATTGCTCTCGCAGTGCTGGCGATTTCGCCCATTGCCGCGAAGGCGGACGAACTTTCCGACATGAAGGCGGCGCTCTCGGCTGCCATGGGTTCGATTCACGCCCTGCAAGAGCGGGTGCGAGTTTTGGAAAAGGAGAAGGACACGACGGGTGCCCTAAAGCCGGCTCGCAGAGCCAGAGCTGCTCCGCCGATCGTAGTAAGACCTCTCCCGCCCCCGCTCGTAGAAGCCGCGCCGGTCGTTGCTCCCGACCTGAAACCCGTTGCCGCCGTGCCGGACGCCGAAACGGCGCGGCTGGAAATTCACGGCTCCGTGCAACTCGACGCGATTTACGACATCAAGAAAGTGAATCCGAACTGGGAAGGGACCTTGCGGCCCTCACAGATCCCGGTGAACTGCCCGCCGGTTGGAACCGATCCCGGCTGCGGCAAAAACGGCGTTACGAACTTCAACGTCCGGGCAAGCAGTCTGGATATCAGAGGCTTCCTGCCCACTGAGGCGGGCGAGGTGAAAACCCGGCTGGCCTTCGACCTCTGGGGTGGTGCCGACGATGGCCAGGTGCGGTTCCGCCTCACCCAAGCCTGGGGTTCATTCGGCGCTTGGCTGTTCGGCTACACCGACAGCATATTCATGGACGGCGACATATTCCCTAACGTTCTCGATTTCTGGGGTCCGAGCGGCATGATATTCGTTCGCGATCCACAGATACGTTGGACGCCGTGGGATGCAAACGGATTGAAGGCCGTAGTTGGGCTTGAGGTCCCGTCCGCTGCGATCGATGAGGGCAAGGCCGCCGATTTATTTAGGTGTACCGCCGGCCCGCCGTTCCCCTGTTTCAGCCCCGGGCTCGACGTGCTGGAAAAGCCGCGATACCCCGACATTACCGGACACGTCCGGGCTGACGGGCCCTGGGGCCATGTGCAGCTCGCGGGCGTGGCACGTTGGGTAACGTTCGACAACCCGACTGGGATCGGTGGCAATCCCTCCGGCACCGTCTTTGGCTATGGCGGGAATCTCACAGCCTCAATCAACACCTTCGGTGACGACTCCATCAAAGGTCAGTTCGCCATCGGAAAAGCGATCGCGACCTACATCAACGATTGCTGCTTTGACCTTGCACCAAATGCTGCCGCGCCGCCGGCTCACGCCACGGCGCTGCCATTGATCGGTTGGCTGATCTACTACGATCATTGGTGGAGCAAGCAATGGAGCAGCTCAATCGGCTTCAGTCAGAACATCCAGCAGAACACCCCCGGCCAGCTCACTGACGCACAGAACCAGGGCTACTACGCCTCCGCCAATCTGCTGTGGTACCCGATGCAAAATGTGACGTTGGGAGTTGAAGGACTGTGGGGCGAGCGCGTCAACCTCAATGGCGCCAAAGGTCAGGACGAGCGCGTTCAGTTCAGCGCTCGGGTCAAGTTCTAGGCTGCATGGTTCCGATCGCTGGGCGCGACCGGCTGCCTGCGGGAAACACGGCTGCACTGGATAAGCTATGGGGCAGCTTGAAGTCGGCGCCGCGCGACGCGAAGGGGGGCCGCCGGCGGATGGGCGTAAGAAGAGTCTCGGCGTTGCGGCCTGTACGGCCATCGTCGCCGGCAACATGGTGGGGTCAGGCTTCTACCTGTCCCCGGTGGCAGTCGCGCCGTACGGAAATCTTGCCATCCTCGCTTGGATCGTCATGGGCGCAGGCGCGATTTGCCTGGGCCTCACCTTCGCCAAGCTGGCGAGCCTGGCGCCGGGCACCGGCGGTCCGTACGCCTATACGCGTATGGCATACGGCGATTTCGCCGGGTTTCTGATCGCTTGGGGTTATTGGATCTCGATCTGGACCTCGCTGCCGGTCATTGCCATCGCCTTTGCGGGCGCGGTCATGGACCTGTTCCCGGGTTTGCACAATCGGCCGATGGCCGCAGCGCTCACCCTCGGCGCCATCTGGGCAGTGGTCCTGGTCAACCTGCGCGGGGTCAAGGCCGCCGGAATTTTTTCCGAGGTCACCACCTACACAAAATTGGTGCCCTTCGCCGGAATCATCCTGTTCGGGCTGTTCTTTGTCGATTTGTCGCACTTCAGCGAATTTAATCCGAGCGGCAAATCGCTGCTCGATTCCGGGGCCGCGCTCGCCCCGCTGACAATGTTCGCCTATCTGGGCCTGGAGTCCGCCACCGTCCCGGCGGGTGACGTAATCGACCCCAAGCGCACCATCCCACGCTCGACCATCATCGGGATCACAATCGCCGCACTCCTGTACGTCCTCGGCACCGTCGCCGTGATGGGCCTGGTGCCGCGCGAAAAGCTGTTGACGTCGGTAGCGCCGTTCTCTGACGCGGCGCGCGTGCTCTGGGGCCAATGGGGGGCAACGGCAATCTCGGTCGCCGTCATCCTTTCGGCGATCGGCGCACTCAATGGGTGGACGCTGTTGATGGGGCAGGTGCCCATGGCGGCGGCCGGCGACCGGCTGTTCCCATCGCTTTTCGGTCAGTTGTCGCGGCGTGGCGTACCCGCGGCAGGTATTGTCGTCTCGGCCGTGTTTGCGACCGTGTTGGTGCTGACGCAGGCGGTCGGATCATCTGGTTTTTCTGCCTTCTACAAATTGGTCGTCGGGCTTAGCACGATGGCGGCGGTCATCCCCTACGCCTTCTGCTCGCTGGCGACCGGGCTTGTTGCGCAGCAGGCGGCCGGCGGGGGGCGGATCCCACGCCCGACGGCCATAGAGCTGGTGGCGTTCGTGTTCGCGATGTTCACGCTCTACGGATGCGGCGCCGAACCTGTGCTTTACGGCTTGGTGTTGCTGATGCTGGGGATTCCGGTGTTCGTCTGGCAGCGGCGGCATGCCTGAACCCCGCCTCGCGGGGGGCGTGGTCTTTGTGCGCCGGTGCACTTTTTGATTTGCATCAACAGGCTGGACGCTAAGACCTGATAGGGGCGTTCACGGTTTGGTTCTGGGAGGATCCATGGAGTTCCTGCAAGCGTTCCCGATCGCCATCATCGACGAGGACTACGAGGGCAAGCGTGCGGCCGGGCGCGGCATGCGCCAGCTGGCCGCTGCCATCGAGAAGGAGGGTTTTCGGGTCGTCGCCGGCCTGAGCTACACCGACGCACAGCGGCTGGTCGAGGTATTCAACAATGAATCGTGCTGGCTTGTGTCGGTCGATGGGGCCGAGGCGGGCGCACAGCAATGGCAGATCCTGGAGGAAGTGCTCGGTGCCAAGCGCCGCCGCAACGACCGATTGCCGATCTTCCTCTTCGGCGACGAGCGAACCGCTGAGATGGTGCCGGCAAGCGTGCTAAGGCACGCGAACGCCTTTATGCGGTTGTTTGAAGACTCGCCTGAGTTCCTGGCCCGCGTCATTGCCCGCGCGGCAAATCTTTACCTCGAGCGCCTGCCGCCGCCGATGTTCAAGGCGCTGATGGACTACACGCTTCACGGCAGCTACTCGTGGCATACGCCCGGCCACGGCGGCGGGGTCGCCTTCCGCAAGAGCCCGGTAGGCAACCTGTTCTATCAATTCTTCGGTGAGAACACGCTGCGATCCGACATCTCGGTCTCCGTCGGCGCGCTCGGCTCTCTGCTCGATCACACCGGCGCCATTGCCGAAGGGGAGCGCAATACCGCGCGTATCTTCGGCTCCGACGAAACGCTGTTCGTCGTCGGCGGCACATCGACATCGAACAAGATCGTCTGGCATGGAATGGTTGCGAAGGGCGACCTCGTGCTTTGCGACCGCAATTGCCACAAGTCGATCCTGCACTCGCTGATCATGACCGGCGCGACACCGATCTATCTGGTGCCGTCGCGCAATGGTCTCGGGATCATCGGACCGATTTCGCGCGAGCAGTTTACGCCGGAATCCATCCGGCAAAAGGTGGCCGCGAGCCCGTTGGCAAAGGAAACGAACGGAAAGGTCCGCCTCCTGGTGATCACCAATTCGACCTACGACGGGCTTTGCTACAACGTCGACGCCATCAAGCAGCTCCTGGGCGATACCGTCGACGTCCTGCACTTCGATGAAGCCTGGTACGCCTACGCGAACTTCCACGAGTTCTACGACGGCTACCACGGCATCTCGTCTGCACACCCGACGCGCTCACCGCATGCCATCACCTTTGCCACTCAGTCCACGCACAAGCTGCTGGCGGCACTGTCGCAGTCGTCCATGATTCACGTGCAGCACAGCGAAAAGCAGCGGCTGGATATGGCGCGCTTCAACGAGGCGTTCATGATGCACACTTCGACCTCGCCGCAGTACGGCATCATCGCGTCCTGCGACGTTGCCGCGGCGATGATGGAGCAGCCGGCCGGTCGCGCGCTCGTGCAGGAAACAATCAACGAGGCGCTCAGCTTCCGGCGCGCCATGACTGCCGTGAAGAAGCAAATGAACGATTCCTGGTGGTTCGACGTGTGGCAGCCCGAGCCGATGGCGGCGCAGCCGGCAAACGACAGAGCACATTGGGTGCTCAAACCCGGCGATCGATGGCATGGGTTTGAGGGGCTTGCTGAGAATCATGTCCTCGTCGATCCGATCAAGGTGACCATCCTGACGCCTGGTTTGTCCGCGAACGGCAGCATGCAGCAGCGCGGCATACCGGCGGCGGTGGTGACGAAGTTTCTGTCATCCCGGCGCATCGAAATCGAAAAGACCGGCCTCTATTCCTTCCTCGTGTTGTTCTCGATGGGGATCACCAGGGGCAAGTGGAGCACGCTCGTCACCGAGCTCATCAACTTCAAGGACTTGTATGACGCCAATGCGCCGCTCAGGCGCGTGCTGCCTGCGTTCGTCGACGCGCATCCGGCTGCGTACACGAAGATGGGCCTCAAGGACCTCTGCGAACAGGTGCACCAAGTGTATCGCGAGGACAATCTGCCGAAGGCGCAGAAGGATATGTACACGACGCTGCCGGAGATGGCGATGCGGCCGGCCGACGCTTACGAGAGCCTGGTTCGGGGACGGGTAGAGAGCGTCGAGATCGACCAGCTTGCGGGGCGCACGCTCGCGGTGATGCTGGTTCCTTACCCGCCGGGTATTCCCCTCATCATGCCGGGCGAACGCATCACCGCCGCGACCAAATCGATCCATGACTACCTTCTTTACGCGCGCGATTTCGACCGCAGGTTCCCGGGCTTCGAAACCGATATTCACGGCCTTCGCTTCGAGCCCGCTGCCGACGGAAGGCGCTATCTGGTCGACTGTGTTGCGCGAGGGAGCGACAAATGATGCCGCGTGATGTGAGGGCGCCCACGATACCGGTTCCCTTTCACAAGTTGCTCAAGGTCGTCGCGATCGTCGACGCGGCGGATTTGCAGACCAAGCAGCTTCTCGATCACATCGCCGCCGAGAATTTCGAAATTGAAGTAAGCGGTAGCTTCGATCGAGACGTATCCGAAGACGCCTCGGTGGGTGCCTACATTGCGCTGGTCGACGGGGACCGCCTTGAGCAGGCACGCAAGTTCGCGCGCTCGGTTCGGGCGATTGGCTTCCAGACGCCGCTGTGGGCGCTGGCCGATTCGCATCGCATTTCCGACCTCGCGGTGCTGGCGCTCACCGGCGAGGTCGACGGCTACGTTTATCTCGGGCAGCAGACGCCCGCCTTCTACGCCAAGCAGATTGTGGCCAGCCTCGTAAAGTATGGGCTGTCTCTGTTACCACCCTTCTTCGGCGGGCTGGCGGCCTACGATGGCGAAGCCAACATCACTTTCGCCTGTCCAGGGCACCAGGGCGGCCAGTTCTACCGGAAGTCCCCGGCGGGCCAGCTCTTCTTCAAGCACTTCGGCGAGAACGTTTTCCGCAATGACCTGTGCAACGCCGATGTAGATCTCGGCGACTTGCTGATCCACGAGGGCCCGGCCGCGGAGGCGCAACGCCATGCCGCCAAGGTGTTCGGGGCTGACACGACCTACTTCGTTCTCAACGGCACCAGCACCTCCAACAAGGTGGTTACCAATGCCGTGCTGCGCCGGGGCGATCTGGTTCTCTTCGACCGCAACAACCACAAATCATTGCATCAGGGCGCGCTGGTCCAGGCCGGCGCGATACCGGTCTTCCTGCCGACTGCGCGCAACGCGTTCGGCATGATCGGCGCGGTGGACTGGGATGCATGGGATGAGGACCATCTCCGCGAGCGCATCCGGACGAATCCCCTGGTAAAGGATTCGCAGCGCGCCAACGCCGAGCGCCCGTTTCGCCTCGCCTGCATCCAGCTCGCAACCTATGACGGCACCATCTACAATGTCCGCAAGGTGATGGAGAAGATCGGCCGCCTTTGCGAATACGTGCTCTGGGACGAAGCCTGGATCGGTTACAACGCCTTTCACCCGCTGTTCAGGGATCACAGCCCGATGCGGCTGGAGAAACTGGGCCCGGAAATGCCCGGCCTGTTCTCCACCCAGTCCGTGCACAAGCAGGGCGCCGGGTTCTCCCAAGCCTCGCAAATCCACAAGCGCGACGAGCATATTCGCGGCCAGCGGCGCTACATCGAGCACAAGCGATTCAACGAGTCCTTCCTGATCAACGCCTCGACGTCGCCATTCTATCCGCTGTTCGCGTCACTCGACGTGAACGCCAAGGTTCATGACGGCAAGGCCGGCGAGATGCTGTGGGACCGGTGCATCGAGCTCGGCATCGAGGCGCGCAAGAAGCTGCGAGAATTTTGTCTCTTTTACGAAAAGAACGGCAAGAGTGCCGATGAAAAATGGTTCTTTGATCCATTCGTACCGGACGTCGTCACTATTCGCGGCTCCGACGTCACAACCGATGTGACCAATTCGCGCTGGGAGGATCTCCCAACGGAGGTGATCAAGCGAGAACAGCAGTGCTGGAACTTCCATCCTCAGGCCAAGTGGCACGGCTACGCCGGCTATGCCGAGGGCTATGCGATGGTCGATCCCAACAAGCTGAGCATCCTGACGCCCGGGATCGATCGCAAAACCGGCGAATACCTCGACTTCGGAGTGCCGGCTACCGTCGTCGCCAACTATTTGCGGGAGCAGCGCATCGTCCCGGAGAAATGCGACCTCAACAGCATCCTCTTCCTGATGACCCCAGCGGAAGACGAGAGCAAGCTCAACACGTTGATTGTGAAGCTCGTCAAGTTCAAGAATTTATGGGATCGCGACGCCCCGCTGGCCGAAGTGCTGCCGACTGTCTGCGCGGCCCACCCGCAGCGCTACGAGAACTACACGCTGCGGCGGATCTGCAACGAGATGCATGGCTTCTATCGCCATGCGAACGTGAAGCAGCTGCAGCGACTTTCTTTCCGTGCATCGAGCTTCCCGGAACTCGCGATGTCGCCCAAGGACGCCTATGAGGCTTTGGTCGCCAATGACGTCGACTACGTGCCGCTGGAGAGCATCAAGGGCCGCATCTCCGCGACCCTCGCTCTGATCTATCCGCCGGGCATCGGCGTTGTCGTGCCCGGTGAGCGATGGGACGACAGGGCGCAGCCGATGCTCGACTATTTCCTAGCCTTCCAGGAATCGTTCAACCGGTTCCCGGGCTTCAACTACGAAGTGCAGGGTGTGTTCCAGGAACGGGTGGACGGACGCATCAAGTTTCACACCTACGTGGTTCGCGAGTGAATGTCGCGATGGGAACGCGGGAGGGCGCCGATGCCGGAAACACAGCAGCAAACTAAGCAGATGAATCTCGTCCAGCTGACGTTCATCGTGGCCGTGAACATGATGGGCTCGGGGATTATCATGCTGCCGACGAACATGGCAAAAGTCGGCGCGATTTCGCTACTGTCGTGGGTGGTGACGGCACTCGGCTCGATGGCTATTGCTTACGGATTCGCGCAGGCCGGCCTCTTCAATCAGCGTCCGGGAGGCATGTCTGCCTACGCCGAAGACGCTTACGGCAAATCCGGTTATTTCCTCGTGTTCTTTCTGTACTTTCTGTCCCTGGCGATCGGAAACGTTGCGATTGCGATCTCCGCGGTTGGTTATCTTGCGGCGTTCCTGCCCTGGCTTTCGTCGACCCCTGTCGCGACCTGCATCGGGGTCATCGCATTGCTCTGGCTGACCACGGTCGCGAACTTCGGCGGTCCGAGCTGGACCGGCCGCATCGGCTCGGTGACGGTCTGGGGGGTCATCATTCCGGTCGGGCTGCTCTCGCTCATCGGCTGGTTCTGGTTCAAGCCCGCGACATTCGCGGCCGCCTGGAATCCGCAGGGACTCGGTCTATTGCAGGGCATGGGTTCCAGTATCGCGCTTACCTTGTGGGCGTTTCTGGGGATGGAATCTGCGGCGCAGAACTCCGCCGCAGTGGAGAACCCGAAACGGAATGTCCCGCTGGCGTGCATGTTCGGCACGCTCGGGGCCGCAGTCATCTACATCCTCTCGACCACCGTGATCCAAGGGATCGTGCCTAACGCGGAGCTGGCGAAGTCGACCGGCCCGTTCGGCCTCGCCTATGCGCACATGTTCAACCCGACCATTGGCTCCATCATCATGGTGCTTGCCGTCGTGGCCTGTCTCGGTTCGCTGCTGGGCTGGCAGTTCACCATCGCACAGACCGGGAAGTCGGCGGCGGAGGAACGCATGTTCCCCGCTTTCTTTTCGAAGGTGAACCGCCTGGGGGCGCCGATCGCAGGAATGATCGTCCTGGGGATCGTCCAATCCGGCCTGGCGTTATCCACGATCTCCCCGAGCCTGAGCGAACAGTTCCAAGTGCTGGTTAACCTGGCCGTCGTCACCAACGTCGTTCCCTACATCATCGCGCTCTCCGCCTTGATGGTGATGATGAAGACGGAAGGCGTCCCCGAAACAACGTATCGGCGGAACGTCGTCGTGGCAGTGGTGGCGATGCTTTACAGCGTCTACGCGATCTACGCCTCCGGCAAGGATGCGGTGCTCGGCGGCATGCTGGTAATGGGACTTACTTTTGTCATCTGGGGCTTCCTCGCGCCACGCTTTATGCCAAACCGGATAGCGATGAGCGAACAAGCCAAGGCCGCTTGAATGTGCTGGACGGAGCGGTCCGAAGGGAGATCAAAGATGCAATGCGCACGCACGAGACGTCCTCACCGGAGCCGCGGCTGGAGCTCAAGCTTCGCAATCGCTGGTCTTGCAGCAGTTTTGATATCGCTCACGGTAGGGCCACCCGCCTCGGCCGCAACGCTCGAGCGGGTGAAGCAGGCGGGCAAGATTACTCTCGGCTACCGCGCCGATGCACGACCGTTTGCCTTTCGCGACGAGTCGGGAAATGCGGCCGGTTACTCGGTCGCGTTATGCCAGAAAATCGCCGAGCAGGTGAAGGCGGAGTTCGGGCTCTCCACGCTGGCCGTGGAGTGGAGTCCCGTCACCGTCGAGGACCAATTCCGCGCCGTGCAGGAGAACAAGGTCGACCTGCTGTGTGGAGTGGACGAAACGCTGTCGGGGCGAAAGGACGTCGATTTCTCAATTCCGGTCTTTCCGGGTGGAATCGGAGCACTTCTGCGTGCCGATGCTCCGGCCGGACTGCAGGAGGTTTTGTTAGGTCGACAATCCTCGGCGCCGATTTGGCGCGGCTCGCCCGCACAAGTTATCGAAAAACAGGTTTTCTCGGTCGTCGCGGGTACGCCGAGCGAGGCATGGTTGGCCCGCCAACTTGACAAGTTTCAGCTGACGGCCAAGGTCATCCCCGTGGATGGATACGATGCCGGTATTCGACGCGTGGTTGACCGCAGCGCCAATGTCTTCTTTGCCGACCGATCGATCCTCCTCGATGCTGCCACGCGCAGTCCTTCGGCGGGCGACTTGACCGTCCTCGATCGCCTGTTCACCTATGGGCCCCTGGCGCTCGCGTTGGCGCGCGGCGACGAGGACTTTCGTCTCCTCGTTGACAAGACTCTGAGCCAGTTTTTTAGATCGGAAAATTTCCACGGCTTGTATGTGAAATGGTTCGGGCAGCCCGGCGAGAGCGCTGTCATGTTCTTCAGGCTGAGCGCCCTGCCGGAGTAATAATGGGCCAATCCGGCGCAGTTTAGTCGTCCGTGAAGGTGCGATGACCGAAAGCGGCAGCGGGACGACGCACGCCCGCTCGCTTGATTTACGCCTTCAAGGCGAGGGTGTAGTGTCGAGGGGAACGCAAAGGTTCTCTCCAGGGGCCTGTCGTGCGGCCGTTCCATGCGGTGATAGCAGCTGCAATCATGCTTAGTGGCTGCACCATAGAGCAGCCACTGCCAAAGCGCTGGACAAGACCTGATACTACTCCGGAAATGTTTATGCAGGATCGCAACGCTTGCGCTCAGCAGGCACAGCAAGCCAATTCAGCTGGCTCCACCGTGCCGTCGTTGGCCTCGTGCCTGGTAGCCCGCGGGTATAAGGAAGATCCCAACGGCAACCTATCGGCGCCCTCTGGGCCTCCAACCGTAAAATTCTCTTCGGGCGCCTTGGGGCCTGCGCTTGAGGTCATTAAGGGGTCTGTTGGATCACTCAGTCCGCAGTATGCAGCGCGCCAGCGCTATGATCGATCAGCCGCCGACTATAGGAATTGCCTTGCTGCCAACCCGTCGAACGCAGACGCATGCGACGGGCAACGTCAGGTCATGCAGGCTGATCAGGAAGCTCTATCTGCATCCAGCAAGTAGAGCGCAGGGGGGGCAATTACCTCATTTCGCCGGCCCGGTCACGTCGACCTTCTTCCAAGTCGAGTCCGGGTCGAACGACGAGATCTTCTCGGCAAGCTTCGCGGTGTCCGGCCCGAGGTCTTTCTGGAATACTGCGCCGGTGTGATTCACGATGAAGGTCACTACGCCGGAGTTGCGGTATTCGGCCGGATAAGCGACCAGGGCAAAACCTCCGATCATCTTGCCGTTCACGACATAGTTGGCTGCGCCGCCGTCCGCGTGCGGTCCCTGTTTGGTGATGATCTTATAGTAGTAGCCGTGATACGGCGAACGGCTCTCGTCGGCCTTGTAGCCCTCCTCCGACGCCCTCGCGAACAGCTCACCGAGCGGGCTCTCCTCGTCGCCCTGCGCGATCGGCCAGTAAAGCCCGTCCTTCTTGCCGGGATTGCTGATGAAGTGCTCGGCATAGACGCCCGCGCCCGCGCCGGTGCGGTCCTTTTCGGCGTATTCATCCTGGGCGTCGACATAGGCAAGACAAACCTGGATGGCGTCGAGCTCGTTGCGGCCGATCCGCCGGTAGAGAATTTCGTGACGACCCTCCTCGGTATCGAAGGACCACTTGCCGGCCTTGCGGATCAGCGGGATCGGAAACGGATAGTCATTGTCGCCGATCACCAGGATGGCTTTGCTGTCGTCGTTCGTCGTGATCTGGTGCTTGGCGTCGTAGGATTCCAGAAAACGCTCACGGATCGCGTCGTCGGAAACCTTGTCGCCGGACGAGATGATGTCGTCGCTATCGGGACCGAGAACGGCAAGCTCGGCGTTCTGATCGTCAGCGCGGACGGCGCTGACGAGCGCCGCGGCCGCTTCGTCCGGCGTCTGGTAGCTCTGCTGCGCTTCGACGGCGGATGCGGCCGTCAACAGCGCGACCGTGCCGGCTATCATCACGGCCGCGGCGCGCGGCCAGAGCGTGCGGTGCGCACGAGCGAGCAAACGGATGGTAATCATGACATCCTCAAATCTTGCCAGTGTTCCGTCGTTCGATTGCGGGGAAGACGCGTTGCCGCGGCATCGCGTCTCGGCATATTCAGTGCGCAAGTGTTCAGTGCGCAAGTGTTCAGTGCGCAAGTGTTCAGTGCGCAAGTGTTCAGTGCGCAAGTGTTCAGTGCGCAAGTGTGACCGGCACGCGCGCACCCGCTGCGACCCAAGCGTCGTAGGTCTCAAACTTCAGACCGAGCCGGTCATAGAAGACCCGCAGGTATCCGTCCCGGCCGCGCCTGACCGCGTCCGGCCGGAGCATTTGCACCTCTTGCGCCATCACGCCGACATAGACCTTGTCGCTGCCGTTATAGGCGAAGCGATAGAAGCCGATGCCGTTGTCGAGATGGCCGATGACGGCGATATCGTGCTTGAGCCTCACGTCGGACCGCCGGCCGCCGCCGCGGCCACCGCCGCCGCGGCCACCGCCGCCGCCGCTCATCCGCACGCCGCCACCGCCGCGAGAGACGCCGCCACCCCCGCCAAGGCTGGCACGGCCGCGACCCGCCTCGAGGTTCGCCACCCGCCCTGAACTGACGTTGCCGAGAGCGTTGCCGCCCGTCCGGCCGCCGCTCGGCCGATTGCGGGCGGTGGGCCGATTGCTGGGGCGATTGCCGGTACTGGGGCGATTGCCGGTACCGGGGCGATTGCCGGCGCTGGGCCGATTGCCGGCGCTGGGTCGGGTGCCGGCACTGGGCCGATTGCCAGCACTGGGCCGATTGCCGGCGCTGGGCCGGTTGCCGCCACCGCCCGGCTGCAGAACCTGGTTGCCGCCGCGGCCGCGGAAATCGAGACGGTTTTGCCCGCCGCCGCCGGCAACGGTGTTGCGACCGCCGCCAAATTTCTGCGCGACGTTGGCGTTGGCGTAGCGCACGCCCTGGCGGTGCACGGGGTTGTGCTTCCAGTTGTTGCCGACGTTGATATTGTTGATATTGACCGGGCGGTTGATATTGATGTTGTTGCCGCCCCAATTGCAGCCACCGCCCCAGCGAAAGCCGCCGGAAACCCAGCGCCCGAGTGCGTAACCGGCGCCGAACGCCAGGCCGGTCGCGATCACGCCGGCGGCGATATATCCCGGCCAACCGAAATAATACGGCGGATAGGCCGGATACGGCCACGCCCCGTATACGACAGCCGGATCGTAGTAGGGCACATAAACTGTATCGGGCTGCGTCGGCTCGATGACGATGACCTGCCTGCCGCCCTGTTGTTGTGTCGAGACGGTCTGCTCCTTGGTCGAGCTGAGCTTGTTGTTGGCCTGGGCCCTCGCGCGCAACCGCTGAATCGCGTCCATTACGTCCGCCTGCTGCGCCAGCACGGCGTTGCCCAGCTCTTGCGTCCAGTCGAGCTTGCCGCTCATCATCTCGAGCACCGACGGCGTCGCGGCGAGCGACTTCACGCTGTCATCCCACTTTTGCTTGTCCACGGCCGCCTTGAGATCCGCGCCGGAGAGGTTCTTGTTGGCCTTGACCCAGCGCTCGGCCTCGATCACCTCGAGAGGATAGGTCGAGGCCATGAGGACTTCGGCAAGCAGGGTGTCGGGATAGAGCGCGATCGGCGCCACCAGCGCGTCGAGCTGCTCCGGCTTGAGCAGTTGGTCGGACTGCGCGGCCGCCGTTTGCGGTTGCGCGACCGCCGCGTGCGACATCGCCAGCAGAAGCGCCGCCGCAAGCGCCCGTATCGCCATCCTGACCATCTCGACCTTCCCTTTCTCGCTAACCTCTTGCCGCGGAACGATTGCGCTCAATGGAACTCCCTTTTGACCGCGCAGCCTATTCCGAGGTGACTCAGTGTATCAATAGCCGGCTCGCCAGTGGGGCGGCTCGTGCGTAACTGTGACAGTCGTTCGGCGCTCATGCGTGCTGGGAAATGTGATCTTTTGCTGGAGTCCCTTCAAGGCGTCGTAGCCCATAAGCGTAGCCAGCCTGTCGTGGGGCTATCGTTGCGCAAGCCTAATCCAGCTTAAGAGTGACATGGACGGTCCCGGACTCGCGCTTCGTACCAACACGGAGGCCGCTCTTTTCAAACGCCTTCAACATCGCCGCGTTGTGAGGCAACACCTCAGCGATCAGTTCGCGTATCCCTGCGTTGCGCGCAATCATGCCGAGATGGCGCACCAGGGTCATGCCGATACCTTGGCCCTGATATTGGTCGACGACGGCAAAGGCCACTTCGGCCTGCCCGGGCTTGGTGACGACATAGCGGCCGCCGCCGGCGATCACCGGCGTTCCCCCGCCCTCTTCCAGCACTGCGATCAGGGCCACGTGGCCGACGAAGTCGACGTCCAGGAAAAATGCGCGTTCCTTTTCGGAAAAGTGGGGCTTAGGCGCAAAAAAGCGCCGATAGAGGGATTCGCCGCTCAGGCGGCCGGCGGCGGCGACAAACTCATCGCGGTCTTGCGGCCGCAGGGCGCGGATTTCAACTCGCTGTCCGTTGCGCAACGTCTCGACCGCCGAATAATCCGCCGCTGCCGTCATCGGCCGCTATTCCTGTTCAGCACGTCATCCAGGGGAAGCGACAAGGCCGACGATCTGCACCGCGATGACCTTCGCGATCGTCATTGAGGGAAAGATCATCGCGTACCCGATGTCGGGGCGCTCGGTGGGCGCCATTCGCGTCGAATAGACCAGGATGGCCGGATTGCCGGTCGCCCCCGAGGCGACGCCGAGCAGATCGTCGTAACTGATCTTCAGAACGTAGTAGCCGACGACCAGAACAATCAGCACCGTCGTCAATAGAACGGCAACGCCGATGAGCAGCAATGTGGGGCCGGTTTCCGAGACGGTACGCACGAACGGCTGACCTGCATTCACTCCCACGGTGGCCAGAAACATCGCCAAGCCATAGCTGCGCAGCGCGATGTTCGCGGGCATCGGCATGACCCAGAGCAACGGACCAGTGCGCCGCAGTTTGCCGGCGACGAGAGCAACAATCAGCGGACCCCCGCCGATGCCAAGGGTAACAGTGCCGACGCCGGGGATAGGAATGGGAATAAGGCCGAGCAGCACGCCCAGCACCATGCCGAGCCCGAGCGAAACATAGCTGAATTCGGCCGCAGATTTTACGGTATCACCGAAATAGCGGCGCACCTCTTCCTTGCGCTCGGGGGGCATCAGCACGCCGACACGATCGCCAAATTCCAGCGCGAGATCGGGGGTCGGAACTATGTCCGCGTCGTAGCGCCTGACATGCAGCAGATGGGCGGGAAAGCCCGCCGGCAGTTTGAGCTGGGCAAGAGGCACTCCGACCACATTGGCCTTCCCGACAAAAACCCGGATGTAATCGAGGGCAGAGCGGTCCTTGACGATTTGGCCGGTAGCCAAGGTTCCCAATTTTGCCGTCGCCTGGGCAATCGCTTCCTCCTGTTCAGCGACGACCAACAGGGCATCTCCGGATGTCAACTTCACGTCGCCCGTTGGAACGATATTCTGCCCGCGCTTGCGGACCATTGTGACCTGTACGCCGCTTGGCAGCTCCTCGCTCAGCTCGGCGAGCGTTCGGTCTGCAAAATCATGACCCAACGCAATCTCGCCCATATGGAAGCGCTGCGCCTTGGGAGGAAATGTCGGCCGAACCCGGCGCGTCATGAAATAGATGCACAGGATCGGACCAATCACTCCAAAGGGATAGGCGAGCGAATAGCCGGTCGACGGATCGCTGTTGCCGGTTACGTCGAGGGCCGCCTGCAGGGTGGCGGTGCTGGTCAATGAGCCGGCGTAGATGCCCAAAGTGTGCCCGATCTTGATGCCGAGAGCGTTGCCAAGCCCCAGTGCCACCAAAAGCCCGGCGGCGCACGCGACCAGCGCCAACACGTTATACTTTCGACCCGCTGCTCCGGTCATCCCTTCAAAGAACTCTCGTCCATAGAGAATGCCGATGCCGTAGAGGAACATGATCAACCCGGTGAGGCCGATCGGTCCGGTAATCTGCGCCTTCGGAGCGAATGCGCCAATTGCGAGGCCGACGAAAAGGACAGCCCCGACCCCAAGCGAAAACCCGCCGATACTGATTTGGCCGACGAGGTAGCCGACACCAATGGCGAGAAACGCCGCGAGCACCGGCTGGTTGCCAAGGATTTCGCGGGCGACATCCAGCATGGCAAGATTCTTTAGCAGGAATTGACTGAATTCCAGAAGGAAAAGCTAGCGGGCGCGGCACCCCGCGGCGCGAAACTGCTCGACTACCCGATTGACGAGATCGCGCGTTGGGGTCGGAGTATTGACGTTCTTATAGCCAAGCTTCATGGCGTTCCACTTGAAAGCTCCCAGCTGATGGAACGGCTGCACCTCGACCCATTCAACATTCTTCATTGGAGCGACAAAGCGGGCGATCCCGTCCACGTTGGCCGGGTCGTCGGTTAATCCCGGCACGAGCGTGAATCGCACCCAGGCGGGCTTGCCCATCGCGGCGAGGCGTTCGGCGAAACGCAGCGTCGGAGCCAAATCACGTCCGGTGACCGCGCGATAGGTTTCCGGATCCGAGCTCTTGATGTCGAGCAGCACGAGATCGAGGTGGGAAAGATAGTCGTCGTCGCAGCGGTCGCCGAGAAAACCCGACGTTTCGATCGCAGTGTGGAGGCCCATCCGCTTGGCCCCTGCCAGGATTCGCCGCGTGAAGGCGAGCTGCACCATCGGCTCTCCGCCGGAGATGGTCAGGCCCCCGTCGAGCGATCGTATCGCTGAGGCGAAAGAGCCGAGACGATCGAGCACCTGCTGTGCCGAAAGATACGTTCCGTCTTTCAGATGCCAGGTATCGGGGTTGTGGCAGTAGGAGCAGCGCAACAGACAGCCGGACACGAACAACACGACGCGCAAGCCGGGACCGTCGTAGCGGGAGGAGGTCTCGTACGAATGTGCGTAGCCGAAGGCGCCGTCAGCCTCGTCGCGAAGTTCGCTTTCGTCGGGCGCATCCGGCGAGATCCCGACATGCAGGTCATGCCGGCTGCCAGCCTCCAGGGTGCCGAGCTGAGACATCGCGAGTCTCCCGTGTCCTAGACCTGACCGTGGAAGGTGCGGCTGATGACGTCCTGCTGCTGCTCGCGCGTCAGGCGGACAAAGTTGACCGCGTAGCCCGAAACCCGGATCGTAAGCTGAGGGTACTTGTCGGGATTTTTCATCGCGTCCTCAAGCGTCTCCTTGTCGACGACGTTGAGGTTCATGTGGAAACCGCCGTGTTCGAAGTACACGTCAAAGGCCTTGACCGCGGCGCCGATGAGCTCTTCATCGGATAGATGCGCCTTCTGCGGCGCCACTGAAACCGTATAGCTGATTCCGTCCAAGGCGTCCTTGTAGGGCAGCTTTGCCACCGAAAGGCAGGACGCCAGCCACCCATGGCTGTCGCGGCCATGCATCGGATTGGCGCCCGGGCCGAAGGGCTCGCCTTTGCGGCGACCATCGGGCGTGCTGCCGGTCATCTTGCCGTACACGACGTTCGACGTGATCGTCAGCACGCTCTGGGTATGAATTGCACCGCGATAAGTCGGATGTTTGCGGACTTTCTGCATGAACCGCGTCACGAGATCGGAAGCGATACTGTCCACCCGATCGTCATTGTTGCCGAATTGCGGAATGATGCTGTTGCCTTCATTGCGATAGTCGACGACGAGACCGGTGTCGTCGCGGACGACGTGAACCTTCCCGTATTTGATTGCCGCAAGGCTGTCGGCCGCGACCGACAGGCCGGCAATGCCGAATCCCATTGTGCGCAGGACATCACGGTCGTGCAGCGCCATCTCCAGGCGTTCGTAAAAGTATTTGTCATGCATGTAGTGGATGCAGTTCAGCGCGTGCACGTAGGTGCGCGCGAGCCATTCCAACGCGCTGTCAAACTTGGCGAACACGTCGTCATAATCAAGCACCTCGCCGGTCACCGGCGGCGTCGGCGGCGCAATTTGGTCACCCGAAATCTCGTCGCGACCGCCATTGATCGCGTAGAGGAGAGCCTTGGCGAGATTGACGCGGGCGCCGAAGAACTGCATTTGCTTGCCCAGCCGCATGGCGGAGACGCAGCAGGCGATTCCGTAGTCGTCGCCCCAGTGCGGGCGCATCAGGTCGTCGTTTTCGTACTGCAGCGACGATGTGCTGCGACTGACCTTGGCGCAGTACCGCTTGAAATGATCCGGCAAGCTTTTCGACCACAGCACGGTGATGTTCGGCTCCGGCGCCGGGCCGAGATTGGTCAGCGTGTGCAACAGTCGGTAGCTGCTCTTGGTCACCAATGGCCGTCCGCTCAAATCCATCCCGCCGACGCACTCGGTCGCCCAGTAGGGATCGCCGCTGAACAGCGCGTCGTATTCCGGGGTGCGGAGAAAACGCACGATGCGGAGCTTCTGAACCACCTGATCCCAAAGCTCCTGCGCGCCGGCCTCATCCAAGGTGCCCTCGCGTAGGTCGCGCTCGATGAAGATATCGAGAAATGTGGAGATGCGGCCGATCGACATGGCCGCGCCGTTCGCTTCCTTCACAGCTCCGAGATAAGCAAGGTATGTCCATTGCACGGCCTCCTGGGCGTCGGCCGCCGGCCGTGTGATGTCGCAATCATAGAGCTTCGCCATCGACGCGAGATCCTGCAGCGCCCGTATCTGCTCCGCCAGCTCCTCACGCGTCCTGATCACCTCATCGCTCGGCCACATGTCATCCACTTGTGCCCGCTCTGCGCGCTTGGCATCGAGCAGCCGCTCGACCCCATAGAGCGCCACGCGCCGATAGTCGCCAATGATCCGACCACGGCCGTAGGCGTCCGGAAGGCCGGTAATGATCCCGGACCTGCGGCACTTCATGATTTCCGGCGTGTAGGCGTCGAACACGCCGTCGTTGTGGGTCTTGCGGTATTTCGTGAACGCTTCATGCACTTGCGGGTCGGCCGGGAAACCGGCAGCCTTCAGGCCGGCCTCGACCATGCGCAGGCCGCCATAGGGGAATATGGCCCGCTTGAACGGCTGGTCGGTCTGCAGGCCGACGATCGCCTCATTATCCTGGTCGATGTATCCCGCCTTGTGCGCCAATAGGGTTGAGGGCGTCTTTGCGTCGACGGCAAGCACTCCCTTCTTGCGCTCTTCCTGAAAATACGGCTGCAGCTTTGCCCAAACCGCCTTGGTGCGCTCAGACGGCGCCGCCAAAAATTTTTCATCCCCGAGATAAGGCGTGACGTTGCCCACGATGAAATCGCGCACATCGATGGTCGTGCACCAATTGCCTGGTTTGAACTCCCTCCAGCAACGCTCGTCTTTTACATTCTTCGGCAGCGCAGCGGTTCCTTCCATAACACCTCTCCTTGAGAGACTCGCGCCATTTGCTCTTTGCTTTGTCGGGGTGCCCAGGCAGCACCTGCGGCCTTCGCCGGGGACGGCGCGCCCGATCGCTGGACTTCAGCCAGGAAAACGCTAGTGCTTGGCCTGACTCGTCCTTCTAATGACAATGGAATCCGTACGTTAGTGACATTGGGATTCGCAAATTTGATTTAGGTCAATAAGCGGAAAATAAGGATGTGATAGGCGAATTTTATCTATCGGAGCTCCGGGAGTGGCGCATATGAGCACGTCCGACAATAGAGACGAGGCGGTCCCGACGTCGTTCGAGACATCGGCCGCGCCCGCGAACGTCCATCGGCGCGCATTCGTCATGCGCAGTGCCGTTGTCGGCGCAGCAGCGGTGATGACCGGCAAAACCTGGACCCGAGAGGCGCGCGCCGAGCAAGCCGCCAAGGAAGCGGCTGCCCCCAAATTAGGGTCCATTCTGTCCGCGGACCTGAACGTGGTGAAGAAGTCCATAGGACCGGTGATGACGGTGGCGGACGAGTTTTACAAGGTGGGTCCCGGCCCCTCAAGTTCGCATACGATCGGACCGATGCGCATCACCTATGACTTTTACCAGCGTTGCACGAAGTTGCCGGCCGACCGATTGGCACAGGCCACGGGATTGAAGGTCCATCTGTTTGGCAGTCTAAGCGCCACCGGCAAGGGACACGGGACTGAGCGCGCTGCGCTAGCGGGCTTGGTAGGCAAGGAACCTGCGACGGTGGACCCCTTGTTCCTGGACGAGATGGCGGCCAAGCCGACGCAGTCCTATCCGGTAAAGCTCGGCGAAAAGACCTTCAACTTGTCGCTGGCCGACGTCATCTACGATGAGACCAAGGGCGACTTCCCGCACCCGAATACCATGACCTGCAAGCTGATGGCCGGGGACAAGCCGCTCTACGAGCAGGAATACTACTCCGTAGGCGGCGGATTCATCGAGTGGAAGGGCTACAAGCCGCCCGACAAAGGCCAGCCGAAATACCCCTACGCAACGATGAAGGAACTGCGCCAGCACGCCGAGAAAAACAACCTGTCCATTGCGCAGGTCGTCATGGCGAACGAGGTGGCGGTGTCCGGCAAGACCGAGGAACAGGTCAACGCGTTTTTGGACAAGATCGCCGGCGCGATGCTGGCGACTGTGAAATCGGGTCTTTCCGTGAAGGAGGGCGTTCTGCCCGGGCCGATCAAGCTGCATTCGAAGGCGGCCACCGTGTGGGCGCGCGCCCAAGACGAAAAGTACGAAAGTGACCGCGCCATTGCGCTCGTCGCCGCCTG
>Ga0210408_10000629_pt1 | contig 42546 bp, 36 predicted proteins | sample IncBWH4MmetaG_FD_155471 | JGI IMG/M metagenome (GOLD analysis project Ga0210408, IMG submission 155471) | Forest soil microbial communities from Barre Woods Harvard Forest LTER site, Petersham, Massachusetts, United States - Inc-BW-H-4-M | ecosystem: Environmental > Terrestrial > Soil >...
GGGGAATTCCGGGGGCAGCACATCGTAGATGCCAGCGGGAAACGGCGTCGGTTGCTGACAGATCTTCGTGCATTGGACCGCCTAGGTTCCGCAGGCGTTCTTTCGTTCGAATCACTCTATGCGAGGGCAGCCTGATGGCGAACAAACCTCCGCAACATGATCCCGAGGCGGCGTGGGTGCGTAACGCCACAGCAGCACGGCGCGTCGGCGTCAACGCCAAGTGTGCGTGCGGCGAAACACGTCCGCAGGCTCTCATTCCAAAGAGCAATCCGACGACGTGCCATCGCTGCAAACGAACCAAAGAAGGGAAAACAACCATGGACAATCATCATGTATTTGCAAAGGCGAATAGCCCAGTTACATTGCCCACGCCGGTAAACGATCACCGCGCGGAGTTGAACGTTGCACAGTACGATTGGCCGAAAAGGACGCTGGAGAACCCAGACGGCAGTCCCTTGCTTGCCGCCGCCGGAACCATCCGGGGCTTCATCGACTACATTCACTACCTCATCGATAAGGGCCTAGCTTGGGTCGTTCGCATGCTCGAAGCTGCTGATGCATTTCTCGCGAAACGATTAGGTTCGAAATGGTGGATCGGCACCGAGCTTGAGCAATTCGCGCCAAAGCACTGACTGGGTAGGTTGTGGACCCAAATCATCACGAGTCCCGTAACCGCAACCGGGCGCACAATAGTGGGGCACCACGAGTCCTTGGCATGTCACACCGTGAACCCACGCCGTTAGTCATCGCCGTTCGCGTCTATCCTGATCTGAAAGACGAGGAACGAAACTTTGACAAGCCGAAACGTACGCTGAATCGCCCGGACGCGATGTTGGTCTTCGACGCGGAGACCCGTACCGATCGAACCCAACGTCTGACTTTCGGAAGCTACCGATTCCTGATCGGTGGACAGTTGTCGATCGAGAATCTGTTCTGCGGAGACGATCTTCCCGCCACGGATCGGAGGATTCTCGAACGCCACGTCGCACAGCCCAGTGCGGTAATCCCTGCCGAGCAGAATCACGACGTATCGCTGATAACCCGCGACCAATTCGCCAACAAACTATTCAAGAACGCTTATAAAGGACGCTGCCTGCTCATCGCGTTCAACTTTCCGTTCGACATATCACGAGTCGCGTGCAACTTCGCAAATGCGCGCGGGCGCTTTACAGGAGGGTTCTCGCTAGATCTTTGGTCTTACGCAGATGGTAGAAATCGGTTTCGACCCAGCATCTGTATAAAGCACATCGATAGCAAACGTGCGCTAAAAGGTTTTACCCGAAGAAAAGACCCCGACGAAGAAGACCTGATCCCCGAAGGCTCAACAACAGGCCAACAAGAAGAAGACTATGCTTTTCGTGGCCACTTCCTGGACTTGCGAACACTCGCGTTCGCGCTCACCGATAAGAGCTATACGCTGGAAAAAGCGTGCGAGGATTTCGGCGTCGAACACGGAAAACAGCGTGCTGAACGGCACGGCGTCGTAACCGAAAAATACATCCGCTACAACCGGCGCGATGTCCTCGCAACATCAGAATTAGCGATAAAGCTGCTGGAAGAATATGACAAGCACGACATCGAGCTACAAGAAACAAAGGCATATTCACCAGCGTCAATCGGCAAAGCATATCTCCGTAGGATGGGGATCAAGCCGATTTTGCAGCGCCAGCCCGACTTCTCCAAGTCGTATCTCGGTTACGCGCAATCAGCGTTCTTTGGTGGGCGAACCAGCGCGCACATCCGTAAAGTGCCCGTTCCCGTCGTTTACACCGATTTCTTTTCGATGTACCCCACGGTCAACAGTCTTATGGATCTCTGGCGTTTCGTCATTGCGCGCGAAATACGGGTTGTCGAACACTCCCAGAATGAGACTATTGCATTTCTAAAACAATTAACCGCCAGCCCTGCCGATCTCTTCCATCAGTCGACATGGAAACAATTAACTGCGTTTGTGCAAGTTGTCCCTAACGGCGACGTTTTGCCATCCCGCGGAAGATATAATGCAGAATCCAACGATTGGCAAGTGGCTATTAATCACCTCTATGCCGATCAAAACGATTCCACGCAGGCACTCTGGTTTTCGCTTCCGGATGTCGTCGCTTCTGTGCTCTTGAGCGGGCGCATTCCAAATATCGTCGACGCATTTCGAATCGAGGTACGCGGTCAACTCAAAGGGTTGAAATCCTGCAAATTGCGCAGTGTTGTACGCGTTAAGCCACGAAAACAAGATTTCTTCCGAGTCGTCATCGAAGAACGCAAGCGATTGCCGAATCGCACCGACCTTTCCGCGACAGAAAGGACACGCCTGGACAAAGCTCTGAAAGTTCTGGCCAACGCTGCCAGCTACGGCATTTACGCCGAAATGCATCGCCAGGAATCAGACCGCAAACAAACTGTCATTTGCCACGGCATTGACGCAGAGCAGTTTCAGTGCCGCGTTGCGCATGCAGATGTGCCCGGTGAGTACTGCTTTCCGCCACTTGCATCCTTAATAACTGGCGCAGCGCGCCTCATGCTGGCGCTTCTGGAACACAGCGTCATCAAGTTGGGAGGCTCGTATGCCATGGAAGATACCGATTCAATGGCGATCGTCGCAACCAAAATGGGTGGTACTGTCTCGTGTGCTGGTGGTAAGCATGGCGTCATTAAAGCATTGTCGTGGCAACAGGTTAAGAACATAACGAATCAATTTGACGCACTCAATCCATATGATCGCAAGGCGGTGCCAACCTCCATTCTCAAAATCGAAGATGACAATTACGTCGATCCCGAAACGCGAAAACACCAACGCCAGCTTTACTGTCTGGCAATCTCGGCAAAGCGTTATGCGCTGTTTCTGCGTGACGAGCGTGGCAATCCAGTTTTGCTGCGAAAGGGTGCCAATAATAAGGAAGATCGATGGTCAGAGCACGGACTCGGTCATCTTCTGAATCCAAACGATCCCGAGAGCGAAGATCGTGGATGGATTGCACAAGTCTGGCTACGCATGATTCGCGATGCGGTCGGCAAACGAACGCAGAGTCCAGGGTTCGAACAGCAACCGGCCGTTGGACGTACATCAATTACCAGTCCCGCCGTCATTCGCCCGCTCGCGAGGCTCAACGAAGGGAAGAAATATGTCGACAAAATCAAACCCTTCAATTTCTTGATGACCTGCCACGTAAAGCCATTCGGTCACCCGCCGGGTGCTGATCCAGAGCGTTTTCACTTGATTGCCCCCTATGATGCAGATTCGCGGTCATGGCTAAAGAATGCTTGGATCGACCAGTATTCCGGTGAGAACTACAGAATTACGACAACCGGTCATCACGGCGATCGCCACACGGCGCGAGTGAAAACTTACGGCGAAGTCCTGCGCGAGTACGAAATCCACCCGGAATCCAAGTGCGCCGACGCCGCTGGAAAACCTTGCGCCAAGCAAACGGTCGGACTAATGCAGCGCAGACACCTTCGGATTGACCAAATCAAGTACGTAGGCAAGGAATCGAACAGCCTGGAAGAAGTGGAGACTGGCCTAATTCACTCGGCGGAGAACGTCTACACGGAATACCTCGACCGGCGACGCGACGAATGGCAAACGAAGATTTTGCCTGCCTTGAGGAAAATACCGCGAGCGCTTCTTGCAAAAATGAGCGGTCTATCTCCCACAACGATTAAGGACACACTCGCCGGACGTAGTAGACCATATCCAAAGAATCAGGAGGTGCTTGCAAAGCTAATCAAGGTGTGAAGTTGATTCTGAATCGAGCGCTGGGAACAATTAACGTGTGCTCAGCTTTAAGTGAATTCGGCTATGATGAGATACTTTCACAAATGCAAAGCGGACATTTATGAAAAGGCGTACCTTTTCGGAATTGTTTATCGACAAACTAGAAGACCTTTCTGACGGTAAGCCAAAGCTGATCAGCAACAAGGCTCTACGCGAAGCGCTCAGATGGGATGAGCCGAAATACAAACGGATTCGTTCAGAACTGTGGTCCCAAGGCAAGATTATTCGCGGCAGGGGTTATGGTGGCAGTGTAGGACTAGCCAGTGGTAGAGGCGCAGAGGCCCTCAACGTCTTTGTTTCCTATTCTCATGCAGATGAGCAGTCCAAGAACGACCTTCTTAAACATTTGGAGCCTCTTCGACGGTTAGAGATTGTCAGAGCGTGGCATGATCGAATGCTCAAACCTGGCGAAGACTGGGGAAAGAAGATTTCAGATAACCTTGAGAAGGCGGATATCATTCTTCTCCTGGTCAGCATCGACTTCATAAATTCTCCATATTGCTACGACATCGAGCTTGATCGGGCAATCGAACGACACACAGCGGGCGAGTCTGTCGTGATACCGGTAATCCTTCGCAGTTGCATGTGGAAATCAACGCCATTCGGAAACATTCAGGCTGTGCCGAAAGACGGTAGGCCGGTCAACCTCTGGGCAGATCGAGACGAAGCTTTTGTGAATGTTGTCGAAGGGATCAAACAGATGGCCGAGGAATTATTGAGCTCCCGTTAACAGTATTCCTGCGTATGCAGGTAATGTCGGAGGCCGCCGCATGAGCATAGAACGACTAGCTATCGATTTGGTGGCACAGACTCAGGTCCCGCAGGAGAGAGTCAATCGACCGACCAGATTCAAATTTGACGCTCCGCTTAGTCTCATCTCGCCAATTCCTAGGGCCATTCTGAATCGGGTAATCAATTAGCCTTCGCGGGTGCGGTTGATACCGCTTCCAACAACATCAGAACGTAGAGACCTCGCTTTGTTGGACGGAAACAATGTTCACCTGCCGATTGGCGAGACGGGTTCCTCGCTACTTCCGCAGCCAGTCCAAACCCTGCGAGCCGCGTGCAGGTCGATACAGCATCGTCGGGATGTATTCTTAATTCCGACAAATGTGCCTTAAGAATGGAAAAGTTTTCCGTGAACGGGTTCGGATCATTGAGGTTAGGATACGTCTTTATCGCAGACATATTCACATCGCGAAGTATTCGCAGCATTCTGACATCTTCAATGCTTAGTTGAGCCAACTCGCGAAGGTAGGTAGCAAGTTCTTCGCGACGCTGTGTGTTATCGGGATCGGGGATGCAACCCCGAGCGAACGCGACGCCGATTTGTAGCGCTCTATGCTCGTCGGCTGATCTAGCGGCTTCCGTTACCAGCGTTTCCACCGCCTTCCTGAACCAAGGCTCATCAGCCTGTGTGTCGATTGAGTGGCCGAGCCTTTCCAACTCGTCACAGACTGCGAAAACCGCTTTTCTGATCCGATCCTTCCTGTCAGCGCCATCAAGAACGTCCTTGAGCAGCGAGAACAGCTTAAGCGGTATATTGAATACTCCAGCGGTTTTGACCAAACTGTCAAAGAGACCATCGTCTGTCGTTGAAACAATTTCTCTGATCTTATCGGTCGGTTTATCTATTGCCATGTCTCCAATCTTAACTCCGCTCGTACCATCCGTCCTGCCCCTGGCCCCCCTGGACCTTCCGGGGCTGCCCTTGCCGGTCTGGGCGCGTGGGCGGGTCTACTCCTTCCTCGAAAGTAACGAACGAGTAAACAAGGCTTGGAAAGGACGGCGCCTTGCCCCACACCAGAGAATCAAGCTAGTTAATCCGGGTTCCTCGCCTGTGGGAAGAAAAATATCCTGTAGAGGTCGCGAGCCAAATGAAACAACCGATTGCCGCGCTACTCTTGTTGTCGGTTCTTTCGACTATGTTCACGCCTCGCGCGCTTTCGCCCAGGCCCACCCGGGCCCTCTGTTTATCGCCTCGTGAGGAGCTTGTGTGCTCGGGGATGATCTATCCTAGGTAGAAGAGACCTGCGCGAGCGAGGAGCTCTCCGACAATGGCGCGTGCACTAGGCACACTTCTCAAAGTAAAGAAGGACGAACAACCCTCCCGATACAGTTACTACGTGTCACTTCCCGACCTGCTTATGGACATAGTGGAGCGAGACCCGGCTGCGCCACAGTCGGAGCGTTTTGCCGAACTGGCGCACTCTTTCGCCCACGATGTGCTGAAGCTCGCCGTCCTAGCGTCGAGATTACTTTGGTATGAAGCTTTGACACCTGACATGAACCGCTCGCCAGACTTGGTCGCAGTGAGCACCGATGCCGAGTCGTATTTTCTCTTTCTCAAAGCGGCGTGTGACGTATTGGCAGAAATAGCCGTCGAACTGGCAGTGGACGCCGGAAGACGGGGCCAAGTTCCGCAGGGTTCATTCCATGACCTCGCCCGGTGGGTTAGAGAGAACCCGAGCAGGATCGATCGAAAATTCCATTTTCTGGCTGAGGAATCGCAATGGTTTGACGAGTTGCACGGAATTCGGACGAATCTTGCTCATCGAGGCTACGACACGCTGATCTACACCAACAGAGTGTATTTCTCGTTTGGTACGGCGCCTTTCGGTCGCGCGGAAGCAAGGGTTCTACGAGAGACCCGAGGGCAACCTGCGGATTCTCGCCGGGTCGCTCTGTCTCCGCTTTTGCCGTTTGCAAAGAGACTCACGCAATCGATGCTTCGGGTGTCAGACCAACTCGCCGTTGCCGCTGTTGGCCATTTGAGCCTCGGCCCACCATCAAAGATGCTCTCTGCGGGGTCTGTGTACCTGCGCTACGTGGCCTCGACTCATACGAGCCTCCGGTCGGCTCGCCCAGACTACGGATCATTGTTGACTGCTTGGACCAATGCGAAGACTACGTTACGGCGGCCAAGCTCGGATTTCCCGATGGCTATTGGTGGCAGTTTCTAATTGGCCTCTCAGAACACTTCGCTTCGTGCCCAGCCTATATCGGTTCATTCAATGAGGGACCGCCAGATGTCCTTGTGGACTGGAAGATCATCTTCGCCGCAGGCGGCGAGAAACTCGGCATAGTGGGTCGCGATATGATTGTGACCGACAAGATGTGGCTTCAAGGTGCTCAGGCAAACCTTGAAAAGTTCATCGCGGAGAAGCAGCTTGAGGAAGCTGTCCTAGTTACCCGGGTTGCGCACAGTGCGTCGGGAGCGTTGGGGACGCCAGGATTTCTCTTGGTTGTAAGTGACCAGCCTCAGATTGCCGCTCGTACGGCTTTTGAGCTCCTAACAACGAAGTAAGAGCTCGAAGTCCCGCTTTACGGTCACCGGCACTACGTAGGATCGGCTGCAATGTTACGGATGGATCATTGGCGAGGCATTCCCCTTCTGATTGCAAACAATTTTCAAACAACTTCCCCAGCCTCCCCGCCTGCGCCCTCCCAGCCCTCGATATTACTAGTTAGTTACTACAGAGGACGGACTTTTTTTCTCCTACCTCCTATCCCATCAAGCCGAGGAGGGGATAGGAGATAGAGACGATGAAACGACACATCATGTTGACTAGATGATAAACATTTGGAGATATTTTGGATGAAACGACGCGTGGATGTTGACTTTGGGGCGGGATAATCGAGACAAGACTACAAGTTCGCACCGAAGGCAATCAGTCGGCCATCGCGATCCCTCACCACAAACTCACGCGAGTGCCATGGCATGTTGGCAAGCCCCCGCGTGAATTCCACGCCTCGAGCTGCATACTCGGCATAAAGCACGTCCGCATCTTCGATCAATATATACGCGTCGAGCAGTTCGTCTGAATACTTGTTGGGATTAGCTGTGGGAGGTTCGGCACAGCGGAAGTGAATCGCCTGCTGATCGCGCGCAACGATGGCGTAAACCGGCGGGTCCTGCCATGTACCCATACACTTGAAGCCAAGCTTAGCTTCGTAATAGGCAATGGTGCCGAGGATGTCCTGGGTGAAGAACTGGGGCGCAATCCGACGAATCATGGGCCCCCTCCATTGATCGTCACTAGGATACCAAGCCCTGATAAATACCTGGAGACATTTTGGATGATGTGACGCGCGGATGTGGGATTTCGGGGTGGCGGACGGCGCGTAAGGCGCAGGAGCGCGGAGCCGACACCGGTCATCTCATAAGCCCTACTCTATCCCTAACCTTGATCTGAAATACTCCGTGAGGGGTACAACCGAATTGGTTCCAACCACGTCGGCGACATCCTCGCGTGAAAGATTCGCCAATATACAGCAATTGAACCACAGCCTAATTGCGAACTCACCAAGGCCATAGCTTAGCATCGGTCGCGCGTCCCGGGTATTTTTCTTGCTTAGTACCACTGACCTCATCAGGGTCCTCATCATCATTGATGAGGCACTGAAGACCGCGAGCGCAAGTACCAACACCCAAACCGTGGAGAGCAATCGAGGATGGACTAACCGTTCTAGGAGGGTGCTCGTGACCATGGCAAGCATAGAGACGGACATTATCAGGTTGGACGGGTAAAACCAATACAACCACAGACGCATTTTCCGAGACTCAGTCGATTTACGGTATATGACAGCCACGTAGCGGGACTCTGCTAGGGCCACACTTGCAAACAATCGGCCGCGAAGCCCACCCCCAAACCGGCGTACCACCAGAACATCAAAGAGGCGTCGAGACATCGACGCGTGAGACCCCTTCTCGTCCTCATCCTCCCGTATGCCAGACACGAGCAATTCTGACAGAAATTTTAGTGACTCCTGCGTGAGGTGTTCGGCGCCCAGGCGGGAGGTGATGAGTAATGCGGAGTTGCTTTCGCGATTGCGCTCGAGAAGTTTGTTAGCGTATACGCCAGCGATCAGGAACTCCATGAACGACTTGTGTGCGAAGCGAAGCGCACCGGACTTGCTCGGATCGACGACGAGTATTCCGCCAGAGCGAACGTCGTTACCAACATCCACAACCGCGTCCTCGACATTGGACAGACGGAGTCGCAGTGGCTTCAGAGCGACCTTAGGCAGGCCCTCACCCCCAGACGAGACGGTATCTGGAATGGCTTCGTATAATGCCTTTACAGCCTTGTCGAAATCGTTGCGCGAGATCTGATTCGGAAGACTGAGCGCACCCATATAGGCAGCAATGCCCTGCATGAAATATTTCCGCTCGCTCTCGTTAAGTACCATGAACTCACCCGGCTGTGCCGTTTTTAGGGTCTGCCGCCGATAGCTGTGTTGGATGAACAGGTTAATGACAAATGCCGAGTTTATTCGCCCCTTAAAGTCGGACAGGTGCTCGCGCTCCCAAAGCTGGCTTACGAGGTACAGCAGGGATCCACGGGCGACGATCTCGAGGAACTGGGGCTCAGTGCGCGCCAGTTCTAAAATCTCGTCTCGGGCTGGCGCAGGTGTTGCTCTGAGCGCAAGACCAATTTGCCGAAGACTGAAGGGTGCTAGGCGCAGCGCCTCGCAGTACGGCCCTGTCGCTGCGGACCTGGAGATGCCCAGCGCCGCGCGCATCTCATTATCATCAAGGAAGAAATTGGGACGACCTGTGATCAAGATTTTAGCTTGCGGGTAGCAAAAGCTCCAGAGAGTGCGGAAATGTGCGAGCCGCGCTTCGGAGTCACCGATAAGCGCCATCTCATCGAAGCCTTCCAGGATCAAAAATATCTTTCCTGCAATCAGCAGTTTCATGACAGCGAGTGGGTCAATACGGTAGGGGTAAGCCCACCCAGCGATGATTTGTTCCACGGTCGCGTTTCGAGGGCTTGTTCCCCTTAGCTCGATAAGTATTGGGATCCGTTGTTGTGGGTCATGCTTCGATATCAGCTTATGCGCGAACATCAGCGCAGTAGTGCTCTTACCCTGCCCATATTCACCTAATAAAGCAAGTTGCCTCTGTCCCGGCTCAACTAGCCAAGCCCGAAGATAGGACTCAACATCCTGGCGGAAGGTGCCTCCTTCGTCAAAGAAGCTAGGCGGCGTATAAACTTGGACTAAAGTCTGACCAGAGTCGGGTAGGTGTTGCCGCTCCGCTCTGTAAGAAATATCGGCATAGTAATCATTGAAATCGACGAGTTCATCTAGCAACGTGGCCTCCGACTCTTTCCTCACCTGATGCCCGGCGAAGGCCTTGAGCCCCGTATCCGCTGAGTCGCGAATTGCAAGGATGAATTCGAATCCCCCCGAAGGATGCCCACTCACGCGCTTGACGTAACAAATGAAGGCCTCTACCAACGCGTCACCCAATTCTTGTGCATCGCACCGAATCGCAACCACGTCCCGAGACCGTTTGTTTACTCCGATCCAGCAGCGGGCCTCATGATGCCAGCCGAGGTCCCTATCGATTTCATAACTGGGACTCCGCAGGCAGATGAGGTCGCGGGCGTGAATGTGCCACGCCAAGATGTCCTGGGGACCTTCGAGCGCACTCTGAAACGAATGGTCGACAGGCGTGTGCAGTGCTAGCGGGGGGCCGCGCCTAAAAACCCTTTTCGCCTCATGCAGGCCCTCTCTTACGAGCGGCGTTGGCTCATGATAACGCTGTTTTTGGTACTGGCGCTCGCTGACGCCGCCATCCCAGCCCTCATAGATTCTCACTATGACGAAGAGCATCAGGCTGAATGCCACGATCATAAGAATGTGATCGGGGAGGCGCGCAGGTTCGGGGGTGGCCGGAACTCCTCGAAAGTCCCGAATCAGGTTTGCGACTATCTCCCAGACGCTTTGGTTGTGCGCTAGAGAAGCCATCACTGTCGCCCCTAGCGTAGTCAAGGAAGTAAGAGCTACGAACGCGAAGCGCTCCCTTGTATATTGCTCGCGGCGAAAAATAACGACTAACAGCCAAACCAGTGAGGCAGCCGCCAAGAGGGTCGCAGCTGAAACGATTATCCCGAGCTTCGAGATATGCATAGGAACCTCTGCGTCTGCAAGGGTCGATGCTCCCCGAGAATAAGCGAAATTGTGACGGGAGCGAACTGGCTAGTCAAGGGGGATTTCTGAAAGCAGTCATAAAGATAGCCCGGTACGGACCTATGACGCGACGTATGGGCAAGACATCAGGTCTCCTCAATATCCGTCTTGCTCGTGATCCTAATCTCATCTACGTCTATGTGAGCCTACCCGAGCGACACTAGACCACGCCAAGTCCGTGGAGGATTGATTTCAGCAGTTCCTGGTTTCTCTTGTGTGGCCGACTGCGTCCAGCCAATGCTCTTACGAGCATCGAACGGGATCTGCCACTGACCCTCATTAGGGCTGCTACCGGGATCTGTTTCAGTAAAGGCAGAATCTTGGTCTGCCATTCATCCCGGCTCGGGTCTGGATATTCCGTATAGACGCCTTCGGGTGAGTGAATTACGCCCGCTTCAATTTCCTCGAGCCGGTTCGATTCCTTGCCGATGTAGATGATTCGTTCGACCCGCACGTGTCGTCGGCGCAGTAGCCCAAAGGTTTGCTTACCGCTGGGCTTTCCTTTCGCATCCGCGCTCTTCGCGCCGGGATGGAACTCGTACTCGCGCAAAACGTCTCCGTACGTCTTTACCCGCGCTACGCCCCGACTGCCGTGGAAGCCCTCTGTCGTGATCTCATACTGCGTTCCTGAGTATTGATCGATCCACGGCAAATCAACCCAGCACTCCGGATCGGGCACATAAGGCGCGACCAGATGAAATTTCTCCGGATTAACGTCCGGTGGGTAGCCGAACGGTTTCACGTGGCACGAGAGCAGGAAATCGAACGGTTTGATCCGGTTGCGATACTTCTTTCCACGATTGAGCCTTGCCAGTGAACGCAGAGCAGTTGGACTCGTAATAGGTAACCGTCCCATAGCGGGCACTTCCTCAAAACCCAACGGCTGTGCGGTTAAACTTAGGGTTCTACGAATGATGCCGATCCAGGCCTGTGGAATCCAAGCACGATCTTCACTGTCCGGGTTCAGCGGATTTCTGAGGTGACCGAGACCGTGCTCAGACCATCGGTCTTCATGATTGTTAACACCTTTCTGAAGTAGGACGGGATTGCCACACTCGTCGAGCACGAAGAGTGCATACCGCTTGGGGGAAATTGCTAGACAGTAGATCTGTCGCTGTTTGCCCGTTCCTGGGTCGTAGTTGTCCCGTTCAATTTTGAGGATCGAACGTGACTTGTCCGAATACGGATTCAGCTTCTTAAATCGTTCTGCAATTTCGTCTACTTCTTTCCATGAAAGCGCTCTGACCGCAGCGTGACCATCTGCCATCTGCAACGGACCTCCGGGACAGGGAACAAGGCCGCCATGCTGAGTCGCGACGAGGGAAGAAGAGTCGGTATCTTCCATCACAGACACCCCTCCAAGCTCGGAGACACAGTGCTCAAGCAATGCCAGCATCAGTCGGGCTCCGGCTGTGATCAACGAACCCAATGGTGCGAACCAGAATTCCCCCGGAAATTCGGGGTGGGCAACTTTGCACTTGTATGGATCACGATCGATACCTTGGCATGTGACCTCCACTTTCTCGTCCTCGCCTTGGCGATCCATCTGTGCATAGATGCCGTAGCAAGCTGCGCTCGCAAGGATCTTCAACGCTTTATTAAGCCTCTTGGTTTCGATGTCGGATAGCTCGCCGCGAGAGGAGAGGCGAAGCCGTTCCTCGACGATCACTTTGAAGAAGTCATCGCGCTCGGGGTCAACCTCAACCACTCCCCGCAGCTTCCTCGGCGCGAGTTCAAACAAAGTCCCGCACGGCTCGATTAGAAATGCATCGACAATTTCTGGTATACGACCGGTTGCAAGGATTGAAGCGATAACATCGGGGATCGAATACCAGAGCGCCTCTTCTTTCTCGGCGTACACGTGGTTGATGCCAACCTGCCAATCGTTGTTTGCGGGACTGTACTTGCTGCGGATTGGCAGCAATACATCGCCGTTCGGCACTACTTTTACGAAGCCGTTCATCCGCGTCCACGTTTCCGGCTCGAAGAGGATGTCAGGAGTGAGTTGTCGCAGGAACAATTCGACCTGATCCTTGCAGTGGTCAATGACGCGGATTTCACGGGCGATAACAAAGGACCACAACCGCATCAGCGTATTCACGGTGGAATACATCGACAGAAAATCCGTGTACACCACTGGGCAGACCACTTTGCGGATGTGCACGGAGGTTCGGCCACCGAAAAGTGAGGTTTGGGCGTATCCGAGATACTCTTTTGGAAAGTTCGGCTGACGCTGGAGAATGGGCTTGATCCCCATGGCTCGCAGGTAGCCTTTTCCAATTGAAGCTGGAGAGAACGCGTAAGTAGGTGGAACCGCTATCGGATGCTCTGCCAGTTCGCCGACCAACTTCGCTGCCAGTTCAGACATCGCCAGAACGTCGATCCGGCTGTCGTCGATGTACTCTTTCGTGATCGCACAATGCGGGAGCAGTTGGTGGCTCCGATATTCCACGCTAAATGCTTTGCAGGCTTCTTCCAGTGAATATGCTTCGTCGCTAAGCGCAAATGCCAGCGTCCGCAGGTCGAGAAAGTGACCCCGGAATTTGTATCCCGGTTGGGGTTTGCCAGAAGTCGAGCCTTCCGGAATGAGGTCGGCCTGATCCGGAGAGTTCCTGGCACTGAAACCGATCAGGGAGCGTTTGTTATCGATGTACTTGACGCAAATCCTCGGTCTGAATCCATCGGGAAGCTCGCGACCCCTGCTGTCTTTGTACGACCACAAGCAGAATGAAAAACCTCCTGAGTAGAAGCCGCGTGCGGGTGAGCAATCAAACGCTAAACGTGAGATGGTGCGGGCGAGCTCGAAACCAACTACCAGGCATCGTGCTTTGTAGGCGAGTTGATAGAACAGGTCCAGAAATTCATGCTTCGTGAGCAGTCGCAGTCGATGGTCATCTCCCCCTGCATCCACGTTGTGGCGTACAACGCAGTCCTTCAGCACCTGAAGATCACGCCTCGGCAGGTCATCCGCGTAGAAGAATCCTTCTTCGAGACACTCTCCGCCGACGATCAACCTGTAGATTCCGAACGTTAGCTTCTGTGCAGAGCCAGTACGCTCGGCGGTGTGGATGACGAGCACTCCCCGTTGAAGCAGGGATGATCCCGCCCAACGATGCTCTTTCCGTTTTTCGGCAGCATACGGGAAAACACGGACAGCAACTGGTAGTGGCCTGACCTCAGGATTTCGCATCGGGCTTTTTCTTTGGGGGGAACTGTTCTAATTCCGTATTCGCCCACCATTTCGGCCCGAGCTTCTTCAGCAGAACCGCATCCAGATTTTCCAACATGTCTGCTAGCCAGGGCAGGCTTCTTTCGATCAAGTAGACGATCGTGTCTATGCAGCCACGCAAGCACGCGGCACCGGCCAATAATGGACTTCCCTCCGTGTTTCTGAGAGTCGATTTAGGCCATTCCGATTGGGCAACGCTTAGGATTGCACGGTGGTCATTGACCGGAACGGGTATTGTCGCAGCATTGTTTGCCCTACCGGCGAAATGATGCTGATCGGTTACCCTGCGTCCCCTCGCTACACGCTCGCAGGCCGCACAGATGATCGGGTTACTCCCTGCGATCAGAGCCTCTGGTCGGTCCTCGCCACAGGAGCAACGGGCTCCTTCCCCGACACGTCGAGCAGCGATGACCTTGCGCCGATAAGCGCTGCTGGGATCACGTCCTGGAGGATTGCGCCGCATCACCGGCTCCTTAGGTACAGAGTCTCGAAAGTGAGTTCACCGCGATAGCCCAACCGGTCCAGTTCGTCCAAGTCGGTGAGCAGTGCCACTCGGTTCCCCTCCGCGTCGATGATGTAATTACGTGGAAGTCGTCGGAGCGCTGAGTGATCGCCCGTTTCGAGGTAGCGCTCGACCGCTGAGGAGTGTTTCCCTGCCAAGCTGGCTTCGCGGAAGTTACGGATGGCAACCTCCACTGGGCCATTGTCTGAAACTACGATCACAGGACGGAACAAATGATCGTTGGGCTTTGCCACGTATCGCCCGTTTTTGAGTTTCTTTAGCCCTGACCGACCTCGATGTATCAAGACGCTGCGAGAAATCCTTGTTGCGCGGGCTGCCGCTGAGGCGGAGAGGTGTTTCTCTTTCATCAACGAAAGAGCTTCTGGCAACGCGAGCAATATGTCCTGATCGGCTTCTGGCAGAGCGACAAACTGCAGTATGGTGGTTACATTCCAGACATTGCTTCTTGGTTTAGCCCGGCGGCGCCGGCTGCTTTTGCGAACACCTTTTGATCGACGCGTCATCTTTCCTCCAGACGGTCGCAATGAGACAGCATTACCCTATGAATTTAGTAGGACGCAGAATTTCATTTCGTGTCCGTCTCTTGGGATTCACCCCGAATTCATTTCCGGAAGGTCCTGAGTTTAGAATCTCTTGCGTGACCAGACCTCGGAATAACCCGCAACCGGATGATTGGAAGAAAAAACTCCCCGCTGTGTTCTTTGAACTCGCGGAGGTTAATCAGGAATTCGAAAAGCGCTGGGCAAAGTTGCTGACACAAGCGATGCGAGAGTTGAAGGATGCTGGTCCAAAAAGACCCGAACTTCAGAAAGAGATTTCAGCCCGCTTCTTCGGTGAGGTAGGCAAGCTGGACCGATGGTTTGAAGAGCGTCTTATCGACATTAACAGTCGTTATACCCCTGTTCCCTACAATCCAATTGCATACAACTATTTGACTCTCGATCCGCCGACTTCTGACTCAGAGGGAATCAAGGAATATCTGCACTTTCACCGTCATGGCGAAGCACTTCGGGTAACCCAAAAAAAAGACTCTCAAGGGAATTTAGACGCCTGGGACAAAATCTCACGAACGGAAAGAGACGCTCGCATTCTGGCTTTCGGCAAGGGACCGATCACACCATTTCAGGAAGACGTGGTACACCGCCAACTGTTACAGATCGTCATCTGCTATGAGAGCGAACGCATGACAGCCGAGGAACTCACCCAGTGTTTTGACAAATATTGCGCCTGCGAAAAAGAGAACCACGACTCGGATGCTCTCCGGAAAATGCGCGATAGGTTCGAGGCAGAACTCAAGGCCGAGTAGATGTTCCGACAGTTCGTGGTGAGATTGATCGCACTTCACCGCCTTCAAGTATAATAGTATCAGCAACTTAGCGGGCCTGCCGACTGTTACCAGCAGCCGACAAGCCCTGACCGAGAGGAGATTGCACCTCCATGACGGTTTCGCACACACTAACTCGTTCGCCCATCCGCGAGCAAATTCCCAAGCACGGAACGCTTTTTATGTCGGGCTATGGCATGCGTTTGCAAGTCCAACATGGACATTTGTGCGCCGACTGGGGAGTCGGGCGGGATCGTCACAGTATTCGCATTTCGCGGATAAATCGTGACTTAAGACGCATAATCGTTCTTGGGAGTGGCGGATTCGCGACATTCGATGCGCTCCGTTTGGTCGCTGATATCGGGGCCTCGCTGATCTTCCTTGATGGGCGAGGAAAACTTTTATTCGCATCGACGCCTATGGCAGCAAGTGATGTGCGGCTACGGAGGGCTCAATGCCTCGCCCTGGAAAATGGCACAGCTCTGAAAATTTCCAGGGAGCTTATTTCACAAAAAATCCATGGGCAGGCCGCAATCGTGCAAGAAATGTTGGGCAATCCAGTTGCAGCGATCACGATTCTTCGACTCAAAGCTGAATTAGCGGAAGCTTGCGATATCGATGCCGTTAGGCTCGTAGAGAGCCGCGTAGCGAAGTTCTATTGGAGCCAATGGGCCGACCTGCCAATCCGCTGGGTTCGCAAAGACGAGGTTCGCGTGCCCGAACACTGGAAACGATTTACATCCCGAATTTCGCCAATAACCCAGAGTCCACGGCTTGCCACAAATGCCGCTAACGCGTGCATGAATCTGCTTCACGGTCTGTGCGAAGCCGAGTGTCGTATATCGCTCATCGCCGCAGGACTTGATCCGGAGGTCGGCTTGATGCATCGTGATGCACCGAACCGCTCAAGCGCGGCCAATGACCTACAAGAAATCTTGAGACCGTCAGTTGACTCTTTCGTACTTCACTGGATTCAGACCGAACCTTTCCGCAAGGCGGATTTTTGGGAAGACAAGAATGGGAACTGCCGCATCGGATTGCCACTGGCTAAGAAGCTCTGTGAGACAGCAGACACGTGGCGGAGGTTCGCAGGACCCGTTGCCGAATGGGTGGCGCAATCCCTTTGGAATTCATCCCGGAATCCAGCAAAGCGCGAGCAGGTCCTTCCGACGCGACTGACCCAGCGTCGCAAAAGCGAAAGCAGAGGAAACACCTTCAAGATGCGGACGAATATGTTTCCACGTCACCAGAAAATCTGCGCTGATTGTGGTGCTGATGTGGTCAACGGTCGCTACTGCGGAGCGTGCTCAGCCGAGGCAGCGAGAAGGACCATGGCGGACATCGCCTCCCTCAGTCACATGAAGCCCAAGAGCAAGAAAGAGAAAGCACGGATTTCTAAGGTCCTGAGTACTCACGCTGTCGCGAATACTTGGTGGGACCCGTCCAGTCTGCCAAGCTGGCTGACTGAGGAGTGCTACGTTCAGAGAATTCAGCCTCTACTGAAAGCAAAGAAGGTTCGAGAGATCGCAGCGGCAATCCAAGTATCCGAGCTGTACGCGGGTTTCATCCGATCGGGCCGACGCCGCCCACATCCGAGGCACTGGCGGGCGCTGGCGGAATTGGTTGGGATATCGATGTACGGTAAATGAGTGATATGTATTTCACCAATTGACGCGGCGGCAGAGAGGGCTACGGCTGTCCGACCTCCAATGCAGATCCTAAGCTTGGTAAATTCTTGTGCCGCGCTCCCCGACGCTTATTATCACTTATTGCCAAATGTCCAGTTAAGACCCGAGCTGGACCCGTAGTCGCTGCCGGAGAAGCCGGATGGCGGCCGATTGTCCCAATTGCCGTAAAATGAGATATTCCACTTCAGATTACGGAAGAGCTTCACGTAATACGCTGCGTTCGCATTGAAACGAACACGGCCGGGTTCGGAGATAGCTGGAAAGAGTGTAGCTGTGACACTCAAGTTAGTTTTGCTAAATTTGAAGAGATTGACGTTGGCAGCGATCAATGCAGCTGCGAGGTTTTGCGTGCCGACCTGAATTGCGGAGGGCTGGTAGTCCGTGTTCTGCCAAGCCAAGCCTCCGAGAACCGCGATATTCGCATGATTGGTGTTCTTTAGATAACGTCCGATGCCACCGCCGAGAGTGGTTTGGCGCCTGATTCCTTGCTGTGAGCTTTGCAGAAAATCATTCAGTCCTGAGTAAAAGTAATTGTCCCAGCGTAATAGACGCGTGAAATTCAGCTGCAAATCGTTCCGGGTAGACGCACTCTTGCCGGAGCTGAAAGAAAAGTTCGAACTGAAATTGGCCCCAGCGTTCCAGCGTTCCCGAAGGTATTCAGCCTGCGAGCCCAGGTTGTACTGGACCGCTTCATTACCCTTGGAATAGATGCTCCCCCAGCTTATCTGGCCGTTGAACCGTTGCCAGAGCTTTTCGGAAGTTTCAGTTAATCCGACTACCTTTGATCGATCGAGCACTACTTCCTTTTCCGGGTTCTCCACGACCTGAATCTTTACCGGCTGGCCCGCCGGAGTTTCGGGGGTTTTGAGCGTCCCGGTGTATATCGTGCCATCCTGCGTTTTCACAATAAACAACTGATTGCTTTCCAGATGGGCAACCTTGGACCATTCAACTGAAGTTGTGCCGTCGATGTAATCGAAGCTGACCGATAGCACCCCAGAGTCGAGTGCTTTAATTTGGCCGGTCATGCGGTCGCCGTTCCTCATCACAATGACGTCGGTCTTTTCGCGCGCGAAAAGAGGAATTGTGAAAGCAAGGAAGAAGCTGAGCAGGACTACTCGTTTGTTCATAGCGGGTCCAATCTTGTGACGATCTCGACGAAGCGGCATTCACCACCGTCTGTGACTTGAGCCCGGGTACCTCGACTGAATATTCTTCTCCGCTCTCTTGATCCAGATAGCGGTCTCTTCGGTAACCGAGCACAATCCAGACTGAGAAGACTTCCTAGCTGAGGACTACTGTCACTTTTGCCAGTTCCGGGAGCGAGGTGGTGTGGATACGCTTTTTACGGGCAATTCGCATGTGATTCGCAGTTAAATCAATGGTGATCGATCGATGAAGACGAGAGCCATGATCAGACCAGAGGACATCGGGTCGCTTACAGATTTTCAGCGAAATACAAAGGGCCATCTGAAAAGACTCCAGCGGACTGGCCGTCCCGAGCTACTGACGGTTAATGGAAAGGCTGAGTTGGTCGTACAAAGTGCTGACGCGTATCAGCGATTGATTGACTCGCTGGAAAAGCTAAAACGCCACCCGCACAAAGGACCCAAGTGAGGGCGGATGGGCAGTTAGTAACCGTGACCGGTAGTGAAAGAAAAAACAAGGAGCAAAGGCAATGGCCACAACGCAAAAGGGAGCGACTCGACCGAACATCGTCTTCGTCCTGTTGGACAACATTGGCTGGGGAACCTTCGGGGTCTACGGTGGAACGATACCCACGCCGCGCATCGACAAGTTTGCCAGCGAGGGCATCCGCTTCAACAACTACAACGTCGAGGCCCAGTGCACTCCGACGCGCTCGGCCATCCTTACCGGGCGGCATCCGGTTCGCTCGGGGACCCTCAGAGTCCCCTATCCCGGAGAGGGGGAGGCTGGGCTCGCGCCGTGGGAATACACCATCGCCGAACTCCTCTCCGACGGCGGCTATGCCACCGCAATGTACGGCAAGTGGCACGTAGGCGACACCGACGGCCGGCTTCCAAACGATCAAGGCTTCGACGAGTGGTGGGGTATCAAGAACAGCTCTGACGAGGCGGGCTATACTGCGTGGCCGCTGTTCAAGGAGAGCGGCATGCCGGTGCCCATGATCTGGGAGGGAAAGAAGGGCGAGCCGTCCAAGCCGGTGATGCCTTTTGATCTGAAGGTGCGGCCTATATTGGACGGGGATTACATAATCCCCAAGACAGTGGAGTACATCAAGCGGAACGCGGCGGCGAAGAAGCCCTTCTTCGTCTACGTTGGCTACTCCGAGATGCATCCACCCGTGATCGGCCATCCGGATTTCGTGGGCAAGTCAATCCAGCGCGGCGGCCTGTACGCCGACATCGTCGGCGAGATGGACTACCGCGTCGGTCAGATTCTGGACGCAGTCAAGGAAGCGGGCATCGACGACAACACTATCATCGTCCTCAGCAGCGACAACGGCAGCGGCGGAGCCATGCCGCAACTCGGGGCCAGTATGAACGGGCCTTGGCGCGGCGATTTTCTGAACACGCCGTTCGAAGGAAGTATGCGGGTCCCAGGCATGATCCGCTGGCCGGGCAAAGTCCCTGCTGGTGTCGTCACCAACGAGATGCTCGCCGCTGTGGACTGGCTACCCACGCTGGCCGGGATGGTGGGTGCGTCGAAACTCGTGCCCAAGGATCGGCCGATCGACGGCGTCGACGCCTCGGCCTTCATGGTGGGCAAGAGCACTACGACCGGACGCGACAGCTATATGTTCTTCGGCATAGACGGCGAGCTGCTGTCCATCAAGTGGAAGATTTACAAGACGATTTTCCGCTACACGGAGACTCCCGCGCTCGAGAAACCCTACATCGCGCCGCAGTTCCCCATGGTATACGACCTGACCAGCGATCCTCACGAGGACAATAACCTGTTTAATTCAGACATGACTTGTGGGTGGATACTAGCGCCGAATTTAAAGCTCATCGGTGAATATAAACGCAGCTTAAAGGAATACCCCAGCTTGAAGGTCGGCGAGGACTTCAAGGGCTATAAGAAGGACCTTCCGAAGTCCGCATGATCACGATCCAAGCGAATTGCCGGGCAGCTGTTAAATAAGTGCAGGCCAGCTGCGCGTGATCCTCACTTCGCAAAGAGCAAGGCTTCGCGCCGTAGCCCGCGCGGTTTGTTCGGCCTTCGACAAATATTTGGCGCCCCAGGCAGCATTCGCTGACCCCGTGCTTAAAGAGAGGAAGAGGAAAAATGAAGATCCAAAACGCAATTTCTACTCTTGCTTGTCTTGTTGTGGCATCCGCCATGCCATTACTGGGACAACAAAAGGGTCAGTGGGTGCCGGGACAATTTGGTCTCAACGCCGGGGTGATTCCCGATCCCGGAATCACCTACGCAAACTTGGCTTTGAATTACTCTGCCAGCCAATTGTATGACTCAAACGGAAACCGGATTATTCAGAATGTTACAGGGACCTATTCGTTCTGGGTGGACGAAAACATTTTCTACTACGTGCCCCACCACAAGTTTCTCGGCGGCTATTTCATGCCCTATATAGCTGTAAATGCCGCGACCGGCTCTCTGGTCGCAGCCTTACCTCCTCTCTTGCCCGGGAATACATCAGGGATCAATCTCAGCGGCGGCGGATCAGGTCTTGCCGATACGTACGTTCAGCCGATAAACATGGGTTGGCACTTTCAGAAGCGCGTTGACTTCGTCGTGGGCTACGCCTTCACCGCCCCAACTGGCCGATACACAGCAGGCGCGAGCGACAACGTGGGCTCAGGATTTTGGGGCAACAATATCACCTCGGGAACGACACTCTACATCACCAAGAACCAGGCGACCACCGCAAACCTTTCCACCGACTGGGAAATCCATGGCAAAAAAACGGTCGCCAGTCCGGCATCGGGTCAACTCAGCAAAATAACGCCTGGCCAGGCCTTCACCGATGAGTGGGGAATTGGGCAGATCCTTCCCATAAAAAAGGATTTCAGCCAACTGGCGCAACTCGGATTGGTTGGATATGACCAATGGCAGGTTTCGAGTAATGGCGGCAATTACTTGATAGCGGGTATTCCCGTCGCAGCGAGCAGGGTTCCGTATTATTCCGTTCATGGTATTGGCTTTCAGGCCAATTACATTCTCCCGGCGAAGGCTGTGACTCTCTTCTTTAAGTACTACGACGAGTATTCGGCCAAGGCTCGTCCGAAGGGACGTACGATTGTTTTCGGCGGCTCGTGGACACTGCGGATTCCCAAACCGGCGCCTCCAAAACAATAGGATAGGCTAATACCAGAGATATTCCTCAAGGATCTTTTGGCGCTGTTCAAAGCGGATCTCTGGGTTCGAAGGGCGTCGTACTGATTCGACACCCGCACAATGGATGTAATTCGAGCAAAGCCGGCGATCGGCAACGCGAGGACTTCTATAATTCCAGAGCTCGAGTGGTTATGGGTGCCAAAGGTAAGTATGCGTATTCCAGGATCACGAGTTCGAGTCTTAATCATGCCGCTAGTTGGTTTGCTGTACGTTGCGATATTGATTCGCAACCTACATGAAAGCGAAACGCGCTCTTTGCAGCTACGTGAGGTGAGTGTTGGAGACTATGTCGGTGTGAGCATCAAGGTCGTGGAAGCGGACTTGAATCGTTCAGAAATTAGGGTCCAGATACGCCTTCAGGCAGCTGGGAGTCTAACAAAAGACGGAGTCACTCCGGCACGCATTCTGAAGCTCTTTTTCAACGCTTCTCGGGGGGCCCAGGAAATCGATTTTTTTCCCGGAGAGATGATGAAACCCGTCGAGGCGGAATTTTCTCTTGACGGAGATGCGAACCGATACCCTTTTGACCGTCATCAGACGACCTTGTCGTTTATACTGACGACGCCCAGTGACCATGGTGGGGCACCGACATCGGCAACCCCGACCCTCACAGCGCCACCCATCTCCGATCCCGCGGTCGGCGCTGCAGCGTTGGAACAAAGAGATGTACCCATTTCGATAGATCTGGCAGCGTCCATTCCGGGCGTCAAGTTTAGCGGGAAGATCTCAAGAGCCCAAGGAGCGGGTGCCAGGGGAATCGACCTGCAAATCAGGCGGGCCGACAATGTGATAGCTGTCACGATTGTCGTGATGGTCATTATGATGTGCTTGGCGCTGAGCCTGCTAGCCATGGTCCTGCGAGCGACGGCTGTCGAAAACCAATCTACCTTGTTGCCGCTCTCATTGTCGGTATCCTTAATCTTTGGCTTGCCTGCGCTGCGCAACAACTTGGAGCCGAGCGTGCCCCCAGTGGGGGTCTTCGGCGATTACATCTCCTTCATCTGGGCGGAACTTATCGTCGCCGTCTCCACCGTCGTCGTGGTGTGGACTTGGATTGTGAAGTCCGGAGACCGCAGCTAGATTTGGTATTTCGGACAATGGAGTCGTGCAACATATCGCGCGCTTTCGTTCGTCTCCAACCCGTAGGCAGCCGGCACCCGGTCCAGCACGATGACCGTTGCAGACATCGTGGTGACCAGCCCCAGCTTAATGGCATTTTCCGAGTCACGCAGACGATCCCGGGGCAAAACAGCACGAAGAAACAGGCCCAACCCCGCGCCTCCAAACACACACGCAAGTACGATCACACTGATCGCCAAGGAACTCATGATCTATGATTGGCGAAATCACCATTACACTCAGAATCCCCTTCATCGATTCGCCTCCAGCACGCCCACATGCCTTCAATCCCCCATCTAGCGCGTCACATCATCCACGCCCCAAATCCCACGTCCCCAGCGCGCATTGTGCCCACAAAATCAAACATCAGCAGGTCATTTGATCCAAAATATCTCCAAATGTTTATCATCTAGTCAACATGATGTGTCGTTTCATCGTCTCTGTCTCCTATCCCATCAAGCCGAGGAGGGGATAGGAGATAGAGAGACCAGAAACTGCCCTCCTTGACTGAATGGTTAACACTTCTAAGGCCTGAGAGGCACGCCGGAGCGGGGCGGGCGTGGATGTGGATTTTGGGGCGGTGCGTCACCGGGACGCACTATGGCGCTTGCCAGTCTAGCGCATAGACTTCTTGGGAGCTGATGTCTCGCGCCAACAGAGGAGAGTCGTCCGGAGCAAGTCCACTCCAGTCAATGATAGTTCCGGCCGTCAGCCGTCCCAGGTTCTTGAACTGCACAATGGTTTCGATGCTGCGGTCGCTGATTCTTATACGCGATAGTCTTACAGGGGCGTTTTGGTTGAGCCAATCCTGGAAATAGATATACTTTCCATCGTGCGACCAGCTGGGATAGCCAATTTCAGAGCTGTATAGTTTCGTCCACTTCTGCGTAGTGACATCAAAGAGCATCAACTTGAGGGGTTGCTGCGCTGTGACGGCCACAATATATCGCCCATCGGGCGACCACCGTGGCGCGAAAAGCCCGACGGAGCCAGGTAAGGTCGCAACCCGCTTGCTTTTCAGGTCGATGGTATAGATGGGCGCCTCCGCGACGCCATAGGAGGTGCCAAAAACCAGTGAGGTTCCGTCCTGCGACCAGTTGGGGTCCATTTGGATACGCTGATCGGGCAACACGTGCTGCGGTGTGCCGCCTTCAGTTGCAACGAGGTAGATATTCCATGGTTTTCCCGGCGAGGCTGCCATGAAGACGATCTCTTTGCCGTCCGGCGACCAGCGCGGCAAGAGGGCTCGCATCGGAGAAAAGGTGAGCTGAAGCCGGTCCCTTCCATCTACTCTGCTTCGCCACAATGTTCCTTCCGGATAGGAAGTGTAGGTAACCCACTCTCCATCGCGCGAGAATGCCAGACCTTCTGCCGAGATCCCGGCAAGATAGGGCACGAACTCACGGGTGTGAGAGTCGTAGCGAACTACTTCGGCACGAGGTAAGAGACCGATTGCGAAAAGTTTCTTGCCATCGTTGCTTGGAGTAGGGGAAAGGAAGTTCAAGGGTCCAGCGGTCAATTGCGTTGGCTGACTCTCTACTCCCCCCAGGAAGCGGGCCTTTTCACGCCGGGCCCAAAGATTGGTCTGGCCGTCGCGCTTGTCTTCAAAAACGAAATATCGTGCATCCGGTGTCCATTGGCCGCAACATCCTGGCAGTATCTTGTGCAGGTTGGTCCCGTCAGCGGCGGCTTCCATGATTGAGCTGGCCTCGTCTGCCTCGTCACCCTGGCTGAATCTCAGTTCCCGCCCATCCGGCGAGAACCTGAGAAAATAAGGTGGCACGGAAACGCTGAACAATTTTCGAGGAAGTGTCCCGTCTCGGTTCACTACATAGACATCATGTCCAAGGCTGTAAATGATGGTTGCTTCATCTTTGCCCCACGTGGCATGGTCAGCGAAGATGGAACCTACGCGCCGTGACGTTCCTCCCGTCACCGGCTGTATCCAAAGCGAATCTGGCCCCTCTGCCTCGTGATTGGCGAGCAGCAGCTCGGTCCCATCTTTTGAGAGATCGAGCACTTGAGGTTGTTTGAGGAAAGTTGGCAGAGCGACCGCTTCTCCACCTTTGGTGGAGACCTGTGCCAGTGACCAGCGCGGTCCCGGCAACATCTCGTTCATATAGATTCGCGTGCCGTCGGTGGCCAGCGGTCCGTACTTCACCTGTCCGTCATTGGTCAACTTTACAAAGGTCAGAACTCTTGCTGAGCCCGGCGCGCTGATATTCAGTTTCCACAGTGCCAGCGCGCCTGTAACGAAGACGACAATTCCAAGCAACACTATTTTGTACATCCGGTGCTTTCTCCCGGTCTTTAAGCTTTCGAGAGACAGCGGGATTGGATCGAGTGCGAGTGATGATGCTCGCGACGTCGGCAGGTCTGAGATGGCTTCCAAGGCAAAGGCCACATCCCGAACAGAGTGGAATCGCTCGTTAGCGTTCTTCTCCAGGCAGCGTCGTACAATGCGTTCGAAGGCGGGTGGAACGGCGGGATTGATCTGCGACAGGGCCAGCGGATCCCGATTGAGAATGGCTTCCAGGGTGTCGGCTGCAGTTTCGCCCCGGAAGGCTTTCTTTCCTGAGAGCATTTCGTAAATGATCGCGCCGGCGGCGAAGATGTCGGATCGCTGGTCGACTGCCAGGCCGCGCACCTGCTCGGGTGGTATGTATCCCAGCGTGCCCATCACGACTCCAGCGCTGGTTTCTGTGGTCAGCGTTTTAGCGTCAGGACCTCGCGGACTGACCAGCTTGGCCAGGCCAAAATCGAGAATCTTCAGGTGTCCATCTTGGGTTAAAAAGAGATTCTCTGGCTTGAGATCGCGATGGATAATTCCCTTGTCGTGCGCGGCGGCAAGGCCGCTGGCTAGCTGCAATGCAAGATCCATCGTCTTACGAACGGGGAGAGGACCTCGCCCCAGACACTGCCGCAGCGTTTCGCCCTCAAGCAGCTCCGATACGACGTAGGGGATCGCTTCGTTGGCCGCGCCTACATCGTAAATGGCGAGAATGTTGGGATGGTTCAGCGCCGCGGCCGCCCGGGCTTCCTGCTCAAAGCGGTGCAGCCGGTCGGGATCGCTGGCACACATGCCCGGCAGGATTTTGATGGCCACGTCACGTCCCAGCCGCAGATCGTGTCCGCGATATACCTCGCCCATTCCGCCCGCGCCGAGCAGCGATTGCACTTCATAGTGGGCGAGCCTGGTTCCGGCCGGTAGTGCCGTCCGGTCCTCTGACGTTTGCAGAAAGTTGGCTGCCTCATCGCCTGCCAACAGCAGCGATTCCACTTCCCTGCGCAAGGAGACTTCCCCGAAACAGGCGCGGTCGAGGAATTCGGAGCGCTGCTCGGGCGCAAGCTCATGCGCCTGGTAGAGCACGGCCTTGATTTTCTGCCAGCGTTCCGAAGCCATGCTGGTCATGTCCGGTTCATCTGCCTGTACAGCCACATGCGGGCTGTCGTCCAATCTCGCTTGACCGTAGCCGGCGATACCCGCAGAACTTCGGAAGTTTCCGCAATCGACAATCCGCCGAAAAATCGTAGTTCCACGATACGGCCTTGTTGTGGGTCCAGGCGGGAGAGTTCTTTCAGCGCGTCGTCGAGGGCGATCAGATTTACCTCGCGGGCGATCGGCAAGGCCGTCGCCTCGTCCAGGACCAGCTTGAGGCCGCCATCGCGCTTTGCCGCGCGATGACCACGGGCATAATCCACGAGTATCTGACGCATTAGTTGGGCGGAGAGGGCAAAGAAGCTGGAGCGGCTCTCAAAATGCACCTTCTCTCTCTGAGTGAGGCGCATGTAGGCCTCATGCACCAGAGCGGTGCTTTGCAGGGTGTGCTCGGGACGTTCCTTGCGCAGGCAGCGGTGCGCTAACCGGCGCAGGTCAGAGTAGACCAGCGGCACCAGGGCTCGCAGTGCTCCCGAATCGCCAGCTTGCCACTTTCCCAGCAGCTCACTGACAGGCTTGGATGAAAGGCGAGTCACATAGCCCCCGGCGGTTACAGAAGCCCTATTGCGACCACACAGTATCCCCGGCCTGAGACAAAGTCAACCTATTGAAAAAACATTGTGTTGGTCTTCCAGCCATCCCCCGGGTGGCAGCTTCCGGCAGGAAATTTTTCAATCGCTTGAGCCAATCGACGTGGAAATTTCGCTGAAACAGATGAAGGGCAGACTTCAGCATTGCATCGAATGCTGCCCGCGAAGAGGAAAAGATGCAATTCGACATATAACCAGTTACCAAAGGAGGATTCTATGAAGCACACCAGTTTGATTGTGGTCGTGGTTATTTCGCTGCTGCTCACAGCACCCGCCTGGGCTGGCCAGTGCCAGGTTGTGGGCGGCGTGTTGATGACGAACATTGGGGCCATCGAGGGCGTGACCAATCTGGGACCCGTCTCCGGCGATCTCCAGGGATCGATCGCTGCAACCATCAAGGGTCAGGACAGTGAAGGTAACTATCTGGTCCAGCACTATTGGGTCGATAGCGCAGGTGAAACGATCCTACTTAAGCAGGCCGTTTTGAAACCTGTCGCGACCAGTGACCCGAACGTGGTGGCCGTGCTCTGGGGAAACTACTCATCCGACATCCTGGGCGGAACCGGCAAGTTTACGAACGCCACCGGCAAGATCGACTACTTCGGAATTGCCGACTTCAAAGAGAAGACTTTGGTGCTGCGGTATAGAGGAAAGGTCTGCCACTGAAGAAGCCCGCGCGGACTTGAGGCAGCGGCCACACTGTAACCCGATCCAGTGCAAAGTCAACGCATTGAAACAGGTAGTGAAAACAATGGGGTTTTGCCCGCGAATCGCGCAGTTTCGGGCAGGTCGTTCTCAGAAAGTTTTGATGGATGAGCCAATTTGCCAGGGAACTCCGCTTGTTAGTAAGCGAAACAGCAGGCCTGCAGGGCCTCAGTCTTCTAGCAACCGGAGGCGCACATGCGATTCCTGAGCACTAGTAAAGCGGTTTAGGTTCTTGCCCCGGTTGTCCAGGCTTGCAAGAAAAATGAAGGAGGGACTCAAGAGGAGAATCTTATGCGCGTTCACAAGTTTGTCTTTGCGGGGTTGTTGTGTCTCTCTCTGGTTTCTGCGCCTCCAGCGCAGGCGGGTGGGGTCGAGGCAGACCGCGTCTTGCTGATCAGCATCGACGGAATGCACGAGCTGGACCTCACGAACTACATCGCAGCTCACCCGTCATCTACGGTGGCCCGGTTGGTGAACACAGGAATTCACTACACCAATGCCTCCGGCACGAAGCCTGCAGATTCTTTCCCGGGGCTGCTGGCGATGGTGACCGGGGGAGGACCGCGGTCGGTCGGCGTGTTCTACGACGATACATGGGACCGGACGCTGTTCCCTCCTGGAACAACCGATTGCACGGTTATTCCACCTGGAGCGGAGGCGCCATGGACAGCGGCTATTGACGACTTCCCGACCCACATCGATGCAACCATCGCACCGGCCAAGCTGCCGCTCAAGTCCGTTTCGGGAGTCTGCACGCCGGTTTATCCCCACAACTATCTGAGAGTGAACACGGTGTTCGAGGTGATCAAGGCGCGCGGCGGGCGCACCGCTTGGTCCGATAAGCACCCGGCTTATGACATCCTCCAAGGTCCCTCGGGCTCTGGAGTAGACGATTTGTTTAGCCCGGAAGTCGACGCCACAGCAACGGTACCGCCACCATTAGTCGGCACCGCCACCATTAGCAAGGAACTGCAGTTGACCATGGACTACGATGACACCAAGGTAGCGGCGATCATCAACCAGATCAACGGCAAAGACCACACCGGAATGCACCTGGTCGGAGTGCCGAGGATCTTTGGCATGAACTTTGGAGCCATCAACCAGGGCCAGAAGTTGGTCGGTTTGGGTTGCGAGGTCGGGGGTGTGCTGAAGACTTGTGGGTATATGGATGCGGCCGGCACGCCGCTCCCTGGCTTGGCTGCCGCTCTCGACCACACCGACGCGTCGCTCGGTCAGATCGTTGCGGCGCTGTCGACGAAAGGGCTGCTGAGTTCCACCCTCATCATCCTCACGGCCAAGCATGGCCAGGTGCCGATTGACCCCAGTAAACTGGTGAAGATCTCCCCCAACGTCATCGTCACGGACGTTGGTTCTGCGAACCTGGCAATGCAAACTGCGGACGCGATCTCCCTGCTGTGGCTGAGGGATCAAAACCAAACCGCGACCGCTGCGGCGTCGCTGACGAATGTAAACGCCGACCAGGTTCTATCGGGCAGCTTGTTGACCGCGTTATTCAACGATCCGCTCACGGATCCGCGAACTCCGGACATCATCGTGATTCCCACGCTCGGCACGATCTACAGCACCAGCGGCGCCAAAAAAATGGAGCACGGCGGGTTTACTGAGGACGACACCCACGTGCCGATCGTTCTATCCAAACCCCACTTAACCCCAGCCACGCGGACGGATCCTGTTGAGATCAAGCAGATCGCGTGCACCATCCTGGAAGTCCTCGATTCGGACTGCGATTCTCTGGCCGCGGCGGTAATGGAACACACGAAGTTTCTGCCGGGCACCAAGGGAAAGAAATAGCAGAAGGTTCACTGCCTTTGTCGATTCCGAAACAGGAGGATCTGCGACAACTGCTGTGGCATAGACACCGGATGGCGCAGATGCGCACGCGGATCATGAACCAGTTGCATGTGGTGGCTTTGAAACAAAGGGACGACGCAAGAAAGCACGGCTGGCGGGTGGCCCACATCTCCAGCGCGTGAGTATAGCGCACGCCTTCTAGGTCTTTATGCCAAGAAACAAATGGGCGCCCCGCAAAGCTGGCAGCTTCGACGTCTTTTAAACTCAACAGCAACAGCACTTGGAAGGAGAACACGCCGAGCCATCGGTAACTTTCATCCTCTACAGAAAAAGGAGATTCATCCATGAAAAACACAATCAACGGCACACACTGGATGTTGGTTATGCTAGTGCTGACTGCAAACTTCATCCAGGCGCAGCAATGCTCAACCCGCACGACCGCCGGACGATACCTGGTGCGCTGCGACGGCTATCTCACACCGGGCCCGAGCGCACCCCAGGTCCCGGCCAAGACCCTCGCCACCGCCACCGCCGACAGGAACGGAAACTTCACCGGATTGGGCACCGTCAGTCTCGGTGGCGTCATCGTCACCCAGACCGTCAGCGGAACCGAGCAGATCAATCCCGACTGCACCGGAACCATCACCTACTCGCAAACCATTAACACCCAGCCCGGACCACCAATCAACATTGCCTTCGTGGTTTCAGAGAACGGCGACAAGATTGACGGCTTAGTGACCGATCCCGGAGCCACCTTTGCCTGCAAGCTCACCAGAATTTCCACGCGTGGAAGATGAAGGTGACAATTAGAAGTGATAGAGACTCGTAGATAAAATCACAGCAGACCTCAGGTAGCGACCTCCCACAGTGCGATGGGGCTTGTTCGCGGATTGGGGTTATATCCTAGCAAGACGACTTGGCGAAAGCAAAAGTACAGTGCTGAGCAGGTCAGGGATTCGTCACGCCGACCAGTTCCGCCAAAGCTTCCCAATGCCTCGGATGCGGGCGGCGTCGTCCCGACCGCACGAATGAGGCATAAGGCTTCGACACCCGCATAGCTTCAGCTATCTCCTTAACCTTTTTGGTCCTGAGTTGGGGCTGGATTCGCTGAACATAGCATTCCTCATTTAGCCAATTCGGCTGGCTGGAAGGTTCCCACCAACTATTCGCAACTGCGTGATCACTTAGCGCTTTGGAAATATGCTCTCTTGCTGTTTTGCGTTTAGGCTTTGCGTGACCGAGCAGAGCGACCTGTGCCATCGTCTCCCTCGACGCTTCGACGGCGCATGAGCGGCAGTAGCGGTTCTTCACACCCTCCGCGCCACAGATCTCACAGACCTTCTCGCGCCGAGGGATCGGATTCGTCCGGATGTGTATTGTGTTTCCCCTGCCTTCGCTTCTGTGTCGTTGCGTGAGGCGGGTCGGCACCGTCGGTGCTTTGCTTGCTGATTTACCAGTGGAACTCCACAAGGCTTGCGCAACCCACTCGGCAACTGGCGCGACGGCTCGCCTCCAAGTCGGAGCCGTCTCGGCAAGTTTCTCCGTAAGTGATGCCATCAACCTCGCATTCCCGCTAGGCTGCTCGAAAAACCATTCCCGTTTCAAAGGCTGCGTAGTAATCCAGTCCAGCAGATACGCGTCCACTTGTGGGCGCACAGGCTCCATCAGGTCACACGACAGGCTGTCTCGATTGGGCTGGTCGGCATGAAATATTCCCATCGCTGGGTCCAACCCCAAGGCACGTGCGGCTAGGCTGCTCTCCGACTCAAGTAAGGCGTACGCGTAGTTCATCATCGCGCAACCTGGGCTCACAGCCAGTCGAGGTGATCCGGTCAGAGGAGAAATCCTTGTCCCGAAGCTACGCCAATGCTCGGGAACTCTGGGCAGGTCTTTCTTCGGAAAAGTGAGTGGCAGCGTGCGCCAAGCTGACCAGTATGCTGACGCGGCCTGAGCTTCGATCCGAATGGATGCAACGTTCTCAGCCGTTGGCAGTTCCGCGCTAAACCTCGCAATTGCGTCAGCGGTTGTCGTGTCGAGGAGTTTGTTTCGCGCGACGAGGTCTTGTCCGGTGAGTTTCTGTCTGATGAGCTCACGTGTGATGCGCAAAGCGGCTCCGGATGTGTGAGCCGCTGCCTGCGCACGACGCAGCCTGGCATCCGAGGAGCGAGCGGGACCCGTGGTCGCGAGCACAGAACCATCCCTCTCGAGCATCAGAAAACTCGCCTTCTGGTCTGAGAGCCATCTCAAGGCCGCAAGCGACACAATACCGTCAGCGCCAACTATCACCAATCGACGAATGCCATGTCCCACGCGCGGGAACCTGCCATGTCGTCGGGACGAGCCAATCCCGTCGTCGAGGACCAAATGCCCCCGATCAACACGCACTTGAATGCCGTACCCGAATAGGGTCACGACGCCATGTCGAGGAATGATCGGTTCTATGCTGCGATTGAGAGATTCTGAAACTTGGCGTACGTTTTCCGTAGTGGCCATGGGAGCTTACTCCTCCTTTGGTTGCTAGCCCGCATTATTCGTGAAGACATCGGGAGCGCCCAGTCACTGGTGCGAAGAGGGTTGTAAATCCCGATTGTTGGGGTTGGTCGAGCAAGGAGCAAAGGAATCGAAGAGTTCCTAAGATCGGGATGTTCAAGTTGCCGGATAGAGAGACAGGGATGCGTGACCGTTGCCGGTGTGGATGGTCGTTGAGTTTGTAAACTGCGAAGAGGGATTTAGCCTGCCGCGCCGAGCGCCAGAGCCACACGACGGAAGGCGGGTAGAAACGGGAAGGAAGCGGGCAGATGGACGACGACGCGGCGTACCGAGACCAAGACCCGAGCGCCTAGCTTCAGCAGTCGTTCGCGCAGCATACCAACTTGAGCACGGGCGCAAGTGGTGCCGGCAGCCCGCAAACGCAACTCCTGCATCAAGACATAGGCAGCGGCTGTGAGCAAGACGCGAAACTGGTTGGCCCAGAAGCTGGTGCAACTGGTGCGGTCGATCTCGAGCTCGTGCAATTCTTTTAGGCGATTCTCGATGTCCCCGCGCTGGCAGTAGACCCGTTCGTAAATCCATTGCGGGCTCTGTTTCATGTTGGTGATGACAAACCGGGGATTGTCTTTGGGGTCCTTATCGGCCGCGCGGACGACCTCGGCTTTGATGATGACGCGGCGATAGCCTGGCCACTTCCCGGCCTTGTAGCGGACTTCCCCGTAAATATGTTCGGTCTTTCCGCTGCGCCGCGAGAGCTGGCGCGCTCGGCGCATTCCGGTTTCGGCGGCACGCTTCAACACGGCATTCTTAGCCATCGCCACCACATACTCCAGTTTGGGCTGGGCGTCCAAAAACTCCAGCACCGCAGGATGCGCGAAACCGCCATCCAAACGTATACGAATCTGTACTCCAGGAAGATGGTGACGAATCATCCTCACCAAACGCCGCAGCAGGGCCACCGCTCCCACCGCGGCTCCCACGTTGCCGGGCCGTAACACCGCGGCGCAGAGATACTGCTCGGCTTCGTCGTTGAAACTGACAAAACCCATCACCGGAAGGTAGCACCAGGTATCGTAATGTCCGTTAAAGAACGACAACTGCTGCGCGCCGTGCGTGGGATCGTCGGTCGGGTCCAGATCGATGGTGACGCGATAGGCGCGATGGCGCAAGCGCTTGGCGTGACGCCGAATTACGCTGTCGGCCAGGAACTCACCCAGCCGATAGAGTTCCTTTACCCCAACTCCGTTCTCGAAACGCGACAATGTCGGCTGAGAGGCCAGGTCGCGACCCTCGATCGGATCGCGATCCAGAAGTAGTTTGTGAATCGGATCCTCGGACAAGCGGGCCGAGTCGTTGGCATCCGGGTAGCCGCACGCAATCGAGAACACTCGCTGCCCTACCAACTCAAGCAACGAATGATCGACCTTGCTCGCTTGCCGATCATCTCGCAGGCAGGAACTCAGTCCCGTCACCAACCCATAGTGTCGATCAGCAGCCTTCAACAGCAGAGCCCCACCGTCGGAACTCCCTTCGCGCTGATCGAACTGGGCTACGACAGGCTTGCGAAAAATTCCTGGGAACAACACACACTGTGTTGTGCTATCGTCTGACATAAGGAAGCCTCTTTTGTTGCTCAAACATTGTCTTGTCAACATGTTTGTAACAGAGGAGGCTTCTTTTGTCTTCAGATCTCTCCACATTCACGAATTATGCGGGCTAGGATCTCTCGATTGCTCGTAACAACCGGGAGATCCGCTTAGACAAAACTGCTACCTAAAGTCACAGGAAATACAATCTTTGTTCCGCAATCGGGGCAACAGTGATTTCTTGAATGTCCTTGGTAGCCGCAGGAACACTCAATGAAGAACTCGTATCGAAGAATGCGATGAGCGCGTTTCCTCGCTAGCCTTTCTTGCGCACATATGTCGCGTGATCGACGGGCGGTCACGTTTCCAAGGGCAGCAGCCGAGTCTGCGATGAAACGCTGCATTGATTTTGGTCGGTGGGGAAATGTTGTTTCCTTTAAGACTCCGAGCACGAGTTGCGACAGACCAGGGACGAGGTTCTGATCGTAAGGACGTGCGCCTTCCTTAAAAGCCTTTGTCACGTCGTCTTCAGTCCGAGCCTTTAACAGCAGCGGCCACAGTCGATCCCACACCTGGCTGAGAATTCCTTCGAAGTTCTGAGCTCGCCCAAGAACTTCAGAAGGTCGCACTCTGGGCTTGGGGCCGCGCTTTTTCGGGATTGTCGGTTCCGATATTCCGGGCTGATTCGAGTTCCTTAATCTCACGTTGCAACCTCAGTTTCTGTCCATAATTATACGTATGGATTGGAACATTGCAAGTTAATTGCACGGAAAGCTGGGTTCATAGATATAGTTAACTTATTTATAAAGTGTTAGTTATAAGAATATTACCGATTGGACAGACTCTGATATTTATGCATATATTATCGTGTAAACGCATAAATATGTGGGAGGACATTGTGATGACGAGAAAGAAATCACGCAGCAAGGGGCGGAAGCGGGGTGGATCAACGCCATCGAGGAATAGGACTCTCTCCGCGCCACGATCCATCGAAGACTATGACGCAATGTCGGAGAGAGCCCAGCAGCTCTGGGACGATATTGGCCAGATCACAACCGAGCTTAGACTGGGCGCAAGCCTGAGTCGCGCATCCCAAAAATTCAACCGAGATCCTCGCACCGTCCGGCGCTTAGGCAAAACTGCACTTCGCAAATTGAGAAACGGACGTTGGGCTGCTAAGAAAACCGACCGTCTGCTCCGTGTACTGCCAAGGCTCACGCCTGACGGAATCGTTGAAGTTGCGTTGTCCGATTCGCGTCAGGCTACCATCCTCGGCAAATATTGGAACGCGGTTGATCTGTATCGGGATACTGGCGACGCTTCGCGGATTCGAGAGTTTGATGGTGAGTACATCATTGATGCGGCTGGAAATCATCTTCCGTTGGTCACGGACCTGCGAACACTTGATCGACTGGCATCAGCGGGAGTTCTTTCGTTCGAAACTTTGTATGGGAGGGTTGCATGACGATCACGGTGAAAATCAAGCCACGGGATCCAGAGGCAGCGTACAGGCGACACGCCATTGCACAACGGCGTGTGGGCGTTGGGGCTAAGTGTACGTGCGGTGAAGCACGACCTGAAGCTCTCATACGTGAGAAGAATCGCGTGATTTGCCAGGCGTGCAAGCGAAAACAAAACGGAACCACAAGAAAGGATGATCATCACTTCGCCATGAAAGCCAATAGCCCAGTTACCATTCCCATCCCCGTCAACGATCACGTAGCCGAGCTCAACACTGCACAGCAGGACTGGCCGAAACAAACGCGCGAGAACCCAACTGGGAGTCCTTTGATTGCAGCCGCTGCCTGCATTCGAGGATTTATCGATACGATCCTGTATTTGATTGAGAAAGGGTTGCACTGGGTCGCCGACATGCTCGAAACAGCGGACGCATACCTGGCAAACAAACTCGGCTCCCAGTGGTGGAAGAATACGGAGCTCCAGAAGTTTGCCCCGAAGGCGACATAGCTCCGAACCTAGATAATCAAACATGGAATCGGATCGTCGGAGCACAATATAGTGTTTATCTACGCACTAGCATGCTGCATCCTGCTCCGACGCCGCTGGTGGTCGCTGTACGCGTCTATCCCGATCTAAAGGATTCGGAACAAGAGTTTAAACAACGAGGTAGAAAATGGAATAGACCCGATGCGATGTTCGTGTTCGATACGGAGACACGAACCGATGAAACGCAGTGCCTCACATTTGGCAGCTATCAATTCGTCGTTGCTGGACGAACGCTAACTGAAAATCTCTTTTATGGCGACAATCTGCCTGCAAAGGATCGCCAGATCCTACAAGCTTACGTTGACACAGTTGATAATTCTCTTTCCCTGCTGACGCGTTCGCAATTTGCGGAAAAACTATTTAAGAATGCATACAAGGGTCGCTGCCTGCTGGTTGCGTTCAATTTTCCCTTCGACGCAGCGAGGGCCGCCTGCAATTTCGCAAATGCTCGCCGCCGCTTCGCCGGTGGCTTTTCACTCGATCTTTGGTCGTTCAGAGAAGCCAGAAATCGTTTTCGACCCAGCATTTGCATAAAGCAAATCGATAGCAAACGAGCACTGAAGGGTTTCACCAGCCGCACAACGCCCGATGAGGAAGACCTGATACCCGAAGGTTCAACCACCGGCAAACCGGAAAGGGACTTTATTTTTCGTGGCCACTTTCTTGACCTACGCACACTGGCCTTCGCACTCACTGATAGAGGCTACACGCTAGGACAAGCGTGCGAAGATTTCGGTGTCGAACACGGAAAACAAACGGTCAAGCGACACGGTGTAGTCACCAAGAAATACGTCGACTACAACCGTCGCGACGTTCTTGCAACGTCCGAGTTGGCTGACAAATTGTTGGAGGAATACGACAAGCATCCCATCGACCTTCAGGCAACTAAAGCATACTCCCCAGCAGCTATCGGCAAAGCCTACCTTCGGGCGATGGGAATTCAGCCGATTCTCGCGCGGCAGCCTAGATTTCCGAAGAAATTCTTGGGATACGCTCAATCTGCATTTCTGGGCGGCCGCACAAGTGCGCACATTCGGAAAGTTACGGTTCCAGTCGTCTACACAGATTTTCGATCGATGTATCCAACCGTAAACAGCTTGATGAATCTGTGGTCTTTCGTCATCGCCGACAAAATAACCGTGTCCAAGAATTGTAAGAGAGAAATCACGGGGTTCTTATCTCGTGTTCTCGCAAACCCGGATTATCTATTCACGCGTGGGGCGTGGAAGAGACTGCCTGCATTCGTCCGCGTGATTCCGAACGGCGACGTCCTGCCATCGCGCGGCAGAAACAATCCCGAGTCGAACGATTGGCAAGTGGCAACAAACTATCTTTACGCAAGCCATGACGATTCGCGCGACGCACTGTGGTTCTCACTACCTGATGTCGTGGCTTCCGTACTACTAACGAAACAGATTCCCGCAATCGTGGACGCTTTCAGAATCAAAGCGCGCGGAAAGCTGAAAGGATTGAAGCCCACCAAACTGCGCGGCATTGTCGACGTCGATCCACAAAAGCAGGATTTCTTTCGAGTTGTTATTGAGGAACGACAGCGCTTGGCCAGGCGCACGGATATCGAGAATATCGAACGAAAACGCCTCGACAAAGCGCTAAAAGTTCTTGCGAATGCGGCCAGCTATGGCATCTACGCCGAAATGCATCGCTTGGAGACCGATCACAAGAGGAAAACCACTTGCTACGGTATTGATCCAACCCCGTTTCATCCAACGGTGCTGCATCCAGATGAACCCGGGGCATACTGCTTTTCGCCAATGTCTTCTTTGATCACAGGCGCAGCCCGCCTAATGCTCACCCTTCTAGAATGTAGCGTCACCGTTCTGGGAGGCACGTATGCGATGGAGGATACCGATTCCATGGCAATCATCGCAACGGAACACGGAGGTCGAGTCTCTTGCCCCGGAGGAGATCACGGATTCGTTCATGCTCTTTCGTGGCAGCAGGTGAAGCAAATATCGGAAAAGTTCGACGCTCTGAACCCTTACGACCGGTCGGCAGTACCTGATTCGATTCTCAAGATTGAAGATGATAACCGCGACCCGATAACGCAACAGCAAAGGCAGATTTACTGCTTTGCAATCTCGGCAAAGCGCTATGCACTGTTCCTTAAGAATGCAAGAGGCACTCCCGTTTTGCTTCGTGAGGGAAAAAACAATAAAGACGATCGATGGTCGGAACATGGACTTGGCCATTTATTGAATCCGACCGACCCGGACAACGAAGATCGCAAGTGGATTGCCCAAGCGTGGGAAAACATGATTCGCAAACATCTCGGCTTATCGACAATCAAGTTGGGATTCGAAGACGCTCCCGCTGTGGGACGTGTCACCGTTAGCAGTCCGGAGGTGATGCGGGCGTTTACTCGGCTCAACAAGCACAAAGCATACGTTGACCAGATTAAACCGTTCAATTTCCTTCTTGCGTGCCACGTCAAGCCGCTCGGCCATCCTCCTGGCGTGGACGCGACACAATTTCACTTGATCACACCGTACGAGACTGACTCGCGCAAATGGCTTAAGAAATTGTGGATCGACCAGTACTCAGGAAAAGAATATCGAATCACGACGATCGGTCATCATGGCATGCGCAACACAGCCCGCGTGAAAACGTACGGCGATGCACTGTTGGAATATGAGATCCACCCAGAGTCTAAATACGCGGATGCAAATGGGAAGATTTGCTCCAAGCAGACCGTGGGGCTTCTCTATCGAAGACATGTGTCCGTTGATGAGATCAAATACATCGGAAAGGAATCGAACAGCCTGGAAGATGTGGAATCCGGTTTGATCCACGATCATCGCAACGTATATACGGAATATCCAGACGAGCGAAGGGACGAATGGATAACTAACGTTTTGCCTGCGCTGCGTGATGCGCGCCTTGTTGATCTCGTGCGACAATTTAAAGGGCGAATCTCCCGGAGGGCGCTAATAGAACTGCGGGCGGGACGCAGCAGGCCGCATCGCAAGAACCAGGAATTGCTGGCGTCCACTGTCAACAGATTAGCCGATCAGGGGTGATGTGGGAAGCCGCGACCGTTATCGCATTTGCGGACGCTCGTTTGGGACTGTGCTCGCTTACCAAATGACCAACAAAGAGATGTTCTGAATGTCGTGGACCCATGCCAACGTGGTCCGATAAGCTAAGAAAAAAATGAACGATCGAGAACACGAGCGTTACTCCGTGGCCGACTTGTTTATGCAAGCAGCGCGGAGGCTCAAGAGCGATTTCGACTATGTTCGCGAGACGAACCCGCACTCCGCCACGAAAGGAAGTGAGGCAGAGAAGGTGTTGCGCGAGTTTCTGAACAAGCACTTGCCCCAACGCTTTCGTGCAGCGACCGGCATCCTGATTGATATCACCAATGCACTAAGTAAGCAGACGGACATCATTATCTATGACGCACTATCTAGTCCGGTTTACCGCTTTTCGGAAGAAGCGATGATCTTGCCGGTTGATACGGTCGCGAGCGTCATCGAGGTTAAGAGTCGCCTAACCAGCGCTGAACTAGCTGATGCATACAAGAAAATCGCGTCCGTTAAGGCACTTAAGAAACGTCCGTCGTCTGAGATGGATCGCGGAGCCACGGGGAGCGAGCTCAAGATGTCTTCAACCCTCGGCGTCATCTTCGCGTTCACTTCCGATATAAGCCTCGAAACGGTCGCCGAGAAAATGGCCGCACTGAATCTAGAGGTCGATTCCCAGCTATGGCCGGATATGGTCATACTCCTGGACGTGGGCACACTCAACTATGCGATTCAGTCTCCGGGCGGCGAAATAAGCGGCGATCTAATGCCCCGCGAAGAGAATTTCGCGATTGCCCCTTTCTATGTGAACCTCGTACTCCGCAAAGACGGAGAGTTTTCGCTCAATCGTTTCTTTATTACGCTGCTATCACACCTTCAATTCTTCCCTCATCGTCCTTCTGTACCTCCGTTCGACATTGCGCTAGCAGGAACGGCTACGGAATGTATAGGCATTTGCGCGTACCAGTACGACCGGGACAAGAAATTACTTCCTGCGAACCAATCGTTGGAACTGCCCGCAGCAATACAGATCAAAAGCAGTGATGGTCAGGTGACGGCGACGCTGCACTGGATTCACTGGCCTGGCGGTGGGACGATCATGTGCGAGGACAAAGCACCCCTTGAAATGTTCTTGTTGCTTGCAGGATTTGCGAAGGATGAGCAGATTTTCCGATGCGCGGGCCGACAATACAGCAGCGTCCTGCCGGTTAAGAGAGCAGAGTTCCTTCGCTGGCCGCAAAAGCTTAATCCCAAAATGAAAGGGATGACGGCTGAAGTTGTGGCTTACAAGGGAAAACAAATTTCAGATGAGGCAACTTCCACACCCTTTGTTGCCCGGCTGTTGGCTGGAATGCTTGACCTTAGCCATCGGATTCTCCTGAAGGATGCGGCTGAAGCGTTTAGCAAAACATATCCAGTGAGCGAACTGTTGTCGCTGCGTAGGCTACATCGTGCGCTCGAAGGAGCACAAACGATTCCAGAAGAGCTCTTGTCTGCGAATTTGCAAGCGGCTGCTCGGGTTGCGACCGCCATCTTGGAAATCGCGAGAACCTTGAGTGTGAGTGCGTCGTTTCTGCTTTACCGCGAACCATCTTACATTAAGGGTCTTGAGGCTCAACGTGACCGTTGCCTAGCACGATACCTGAAGGAGCATCGGGACTCGTGGGCAAGGACGCTGGTCGAACACAGAGATAGTTCACAGACCAAGCGTCACGAGTTGAGTCAGAGCATGACGCGTTCCGATCTTCAAGCAATTTACAACGGCGTTGCGAAATTGTCAGAAGAGCTGATGATCTATTCCCTTCAGTCAAAAGCTCAGGCCGGGCTTTGGATTAGGGAGATCGAAAGGGCTGAGCGAGATCCGAAGTTCTGTTGCAGATTCACGACCGATCTCACAAGGTCATGGTCGCTAACGTTTAACCCGGCTGAGTTCGATGAGCTTTGAATCGTGCATCTCCGCGCGCCCCCCCTGCACTTCCAGCCTGAACCGGCCTGAACCGGCACCAACCCAGCGCCCCTTGGCCCACCGCCGATCTATTTACCAATCGGTAATAGAGGGCAGTTTCTGGTCTCTCTATCTCCTATCCCATCAAGCCGAGGATGGGATAGGAGGTAGGACGTTTCGAAACCGGACTCCCTAGTAACGAACCAGTAAACAGGGGGCGTGGGCGGGACATGCGCGTAGAATTGGCCCGTGACGGGGGTGCGAATATGAGTCATCTTCTGCGCAAGCTGTGGGACGACGGGGGCCAAGACATCGCCGAGTATGCGGTCATGCTGGCCGTGATTTTGGTGTTGGTGGTTGGTACGATTCGCCTGGTCGGAAGCAATGCGAACAACGCGTTTTCGTCCGTAGCGAGTTCGCTTCAGTGACCCTCCTCGAATGAGTGCGGTTTTGAGTGAAATCGCCTTGGTTACGTCAAGCGATTCGATGTGCGGTAACCCGAGCCGTGGTTTGACGATTCGTTCCCTCATTTGCTGGTTGGGAAACGAGTGCCTCTATTGGCTTCAGAATGAAAGAAGAGAACGATTAATTCGCAGCGGTTCACCGCGACGCGTGTAATCGATAAAGCCCGATTTCCTGAACCTCGTCATGAAACAGGAAACCCGCGACCTAGTGGTGCCCACCATTTCTGCCAGCGTTTGATGGTGTATGTTCGGAACCGAGACGTCGCCGAAACTCTTCTCATCAAAATGGGCGAGCAACAAGAGAGTGTGCGCAAGTCTTTTCTCGCTGGAACTGCAATGTTGGTCAACTAAATCCTGCTGGTATCGGATGTTCCTCGCCAACACATATGCCCAAAACATATTGGCCAACTTTACGTGCCTCGCCAAAGCGAGCAGCATAACCTTTTTTTCAATTCGCAGAAGGGTACAGTCTGTCATTGCGCTAGCCGAGGCCGTGCGGGAAGACTGACCAGCGACGGAATCTTTGCCAACAAGATCGCCATCACTCAATATGTCGAGGATTGCTTCCTTCCCGGTTTGGGGCTTAACGCTGAGTTTCACCTTTCCTTTTTGAATGGCAAATAACGCGTCTGCCGCATCATTCAGAGAGTAAATTGTTTGTCCCTTCGTGAAGGACATCATCTTCCGACCAACGCCGATGGTTGAGAGAAAGGTTTTCGGGTTGAAAGTGCGTCTGCTCTTGGCCATTGGACTGCTCTCCGATACTCGACATTCAATCCGCTGCAAGCAATCGTCGATCCCGATGCGGCTCGGTACGGGGCTGTCCCGTGCTGAGTTCACACTTCTCGCCTGGCTTCGCGCCACAAGTCGGGCAACGGACAGCCTCTACCTGTTTGAGAGTCCGCTTCTTGCTCATCGGAGTCTACCCTTTCGTGGCAACGGACATGGGTCGACTTTGCAGAAAGCCGATGACCAGTGCGCTATTTATTTGCAAGCCGCCGTTGTAGCGGACGAAGCCCTTCTTCCTGAACCCATTCATAAATTTACTTACCCTTGCGCGGGTGGTACCAACCATCTCCGCCAGGGTTCCTTGGCTCACCTTCAGGGGATACTCCGGCTTTGATTCCTTGATTATTTGACCAAACAGCAACAGAACCCGTGCCAGTCGCCTTTCGCTGAAGTTGAAGAATTGATCAACCAAGTCTTCCTCGATTCGAATAATTCGGGAAAGCAGATATTCAACAAACAGCGTTGCAAATCGCGAGTCTCGCTTGAGCGTATTAATCGTTCTCTCCTTTTGCAGTCGAGTGATACTGGACGGCCCAATTGATCTGGCCGTGCAAATCCGTTGAGCTTGCCCTCCCAGACAACCTTCGCCAAAAAAGCTACCTCGCTGCAGGAAGGCGATAATAGCTTTTTTGCGACGCGTGGAGACCGCCGTGAGCTTCACCGTGCCGCTCTGGATGTAGAAAACAGCATCCGCTGTATCC
>Ga0210408_10000630_pt1 | contig 42464 bp, 39 predicted proteins | sample IncBWH4MmetaG_FD_155471 | JGI IMG/M metagenome (GOLD analysis project Ga0210408, IMG submission 155471) | Forest soil microbial communities from Barre Woods Harvard Forest LTER site, Petersham, Massachusetts, United States - Inc-BW-H-4-M | ecosystem: Environmental > Terrestrial > Soil >...
TCTTCTTACGCGACCGATCCTCATACCATCGAGGAAATCATCGCTTCTTCCAAGAAGCTTTCCGATGTCCTCGGAGTTCCCGAGGCCGGCGTTGCGGTCGCCGCGGACATGCAGCGTCACCTCGGCGATTTGCAGAAACGCTTGGGGGCCCTTCCGCCCAAGCGCGTCCTCTTCGTTGTCTGGCATCAGCCGCTCACTTCTGTTGGCAAGCACACTTTCATCGCTGATACGCTCCGCCTTGCCGGCGCCGTCTCCATTGTGGATGCTGAACAAGACTGGCCGCAGGTTAGTCTGGAAGAAGTCGCCCGCCTGCAGCCGGACTTTCTGGTTTTTTCAGCTTCCCATTCCGACGCCGTTTCCCCTACCGTCGATGCTCTTGCGGCGCTTCCCGGATGGAACATCGTGGAAGCCGTCAGCAATCGACGTATTGCGGTGATCAGCGAAGCCGTCAATCGCCCTGCCCCACGCATCGTCTCGGCCATCGAAGATCTCGCGCGGCAACTTCACCCTGATGCTTTCATGGAAAAACCGGAAAGCGGTAAAGAAAAGTTGCAGAAGGAGAATCCCGCGCCGAACCTGCCGCTCGCAGCGCATTCTTCTTTTTCGCCAGACGCCGCTCAGGCTCAGATGTTCTTTCCCGGAGGCTGCGCATGAAACCACTGACGCTTAGGCGCCTCCTCCTGCAATGTTCGATCCTGGTCGTAATTCTATTCGTGGTCGTGGTCGTGGCCCTGAAGTTCGGCGCGGTCCCTGTTTCGCTCTATGCTCTCGGCCGTGACTTGCTGCGCGTCGTTTTTGGCCAGAGCAGCCAAATTTCCAGCGATTATGGCTTGATCATCGTGAATATCCGTTTGCCCCGGATTCTTCTTGGCATGATCGTGGGCGCCTCGCTTTCCGTTGCGGGAACTAGCTTTCAAGCGCTTCTTCGCAATCCGCTCGCCGATCCTTACGTGCTTGGTGTTTCCAGCGGAGCTTCACTCGGCGCAATCCTGGCCCTCATCGTCGAGCCGCATCTTTCTCTTTCCCCGTTGTTCGCGGCGCTGCTCACTCCGCTGGGAGCCTTTCTCGGTGCAACCGCGACCATCGCCGCGGTCTATTTTCTCGGCCGTCGTGAGGGACAGATTGACAGCACCACTTTGCTCCTCGGCGGCGTCATCACCGGCTCCTTCCTTTCCGCCATCATCCTGTTTCTCATGAGCACGCTTACCGGCAGCCTTCGCGGCCTTTCCTTCTGGATGATGGGCGAGCTCTCCACCCCTTTGCAGAAAAGCGTCTACTGGTTCCTTGGCGTCGGGTTCCTCGTTGCCGCGGGTGTTATCTACACCACCGCGTCGGATTTGAATCTGCTCCTCGCCGGCGAAAAGGAGGCGATGCACCTCGGCGTGGACGTGCCCCGGGTCCGCCTGGTCGTCTACATTGCCGCATCATTTCTGACCGGATTGGCGGTTTCCGTTAGCGGCGCTGTCGGTTACGTCGGCCTGATCGTGCCGCATGTGATGCGCTTCATCTTTGGCTCCGACCACCGCACCCTGTTGCCGACCGCCGCGATCGGCGGCGCCATCGCCGTCATCATGGCAGATACTCTGGCCCGCACCGTGGTTGCCCCCACGGAAGTGCCCGTCGGCGCCGTGACCGCCGTCATCGGAGCGCCGCTCTTCATCTACCTTCTCCGCAGGAGGCTGGCATGAGCAGCGGCTCGGCTCTTGCGCGCAACCCGTTCGAATCCGCCCGCTTGGGAAGCGAAGTCCGCCTCAGCGTCGAGCAGGTCAGTTACGCCCATTCCGCAAACCCGGCCCAAGCCCCGCTTTTCACTTTGGAGGCCACAAGTTTTCAAGCCCGGCCCGGCGAAATCGTCGCCATTCTCGGCCCCAACGCCAGCGGCAAATCTACTCTCTTAAAACTAATCTCTGGCGCTCTCGCGCCCCTCTCCGGACGCATTTTGCTCAACGGCTTCGTCACCCATGAGCTCACTCCGCGCACCCGCGCCCAGCGCATTGCTGTGGTCCAGCAGGAAAGCACCTTGCTCTTCCCCGCGCACGCCTGGGAATTCGTCCTGCAAGGCCGCCATTCCCACGGCCGCTCGCTGCGCTTCGAAACGCCGGACGACATCGCCATTGCGAAAAATGCCCTCGTCCAGGTCGGCGCCGCGGATCTGAGCGATCGCTGGATGGATCAAATTTCCGGCGGGGAAAAGCAGCGCGTGATCCTCGCTCGCGCTTTGGCCCAGCAGCCGCTCCTTCTGCTCCTCGATGAACCCACTCTCCACCTGGATATCGCCGCGCAGATCGGCTTGCTCGACGCGCTCCGCCGCCTCGCCGCCGAAAATCGCTACACTGTCGTAGTCGTAACCCACGAGTTGAACCTCGCCGCTGAGTACGCCGATCAAGTCGTTTTGATGCAGCGCGGCCGCTGCTTGCGCGTCGGCCCTCCGGCCAGCATTTATCAGCGCGAATTGCTCGAACAAGTTTTCCAGACTCCGCTGACGGTGGAATTCGGTTCCAACGGGCGGCCGCGCGTCACTGTTTTATCTGGAACGCAGTAAAAATGTAGGGGCGCCTGCCCCGGCGGGCGCCCTTTTTCTCGTCAACCCCAATCCCGCGGCCCCGCGCTGCGGACCACATTCACCGCGAACTTCGTGCTCGGGAAGACGGTTCGGCGCTCCCTGCTTCATCGGGATCGCCGGTTTCAAAGCCGTCGCCGCCGCGCGACTGTAAGGCGGATTTAGTGTATGCGCAGGCCACTGCGGCCGGCCGCTCCATCGCTGGGCGGCCCCGCGGGAAGGCCCCGCAACGGCCCTCTTTTGACCGGGCCGGAGCTACCGCCAAGCCAGGAGACCGGCGAAGTTCGCAGCCGTTCGATTCATCTTGATCGACACGGACAACCTTCAACTCCCGCGCGAGAGGGAGCGGAGGACAAAATGAAAACGTCTCTTCTTCGTGCTGCATTTCTTCTTTTCGCAGTGCCGGTAGTCAGTTTTTCCACGCAAGCGCAAAGCAATTCACCCGACGCCCATCTTTCCGGACGCCTCACGGATCTTTCCGGCTACGGCATCGGTAATGTCAAAGTCACCGCTCAGCTTGAGAACAACCCAAACGCGCGCATCTCGTCGGCGATTTCTAGCGCCGACGGCGCATATTCTCTGGATGTTCCACCTGGCCGCTACCACATTCATTTCCAACATCCGTCTTTTGTCGCTCGTGACGTCGTCCTCGATCTCGGCGGCGCCGAAAACCACACGCTCGACCTTCGCCTCGAAATTCAGCGCGTTTCAGAAAACGTCGTCGTCACCGCCAACGCCCAGCCCCTTGATCTCGAACGCACCCCTGCTCCCGTCGATCTCATCGGCCGCCAGGAAATTGAGCAGCGCCAGGCCGTCTCTCTTCCCGATCTCCTCGCCACGCAAACCGGCGTTAGCCTCGCCCGTACCGGCACCATCGGCGGTTTTGCCACCATCTTCGTCGACGGTGGCAATTCTAGCTTCACCAAAGTCCTCATCGACGGCACTCCCGTCAATCTTCCCGGCGGCGACTTCCTTTTTTCCAACCTGACTCTCGACAACGTCGACAAAGTGGAAATCGTCCATGGCGCCGAAAGCGCTCTCTACGGCTCCGACGCCATGTCCGGCGTCATTCAAATCGTCAGCCACCAGGGTTCCACGCGCATTCCGGAAGTCAATCTCTTCGCCGAAGGTGGGAGTTTTTCATCCGCGCGCGGCGGTGCGCAACTCAGCGGTCTGCTTGGCAAATTCGACTACTCCGCCGCCGGCTCCTACTCCCATACCGACGGCCAGGGCATCAACGACGGCTTCTTGAACCGCAGCTTCGCCGGCAACCTCGGCTACAGCTTCTCCGATTCGAATCAGCTACACGTCACCGTCCGCAGCACCGCCAGTTACGCTGGCACACCCGGCCAAGTTCTCTTCGCCGCCATTTTTCCGCCGGACCCCACGGCCTTCGACGATGAACGCCAGCTTTCCAGCAATCTCAGTTGGACCTTCAAGACCGGCTCCCATTGGGTTCACCGCCTCTCCGGCATGGAAGCGCGCTTCCTGGACACCAATGGCTTTCCCGATTTCAACTTTTTTGAGACCGCCCAATTCAATCGCGCCGGCTTCCTCGAACAATCCACCTACTCGTTCCGCCGGGGAGCGGCCACCGCCGGCTATCAATATGAAGTAGAAAACGCCGACCCCAACAATCTCAGCGGCCTTCACGCGCGTCGCAACAATCAAGCCGGCTTCCTCGACGCCCGCTGGCAGCCGCTCTCTCGCCTCACCCTCAGCGCGGGAGCCCGCGCCGAAGAAAACACCAATTTCGGCACCCGTGTCGTGCCACGTGTCGGCGCCGTCCCGTGTCGTGCCACGTGTCGGCGCCGTCTATGCTCTTCGGTATTCCCAGGGTCTCTTGGGAGACACTCGCGCCCGAATTTCCTATGGCCAGGGCATCGAGGAACCCACCATTTTCGAGTCCTTCGGAAGTGATCCTTGCAACCCCGGCAATCCTTCCCTGCGCCCGCAGCGCAGCAACACCGTCAACGCCGGAGTCGATCAATATTTCAGTGCCGATCGCTTTCGCATTTCCGCCACTTTCTTTTCAAACGAGTTTCGCGATCTGATCGACCAGCAGCAGGGACCGGCCAATCCCATGTGTTTCGGCGGCAGCGAAAAGCTGTTTTTTAATATCGATCGTGCCCGCGCTCGCGGCCTCAATTGGTCCGGCGAAGCGCACCTCAATCATTGGCTCCTCTTGAAGGGAAATTATTCCTACGACAATACCCGTGTCCTCAAATCCGTCCCCACCGCTCGCCCCTTCGAGCAACCTGGCAATCATCTCCTTCGCCGCCCTGTGAACTCCGGCAACCTCTGGCTCAGTGCCACGTTCCGGCGTGTCAACTTCAACCTCGCCGGCTATTTCACCGGCGTGCGCACGGACAGTGATTTTGACAGCACCTTCACCGGGAACGTCTGTACTGGCCTTTGCATCACTCGCAATCCTGGCTACGCCCGCTTCGATCTGGCCACCAGCTACAATTTCGGTCGCGGCGTTTCCTTCTACGGCCGCGTCACCAACCTCCTGGACAAGCAATACCAGGAGGCCATCGGCTTCCCCGCCCTCGGCCGCGATTACCGCCTCGGCATGAACTACCGCCTTAGCGGTCGCAACTGAACATCTCCTTGTAGGGGCGCAGCGTGCTGCGCCCTTTTTGGTAATGCTTTGACGACTGGGGAGACTTTCTTGACCACACCTGAACCCATCCTCTTCTGCTGGAGCGGCGGCAAAGACAGCGCCATGGCGCTGCACACCCTGCTCCAGCAGAAGCATTTCCGCGTCGTCGCATTGCTAACCACCGTCACCGAAACCTACGACCGCATCGCCATGCACGGCGTCCGCCGTGAACTTCTCCATCAGCAAGCCGGATCCATCGGCCTCCCGCTCCACGAAGTTCGCATCCCCGCACAATGCGTCAACTCCATCTACGAAGCCCGCATGGAAGAAGCCCTCCGCCTCTTCTGCAGCCAAGGCGTTCGAACGGTCGCCTTCGGCGACATCTTCCTTGAAGACCTCCGCGCCTACCGCGAAAAAAACCTCGCCCGCCTCGGCATGACCGCTCTCTTCCCCATCTGGAAACGCGACACCCGCGAATTAATCCGCCGCTTCCACGACCAGCATTTCCGCGCCATCGCCGCCTGCATCGACACCAAAATCCTCGACCCCAGCTTCGCCGGGCGCGAACTCGACGCCTCCTTCTTCCGCGATCTTCCGCCAGGCGCCGATCCCTGCGGCGAAAACGGCGAGTTCCACACCTTCGTCTTCGATGGCCCCATTTTCCGATCTCCTATCCCCATTCAAACGGGAGAGGTAGTCAACCGCGATGGCTTTGTTTTTTGTGATCTTTTGCCGCAAATGGAGGAAACACCAAAATGAATGCCGAAATCTCTCAAAAAGAAAATCTGCTCTATCGCACTTTGCTGGCACTAGTCTTAATTGGACTGGCCGCCGCCGTTCGCATAGCCCCGCACCCCTGGAATTTCACGCCCGTCGGCGCCATGGCGCTCTTCTCCGGCGCGGTCGTCAAGGACCGCCGCCTCGCCTTCGCATTTCCTCTGTTCGCGCTTTTTGCGGGCGATCTGTTTGTCGGTTTCTACAAGCTCAGCGTGATGCTCATCGTCTACGCTAGTTTTCTTCTCAGCGTCCTCATTGGCCGCTGGCTGTCCGATCGCCGCACCATCGCCCGCATCAGTCTCGCCACTCTCCTCGGCGCCATCCAGTTTTTCCTTGTCACCAATTTCGCCGCCTGGCAATTCCTGGGCGGCTATCCTCATAGCGCTTCCGGCCTCCTCACCTGCTACATCACCGGCATTCCTCTATTCTGGAACACCCTCGGAGGCGACGCCGCCTACGCCGCCCTTCTCTTCGGCGGCTACGCCCTGGCCGAACGCTTCCTCCCCGCGCCGCATGCCTCCCGTCAGCGCACCTCCGCCGATTGAAATCGTAGGGGCGCCCCGACCCGGTCGGGGCGCCCCATTCCACCAACATCCATGCCATCGGAGAAAAATTCCGTCCAATCAGTCCCCATGCCCAGAGTTGGCGTGGGTGTCCTAATCCTCGACCACCGCCACCGCGCGCTCCTCACCCTCCGCAAGCTTCCCCCCGAAGCCGGCTGCTGGAGCATCGTCGGCGGCAAACTCGAATACCTCGAAACTCTTCACGACTGCGCCCTCCGCGAAGCTTTCGAAGAAGTCGGCCTCGCCATCTCCATCGAAGCCCTTCTCTGCGTCACCGACCACCTCTTGCCCCAGGAAAGCCAGCACTGGGTTTCCCCCGCCTATTTGGGCCGCCTAGCCAGCGGCCGCGCCAAAAACTGCGAACCGCGAAAAACCCGCCAAGTCCGCTGGTTTCCCCTGGATCAGCTTCCTCCCAATCTCACCATGACCGCCCGCAACGCCATCAACGCCTACACCCGGAAGTTTCCCGCCGCAGTGGCTGAATAGAGAAACAGGTTGTCATCCCGAGCGAGGCGAGGGATCTGCTTTTCTCCGCCGCCCCCGAGAACTGACAACCCTGCTCTGCTATAATCTTCGTTCCGTTATGCCGAAATCCGCTCAAGAGGAACACTCCGTGGCGCCCGAAGTGCTCGCCAAATACGAGCCGGTCATCGGCCTGGAAGTCCACGTCCAGCTCCTCACCCGCACCAAAATCTTCTGCGGCTGCTCCACCCGCTTCGGCGATCCCCCGAACACTAACGTCTGCTCCGTCTGCCTCGGCTTGCCCGGCACTCTCCCCGTCCTGAACAAGCGTGCCGTCGAAATGGCCATGCGCGCGGCGCTTGCTCTGAACTGCGCTGTCCACGATCACTCTCGCTTCGCCCGCAAGAATTATTTCTACCCCGACCTTCCCAAGGGCTACCAAATCTCCCAATACGAATTGCCGCTAGCGACCGGCGGCTGGCTCGAAATCGAAGTCCACGGCGTAAGGAAACGCATCGGCATCACCCGCCTTCACCTCGAGGAAGACGCCGCCAAGAATCTTCACGAAGGCTTCTCGCAATCCGCCAGCAAGGCCTACATCGATTACAACCGCTGCGGCACCCCGCTCAGCGAAATCGTCTCCGAGCCCGACATGCGCACGCCTGAAGAGGCCTACGCCTACCTCACCACCCTCCGCCAGATCCTCCTCTACACCGGCGTCAGCGACGTCAACATGGAAGAAGGCTCGCTCCGCTGCGACGCCAATGTCAGCGTTCGCCCACGCGGCGCAAAAGAATTCGGCACCAAGGTCGAAGTCAAAAATCTAAACTCTTTCCGCTACCTCCAAAAAGCTCTCGAATTCGAAATCGAGCGTCACATCGTCGTCCTCGAATCCGGCGGCCGCCTCTCCCAAGAAACCCGCCTCTGGAACCAAGCCGAAGGCCACACCGTTTCCATGCGTTCCAAAGAAAAAGCCCACGACTACCGCTATTTCCCGGAGCCCGACCTCCTCCCTGTCCACATCAGCCCCGCCTGGCGCGAAGAAGTCCGCCGCACCCTCCCCGAACTCCCCGAAGCCAAGCGCGCCCGCTTCGTCAGCAACTACGCAATCACGCCCTACGACGCCGAAGTCCTCACCAGCACGCAAGTCCTCGCCGATTATTTCGAATCGGTTGTCAAAGCCGGCGCCCCCGGCAAAGCCGCCGCCAACTGGATGCAAACCGAACTCCTCCGCGCCCTGAAAGATTCCGGCAAGGAAATCACCGCCAGCCCCGTCTCGCCCGCCGCCCTCGCCGAATTGGTGAAGCTGGTTGAGTCCGCCAAAATCACTGCCGCCGTAGCCAAGAAGGTCTTCGCCATCATGTTCGAATCCGGCCGCACCGCCGCAGATATCGTAGCCGCCGAAGGCCTGAGCGCTCAGGTCAGCGACGCGGCCATCGAACAAGCCGCCCGCGAAGTCATCGCGACAAATCCGGACAATGTCGCGCCCGCGAAGTCATCGCGACAAATCCGGACAATGTCGCCAAATTCAAATCCGGCAACGAGGGCGTCTTCAAATTTTTCGTAGGCCAGGTAATGAAAGCCACCCGCGGCCAAGCCAACCCCCAAGCCGTCAACGACATCCTCCGCAAGCTCCTCTCCTCCTAGCTTCCTGTAGGGGCGCAGCATGCTGCGCCCGTGTTGGCAAGGTGTCGTGTACTGGCTTCAGGCATCCGGTGAGCCTGAGCTTTTTGGAGTGCGGCGGCTCGCTTGCCCTGAGCTTCGAAGGGCCGCCGCTTTTCCGTCTTCCTCAGTCTCAGGAGACGCCTCTCGGCAAGATTCCCGCACGGCCGAAACATCCCGGCGTATACTGCGTCTTAGGTTGTAGGGAGCCCCGGAGTTTACCCCGGACCAGGTCGGGGGGGCCGTCCGCTCTCCATTCTCGGAAAGCCCCTGAGATCTAAAACGAAGGAATTCCGATGCTCAAAGTCGGCGCCAAAGCCCCCGCCTTCCATCTACCATCCGACGACGGTAGCGAGCTCTCCCTAAAAGACTTCGGCGGCCGACAAGTCCTCCTCTTCCTCTACCCCAAAGCCAACACTTCCGGTTGAACGATAGAAGCGTCCGAGTTTCGCGACGCAAAAGAAGACTTCGACAAGCTAGGTGTAGCCATCCTCGGCATGAGCGCCGACCCCGTCAAAGCCCAAGCCTCCTTCAAAGCCAAGCTAAATCTCAATTTCCCCCTGCTCAGCGACACCACCCACAAAACCATCCAAAAATTCGGCGCCTGGCAGAAAAAACAATTCATGGGCCGCACCTTCATGGGCATCATCCGCAGCTCTTTCTTAATCGGTGAAACCGGCAAAATCGAACACGTCTGGCCCCTGGTCAGAGCCAAGGGCCATGCATCCGAAGTCCTCAGGGTTATCTCCAAGAAATAGCCTGCCCCGGAATTGCGCTTGGGGTCTCCAAATTCCTGCGATCCAATCTCAGCAATGTATTACGTCAACGCGTTGCTCACCTCTCCATGCGGCTCACGTCTGATTCATCAAGTTTCCACTCATGCGCATTCTTTCCCGCTCCGGCAAATTTCTTTTCGCTCTGACAATGTTTGGAGTGCTGCCGTCCATTGCCTCAGGCCAGAATCCCAAAGCCCAAATCAAAGCCGAAATCGACCGCCTGCAGCGGTCCCTGCGAGAAAAGCCGATCTCAATTCCAGATTTCCCGGACATAAATTCCATGGTGGCTGGCTCCCTCAATGCCGCAACCGCAGCGCTCGATTCAGGTAAGTTGTATCTCAGTCTCGAAGAGCTCCTCCAGGCGGAAGACTTACTCCATGGCGCTCGTGTCGTGGCGGACAAGACCGAGGCCGTGAAATCAGGCTTCCCTGCGTTTGAAGCGGAGTGGGAGAAAGCAAGTCAGAGTCTCAAGACGCTCAGTGAGGAGACACGCAAAAAGGACTGGCCTTCGGTCCCTCTAGCGCTTCAAGCTCTGTCCGAGACTGCTCAGGGCAGATCCATTCCTCTTCTCGAAGGCAGTCGCGGTTTTGCTGTTTCCACCAAGCCAAGCGATGGCCTTTTCTACATGGGCCAAGCTCTGGGTGAAGCCGCCTTCGCCAAGTTCTGCTCCTCCGTGCTTCTTACCAGAAACTCTGCGACTTTCCCGCGGCGTTCCTTCCTTCCGGAACTCCAAAAACTGCAAGAGAAAACCAACACAGCCTTTCAGCCTCCCCGCTCGATTCAGCTTCACGATCGATTCATCACCCTGAATTCCGCACTGAAGCTCGCCGCGGAACTCGACTCCCAGAAATTCTACGCCGGTGCCCTCTATCAATACCTCGAAGCAACGCGGCATTTCGGCATGCTCGACGCTCCTGCTCTCGACGCCGCCCGGCAAACGGCGTCGAAAACTGACCTCGCCGCTGTGCGTAAGAAGCTCACGTCCTCCAAGCATGACGACTCCCTGGCGCAGCTTTTTCTTGAGCGCGCCGAATCGCAAATTGCACACGCCGATGGCTCCGCTCCCACCGCCGATGAATGGAGAAGCGCCCGGGTCATCCTCGATAAAGTGCTGCCCGCGTATTTCGCCGCACTGAAGCCTGCACCTCCGGTCCAGCAAGCATCGAGCAAGACCGTTGACATCACATTAGTCCGTTGGCCCTACACTTGAAATATCTCCGACCCAGCAAGTTTGCTGGTCCAGGAAGTCGCGTCCAAATATCTGGGTCAAGTTACGTTCGTTACCGAAAACTTTGGCGCTTCCAAACTCGCCGACCGTTTTGGCGTCAAAGGCTATCCCGCCGTTTTCGTTGATGACATTCTCGTCGCTGCTCCCCGGGAGTTCGGATACTTTGGCGAAGTCGAAGGCACGGGCCGCTACGCTCCTTGGCGCAGCGAAGCCAGTCAGGCAAAATTCAAATCCGATTTGCTTCGCATGATTGACCTGATCCTCGCGGGCAGGAAAGACATCGTAACTCGCGAGCACGCCACAACAAACGTCGCCTCTCAGGAGATCGCTGCCCTTCCCCAGATTAAGCTGACCGATCTTTCTGGCCATCCCCTCACGGCCGCCGACCTCTCCGGCCGCGTCGTCCTCGTCGAGTTCTGGGCTACCTGGTGTCCGCCATGTCGCTCCACCCTCGAGTGGCTCGGTGAACTAAAGCGCAAGCATGGCGACAAGCTCGCCATCCTCGCCCTCGCCGTCGAATCACCCGAGGACCAGATCCGCAGCACCGCCGGTTCGCTCAGCCCCGATCTTCGCTGGGCCATCACCGACGCCCCCACTGCCCAGTCATTCGGCGATATCACGGCCGTCCCCACCCTCTTGCTCTTCGACCGCTACGGCAAAACCTCCCGCATCCTCTATGGCGCTCCTCCAGATCTCCACGGCGAAGTCGAGAAGTCTCTAGATTTGCTCCTGCAATAAACCACACTGAACGGTACCTGCTTTACAGAGAATGGGGGCGGGGGCGCACCCAAGTCCCGTATATCTAAAGACTTTAAGAAGACGGCCAAGTCAGGAGTGCCGCACCTTCGGTTTTCGAAGGTGCGATTTTTTTTCATTTTCCGAATTTTTCCTTGACTTTTTCTAACTGGAGAGTATAATAAGAGGTGAGTTATTAGATGTCTACTCGGGCGTATCGAAGCCGGTTTTCCTTTCTGACTCACGCATCTCGGGTTGGGTCTTGCAGAACCGGCTGTATGAGGACTCTTCTCGGAATGGACCAAAAAGCAAAAGAGTAAGTTCTTTTGATTCAAAGCCTTCCACACTCTTGAAATTCAAGAGCGAAGCCCAAGTTCTTTGGAATCACGAGTTTCCGTACTCTTTTGCAAAACAGGGGGGGTGTGGGGGTGGCCAATTCCGATAAACCTGAAGGACTACTTGAAGAATCCGGCCAAGTTATACAGAGCAAAGAGCTTGCATCGCAACTTGGCCGTATTCCTGAACTTCTGCTAGTTGATCGTTATAGCCGCTCTAGTGGTGAACGCAAGCCGCGTCTCGGCAGGAAACTCGATGTCCTTCTTCCCCGTCGCAGCCGCGCCCGCCGTTCCGGCTCCAGCACCAGCTGCCGCTCCGATCGCTGCGCCCTTGCCGCCGCCAGCCAGCGCTCCAATCACCGCGCCGCCAGCTGCCCCGCCGCCGATGAACCCGGCATCTCGTTTGCCCTTGCCGCCCAGCGTTCTTCCGGCGGAACTTGTTGCAATCGTATAGGTCTTGCCGCCCACCGTCACCATGCGCAGCCGCAGGTACAATTTTGCCGGCGTGGACAGTCGTCCGGATGCCTGTACACTGCTCACCGTCAGCTTGACCGGCGAGCCCTTGGGAATCACCACTTTGCCGTCGGATATCACGTCATGCGCGACTGAACCTGTCACCGTCTCCCCGGCTTTGGCTGTCTTGGAGCTCACCGATTGGTCGGTCACCACCGTAATCTTCACTCCTGCTGGAATCGTGCCGCCGGCCTGCGCCAGCGCGGGCATGACCAGTGCCAACGTAAGAAAAGCGGCCATTGTAGGAATTCGAGAATTCATCTTCGTCACCTCCGTCTTGGATTGGGGCTGTAGGAAAAGTCTAACAAAAGAAACTCGCGAGGGCGAAACGGCGGCGCAGCAACGCCGCTAGAAGTGAAACACTAACTCTTCTGAGTCCGGCGATTTCGGTTCGATGTACAAATTGTCGATCAATCGCGTCTTGCCAACGAACACCGCGAGCAGAATGTAGGAAGGCTTGCTCACGCGCACGACCGGCTCAAATGTTTCCGCATCAACAACCTCCGCGTAATCCACCCTCGCGAGACGCTCCGAATCCAGTCTGCGCCGCAAACTAGTTTGCAATTGCAGCGCATCGCGGACCCCGGCGGCAAGCTCGCTCCTCGCCGCTTCCAGCGCGCGATACAAAACTGTGGCCGCCTTGCGCTCGTCCGCGTTCAAATAAACGTTCCGCGAAGAAAGCGCTAGGCCGTCCGGCTCGCGCACCGGCGGGCAGACCACGATTTCCGTATCCAGGTTGAAGTCGTGCGCCATTTGTGTAACCAGCCGTGATTGTTGCGCATCCTTGCGGCCGAAGTACGCAAAATTCGGCTGCACAATCTGCAAGAGTTTCATCACTACGGTCGCGACGCCGCGAAAGTGCCCGGGCCGCGAGCGCCCCTCGAGTTTGTCGCTCAGGCCATCGACATTAACGTAGCTCGCAAATCCATTCGGATAAATCTCCGGTGGTTCCGGCGCAAAAAGAAAATCCACTCCCGCCCGCTCCAGTTTTTCGCTGTCGCTCTCAAACGTCCGCGGATATTTCGAAAAATCCTCGTTCGGACCAAACTGTTTCGGGTTTACAAAAATGGAGGCAATCACCGGCGAACAGTTCCGCCGCGCTCGCTCGATCAGCGACAAATGCCCCGCGTGCAGCGCCCCCATCGTTGGCACCAACCCGATGACGCGGCTCTCTGCGCGCGCCTGCCGCGCCTGTTCTTTCATCCACGCAATCGTTCGGATGGTTTCCACGGGAAAGGGATGGATGCCTGAAGTTACGCGCCCGCCGCGACCGAGCGTTCGCGATAGAAGTGCATCAGGTCCATCAAAATCGGCTGTGCGCCAAGCTGTCGCAACAAGGTCGTGACCTGCCCGCGGTGATAGCTCCCGTGATTCACCAGGTGCTGCATCGATTGCCAGAGAGGATTGCTGTAAACGCCAAACTTCAGAGTCTTATACTCAAAAATGCGGTCCAGGTCCGATTGCGTCAGCCCGCGTACAAAACCAAGCAGCCGCGCCTCGTGTTCGTTCCAGCGTTCCCGCAAGCTCGCCACGTCTTTGAACTGCGTCGTATCCGGAAGCGAAGCCGGCGAACGCCCCTGAAAGCGCTCCAGCCAGATCCACTCAGCGCCGAAAATGTGCCCGAGCGTGTCGCGCACCGAACCAAAGCTCGAACCCATCGGCTGAACGAACTTCTCCGTCGTGAGCGCACAGGCCGCTTCCAGCGACCGATGATTGGCCCACGCATTGTAGTCGTACAGCATGCGCATTTCTTGGGGCGTCATCTTCCTCTCCACTTGCAAGGTAACATTTCGGTTGCCATTCCGTGCGAAAGAGCGGTTTTTGCGCTAAGCATGCGTTTGCGGAGCGAGGAATCCACTTTTGACTTTTATTTCGTTGCGCGCTTTCTACCAATCGCCGTCAATATTAACCGGCGCCTCTTTCTGCTCCATCGCCATCCGCGCCGCGTGATAGGACTCTCCATCCGAAGGAAATCCGCCCTCGCGTACGTCCTCGCAATATTCGCGCACGGCTTTGAAAATGATCTCTCCGACATTCGCATACTGGCGGGCGAATTTCGGCGTCTGCCCAAACGTTAACCCCAGCAAATCGTGAACGACGAGAATCTGCCCGTCGCAGTCCGGGCCCGCGCCGATGCCGATGGTCGGGATGCGCAGTTCACGCGTAATCTGCGCCGCCAGCTCGCGAGGCACCGCCTCCAGCACCACCGCAAAAGCCCCCGCCGCTTCGACCGCCCGCGCATCGCGAATCAACTGCTCCGCCGCATCCGCCGTTTTTCCTTGCACGCGGTATCCGCCCAGCGCGTTCAGCGATTGCGGGGTCAAGCCCACGTGCCCCATCACCGGAATCTCCGCTTCCGTCAGCCGTGAAATCAATTCCAAACGGCGCTCTCCGCCTTCCACCTTCACGGCTTCGGCCCCGGCTTCTTTCACAAAGCGCATGGCGTTGTGCAGCGACTCACCCAAGTCGGCGTGATAGCTGCCGTAAGGCATGTCCGCAACGAGCAGTGCGCGGCGTGTGCCGCGCCGCACCGCGCGAGTATGGTGCAGCATTTCCTCGATGGTGACGGACAGTGTGTTCTCATGCCCCAGCACAACCATGCCGAGCGAATCGCCGACAAGTATCACGTCCACGCCAGCTTCGTCGAGCAAGCGCGCCGTCGGATAGTCGTAGGCCGTCAAACAGGTGATTTTCTGGAAGTTGGAGCGGGAACCCGCAGCCTGGGTCTTGCGCTGCAGGAGATCGGGCACGGTGACTTTTCCGTTCCCGCTATTCTGGACAACGCTCATGCTGGCCTCCGGTGCCGTTCCCTTGCGTGCGGGATACAGCCCTGTACCTTAGATGAAGAAAGAATAGCAAAATCGAATGTGATTCACCACAATTTTCAATGCACGTTGATTTGGCGATTTGGAGAGCGCGCTCTAAAATTCGATTTCGTAGATTCCCTGGGACAGCTTGAAGTGCACAATGAAGCGATCGAAAAATCCTGATTGACCCAGTAGGCCAATACCAATAGGGTCAAGACCAGTAGTGAATCCCGCATAGACGTGGAATTGGATCACCCCCTGAAGATCTATGTCTATGTCCGCGAAATGGGTGGGTACGTTGGTACTGCCTACACCAATGGTCATTTCTAGCGGCGCTGCGAGCGGATTCAAGCCCAACGGCTGCATGAAGGAGCGCGGAAAAACGCAATGGTCCGCCCCGGAATCCACGATTGCATAGCAAGAAAGGTGATTCTGGCCAGATCGCAGTTTCAAACGCAATACAGGACGGGAAGCGATCCTTCCGGCTGAAAACGCCGGACTCGGTGGGACTGGTGTTCTGGTATACGGGACTGGATAGATCGCCACTTCGGTCTTACACCAGAAGCGTGGGCGCTTCCGCTTCCGGAACTCGAATCACAACAGGCTCTGTCTCTCCCGCTTTCTTAGCCTTGTCGAGCGCTTCCTGCAACTCGGCGCCGTAGGCGACAACCCGCTCCTCGTCTTTGGACAAAGCAACCCACGCTCCCTTAGGGATGCCGGTAAGCAATTTTGAGATGTCTTTTGCAGCCAGCACTGGGCACCCCTAATCGACCGAAACCCTGCTGCGCAGGCAGAGCTTATCAATTTCAAGTGTAGCAAGAAGTCAGCAGAGGAACACTTCTAATTTTTTTTTGCTTGGGCGCGTCCTTTCCATTGGCCGCCGCGGCCGAGCCAGTAGCGCAGGGCGGAAAGGAGCGTCGCGTAGCCGTAGAAGATGGCCGCGGCCGGCAACGTCAAAGCCCAGAGCCACGGGAGGCCGTAGAAGCGGACCGTCACGCCATACGTTACCGTCATGATGGAGATGGCCGTGCTCGCGAGCAGCCATCCCGGTTCATCCAGAGTGAAAAAGAAAATCCACGCCAGCAAGTAAGTTACAAACAAACCGGCCAGTGTAGCGACGAGCAGGAGGAAGGAATAGCGCAATTGCGTGAAAGCGGTGCGGGCAATCAGGTCGCGAATTCCCGCGAAGGTTCCGTAGCTCCGTAAACTTACGCTGGTGCGCGTCAGTCCCATCCAGATTTTACCGCCGTTTTTCTTTACCGCGCGGGCGAGCGCGCAATCATCAATCACCTCGCCGCGAATTGAGGCAATCCCGCCGATGGGCGCGAGCACGTTCCGCCGCAGCAAAATGCATCCGCCCGCGGCTCCGGCTGTGCTTGCCTTCGGGTCGGCGATCCAGTGCGGCGGATAGAGCATCAGGAAAAAATAAAGAAAGGGTGGAATCAGCAGGCGCTCGGGAAGGGTCTTCGCTTGAAGAAGGACCATCAGGGAAGCGAGATCAAGCGATTCTTTTTCCGCGCGAAAGACCAGGCGGCGCAACGCGTCCGGCGCATGTTCGATATCGGCGTCCGTGAACCAAAGGAATTCCGGTGATTGGCTCGCGGCAAGTTGAATGCCCTCGTGCAGCGCCCAGAGTTTCCCGGTCCAGCCCGGCGCGAGCGGGGACGCGACGTGAATTTTCACGCGCTGCGATGCGCCAGTTTCATTTGCAGCTTGTTGCGCGAGCGCAGCGGTGGCGTCTTCACTGTGATCATCCATGACGATGATCCAGAATTCCCCCGGATAATCTTGCTTTGCCAGCGATGAAATGGCTTGAGAGATCGTAAGGGCTTCGTTCCGCGCGGGAACAATGACAACAACGCGCGGCCAGTTTTCCAGACGTTTTGGCTCCAGTCTGTCTTCGCTCACGCGCCAAAAATGTCCACGCGCCATGAGAAGATAAGTCCAGATCGCCAGCGGAACGGCGGCGAGAAGAGTTGGCGGCAGAGGCACGCGCTATTTTGCAATAGCCGAGAACGAAACGCTACGCCAGATCCTCGGCGCGAATAGGAAGCCGCCGGATGGGCTTGCCGGTGGCCGCGAAAATCGCGTTGCACACCGCGGGCGCGATTGGCGGTGTGCCGGGCTCGCCGATGCCGCCGGGCGCTTCGTTGCTTTGAACGATGTGGACTTCCACCTGCGGCATTTCGTTCAGCCGCAGCATTTCGTAATCATGAAAATTGCTCTGCTGCACGCGACCTTTTTCGATGGTGATCCGGCCTTTGAGCGCGGCCGTCAAACCGTAGACGATCCCACCTTCCATCTGCGCTGCGATCGTATCCGGGTTTACATATCTTCCGCAGTCCACGGCGCAAACGACGCGATGCACGCGCACTTCGCCGGATTTGCGGTTCAAGCTGACTTCCGCCACTTCGGCGACGAAGCTGCCGAACGATTCGACCACGGCAATGCCGCGCGTGCGGCCTGCGGGCAGCGGTTTTCCCCATCCGGCTTTTTCCGCGGCAAGCTCGAGCACGCCACGGTGCCGCGGCGCGTTCGCCAAAAGTTTGCGGCGGAATTCAAACGGATCCTTGCCCGCCGCTTTGGCAAGCTCCTCGACAAAACATTCAGTAATGAAACCGTTGTGCGAGTTTCCAACCGAGCGCCAGAAGCCCACGGGCACGCCTGCTTCCGTCAGCGCATACTCGACGAGAAAATTGGGAATCGCATATTTGCTGTTGGCCTGTCCTTCGACAGAACTTTCATCAATGCCATTCTTCACGGAACCGGGAAAAAACCGCGACATGATCGAGGGGCCGACAATGCGGCTTTTCCAAGCGACGGGCCAGCCGTCGGCGTCGAGACCGGCGGCAAGCTTCGAATAAGCGGCGGGGCGGTAAAAATCGTGCTGTATATCGTCTTCGCGCGTCCAGGTGACTTGAACCGGCGCGCCCGTGGCTTTCGAAATTTCGACGGCTTCCATGATGAAATCCTGCTCCGCGCGGCGCCCGAAGCCGCCGCCAAGAAACGTGGTGTGTACGCGAACCTGCTCCGGCTTGAGCCCGGTGATTTTCGCCCCAGTGTTTTGCGAGAAGGTCTGGAACTGCGTAGGTGCGTAAATGTCGCAACCGTCGGCGCGCACGTCGGCGGCGCAATTCATCGGCTCCATCGTAGCGTGGGCGAGGAAAGGAACTTCGTAGGCGGCTTCGACTTTTTTGGAGGCACTTGCAAGCGCCGTGTCGGCGTCGCCATCTTTCCGCGCGATAGCGCCGGGTTTTTCAGCGGCAGCAAGATAGAGCTTTCGAATGGCTTCACTCGAGTTTGCGGCGTTAGGGCCTTCGTCCCAGGTGATTTGCAATGCGCGCCGGCCTTCCATCGCGGACCAGGTGTTGTCCGCGACGACGGCAACGCCGGAAGAGATTTGCAAAACTTGCTTTACGCCGCGAACGGATTTCGCTTTCGAACCGTCAAAGCTCTTCACCTTACCGCCGAAGACGGGACAGCGCGCCACGACCGCATGCTGGGTATTCGGCAGGCGCACATCAATGCCGAAGGGCGCCATGCCGTTCACCTTGGCAGGCGTATCCAGCCGTTTCACGGACTTGCCGATGTATTTGTAATCTTTCGGATCTTTCAGAGCGGGATTGGCCGGCACGGGGAGTTTCGCGGCTTGCTCCGCCAAAGCTCCGTAGCCCAATCGCTTGCTCGTGGCGTTGTGCACCACAGCGCCGTTCTCGACGTGACAGGCCGACGGTTCGACGTACCACTGCTGGGCTGCAGCGGCGATCAACATTTCCCGCGCAGCGGCGCCGGCTTTGGTTAGCGGCCCCCAAGACGCGCGAATGCTGGCGCTTCCGCCGGTGCCTTGCAAACCGAAGAGAGGATTGAAGTAGGCCGGCGCGGCCGGCGCAAACTCCGTCCTGACTTTTTTCCAGTCAAATTCGAGTTCCTCGGCGAGCAGCATGGCAAGCGAAGTGACGATACCCTGGCCCATCTCGGACTTGTCGATCAGTATCGTGACCGTGTCGTCCGGAGCGATGCGCACCCAGGCGTTCAATGCCGCGGGCTCCGCAGGCGGGGCGGCCGCCAGCGCTTCGAATTTTCCGGGCAGGTAGAAACCGATGACCAGCCCGGTTCCACCGGCGGCGCTTTTTTTCAGGAATTCGCGGCGCAACATGACTTCGGAAGTTGACATGTGTGCTCCCCCTGGAAGCTCATCCCACAATTCGCGGGCCTGACAGATGGCGGTTTAGGCCAAATCTTCGGTTCGAATCGGAAGGCGCCGAAGGCGCTTTCCGGTGGCGGCGAAAATCGCGTTGCACATGGCCGGGGCGACTACCGGCAAGCCGGGCTCGCCGATTCCGGTCGGCGCTTCCTTGCTCATCACGACGTGGACTTCCGTTTTCGGAGTTTCGCCGATGCGCGGCATTTCATAATCGTTGAAATTCGATTGCTCGACACGGCCATCCTTGATGGTAATGGCATCGTGCAAGGCTGCGGACAAGCCGTAAATGGCCGCGCTTTCAACTTGCGCGCGAACGCCGTCCGGATTGATGGGCCGTCCGCAATCCACGGCATAAACGAGGCGATGGAGCTTCACAGCGCCGTTCTGCACGCTGGCTTCCGCGACGGCCGCGGTGTAGGAATTAAAGGAATAAAACGTGGCGATGCCTCGTCCCTGGCCTTTGGGCAGCGGCTTGCCCCAGCCCGCCTTCTCCGCGGCGAGTTGCAAAACGCCTTTGAGCCGGGCGGTATCGAGCGGAGGCGAATCCGGTCCTTCGCCGAATCGGGGAATCTTGCGGTCTCCGCCGATGAGTTTCATTCGAAACGCCAGCGGATCCTGGCCGGCGGCAGCCGCAAGCTCATCAATGAAACTTTCGATGACGAAGCCGCTGCTGGAGTGTTCAACAGAACGCCACCAAGCGCGGGGCACGCTCGATTCGGCGAGAGTGTACTCGAGGCGGAGGTTTGGCGTGAGGTATGGGAGGGTGGCGCCGGTGCCGAACTCGCCCAGGCCCTTATCCTCCTCAGGTTTCTGGTTCCACTTGGCGGCGATGGAAGTTGAGGTTTGAAAATGCTTCCAGGCCGCGAGGTTCCCGTTGGCGTCCAGTGCGGCCTGCATCTTGTGGTAGGACGCCGGGCGGTAAAAACCGTGGCGCATGTCGTCTTCGCGCGTCCAAAGAACCATGATGGGTTTGCCAGCGGATTTTGCGGCTACCTGGGCCGCTTCCATGACGAAATCAGCTTGATAGCGGCGTCCGAAACCGCCGCCCATCAGCGTGGTGTGCACAATCACTTTTTCGGGAGGCAGCTTGGCGGCTTCCGCGATGACGGCTTGCGCCCATTGCGGCGCCTGTGTAGGCACCCAGGCTTCCGCGCCGTCAGGGCGGATTTGCACGGTGCAGTTCATGGGCTCCATGCAAGCGTGGGGAGCGAAGGGAAGCTCATAGGCGGCTTCGATTTTTTTTGTGCTGGAGGCGAGAGTGGAGTCCGCATCGCCGTCGCTGCGCAGCACTTTTCCGGGCTTGGCGGCGTTCGAAAGGAACTGCTTGTGAAGCTCGGCTGACGATTCATTCGCCGCCGGGCCTTCGTCCCATTTCACCGCCAACGCGTTGCGGCCCTGTATGGCGGCCCAGGAATTGTCCGCCAAGACGGCAATGCCGCCGGTCGTGGAAGCACCACGCCCGCTGGTTTCGAACGGAACGACGTCGCGAACGCCGGGTATTGCTTTCGTTTTCGCGGCGTCAAACGAGGCGAGTTTGCCGCCGAAGACGGGGCACCGCGCGACAACCGCAAAAAGCATACCCGACGGGCGAGAATCGATGCCGAATTTCGCGGCGCCGGTCGCTTTATCATTTACTTCAAAGCGCCGCGTGTCGTGGCCGACGAGGGTGAAATCGTCGGAGTTCTTGAGCGGAACAGTGTTGAGATTGGGAATCGGAAGCTTTGCCGCAGCCTCGACAAGTTCCCCGTAAGACAAATAGCGCTTGGGATTGCCGTGAACCACCTGGCCGTTCGCGGCTTTGCACGTGTCCGGGCTGACTTCCCATTTCTGGGCAGCGGCGGCGACGAGCATTTCGCGAGCGGCAGCGCCGGCGCGGCGCAAGAGCAGCCAGGAACCGGCCACACTGCCGCTGCCACCGGTGCCGTGGTCATAGATTTTCGGATTGGTGGGCGCTTGTTTGACCTTCACCTGCTTCCAATCCACGCACAGTTCTTCGGCAAGGATCATCGGGAGCGCCGTCATGATGCCCTGGCCCATTTCCGATTTGTCGAGAATCAGCAAGACGCGATTGTCCGGAGTGATGCGCACCCAGGCGTCAAAAGGATTGGGAGTTTTCTGTTCCTGCTCCGCGGCTTGATCGGCAAACGCGCGCGGCGAAAGATGGAAGCCGATGACGAGAGCGACACCTCCGGCGGCACCCGTCCTGAGAAATTCACGGCGATTTACAACGGAAGCCACTGCCATGGGACACCTCGCGACCTGTTGTGGCAACTGCGGTTGAAGTTGGCTTGCGCGCTTAAGCGGCGGACTTGGCCTTGCCCGCCTGCATGGACGCGGCGCGGTGGATGGCTTTGCGAATGCGCTGGTAGGTGCCGCAGCGGCAGATGTTGCCGCTCATGGCATCGTCGATGTCGGTGTCGGTGGGGTTGGGTTTCTTCGAAAGCAGCGCGACGGCGGACATAATCTGCCCGGACTGGCAGTAGCCGCACTGCGGAACGTCTTCTTCCATCCAGGCTTGCTGGACGGGATGGCTGCCATCGGCGGAAAGGCCTTCGATGGTGGTGACATTCTTTCCCGCGACGCTGGAGATCGCGGTAATGCAGGAACGCGTGGCCGAGCCATTGATGTGCACGGTACAAGCGCCGCACAGCGCCATGCCGCAGCCGAACTTCGTGCCGGTCATGTTCAGCGTGTCGCGGAGCACCCAAAGCAAGGGCATGTCCGGGCTGACATCAACGGATTGCGATTTGCCGTTCAAGGTGAAACTGATGGCCATGGAGTCCTCCTCTAGCAGATGGATATCCTACAACAACTTGGGGTTTGGATGAAAATCCGCGGAAAGCCGGTTAGGGCGCGCGCCCATTATCGGCGCGGATTGGGAGCCGAAACACGGAGACAGGAACAGAGCTTCCCCGGAATCAGACGCGAAGAGTCCCGAGGAGTGAGTAGGCTCAATTGCCTTCGACGGGGGCGGGTTCGCGCGGGGCTTTGCGGGCCGGCGGGGGCGCTTCCGATTCGACGCCGCGCCAGCCCACGGGACGCCCGCTGACCGCTTCCTTAACGGAACGGAAGAGCACTACGTACATCAACTGGCGGTAGTAAAAGCGCTGCAACAAGACGGGAATCAGCAGCGTCCAGTCTTCTTTGCGTTCCAGGGCGAACGCGACGACACAAGTGAGAACGTCGATGAGCAGAAATCCGATGAAGAAAAAAACGGAGCGCAAGAGAGTGTCGGTAGTAGCCTGGATAGTAGGCAGCCAAGTAAAGTGCAAGCGCTCCACGGCCCATAGGGCGACGGAGCCAAAGAAGAGCAGATCAATGACGGGCGAGATGAGCGGCAGCGCGAGCTGAAAGACAAAAATATTAGGCAAAGCGATCCAGCCAAGTGTGCCGTACTTCGGCCGGAAGAGCGTATTGCTGTGCTTCCAGAAAGATTGCAGGGTGCCAAACGTCCAGCGGAAGCGCTGGCGGATGAGTTGGCCCGCGGTTTCCGGCGCTTCGGTCCAGGCGATGGCTTCTTCGTCGTAGAGGACGCGCCAACCGCTGCGGCGGATAGCAATGGTCAGGTCGGCGTCTTCGGCGACCGTGTCCGCGGTGATGCCGCCGGCAACTTCAATGGCCTTCTTGCGCCATGCGCCGAGCGCTCCTGGGACGACGGTGATGCAATTCAGGAGGTCGAACGCCCGCTTCTCCATGTTCTGGCTGGTGATGTACTCGAGGGCTTGCCAACGGGTGAGCCAGCGCGAGCGGTTGCCGACCTTGACGTTGCCGGCGACGGCGCCAACCTGCGGATCTGAAAAATGGCGAAGCAGTTTGCTGATGGCGTCCGGCTCGATTTCCGTGTCCGCGTCGATGGTGACGACAAATTCGGTGTCCGCGAGGGAAAGGGCCACGTTCAACGCCGCCGCTTTGCCGCGGTTCACTTGATGAATGATGCGGACGCGGGGCTCCCGCAAAAAGTTCTCGTCCAGCAATTCGCCCGTATTGTCCGTGGAACCGTCATTCACCACGATAATGCGCAGGTTCGGGAAATCCGAGAGCAGGACCGAGGTGACGGTCTGCACGATGACGCTCTCTTCGTTGTGCGCCGGGATCAGCACGGTCGCGCCCGGCGGCGGGTTGGCCATCACGGCGTGGTCCGGGCGGAGTTTTTCGATGAACGCCAGCAGGCCGATGACTAAAGCGCGCCCGCTTACCAAAAAGATGCCAAGGATGAAGATGATGCCGATGAAAAAACGGAAGTATTGATACATCCAGAAGATGAATCCGTCGGCGCGAGCTTCGAACTGTTCCTCCGCGGAAAGCGGCAGCATCACCTGCGCGCGGGTCTTGCCGATCAGGTCGGAGACAGAGACGAATTGATAGCCCTTGGCACGCAAAGCGTCGATGATCTGGGGGAGGGCGGCAACCGTCTGTTCGCGTTCGCCGCCTCCATCATGAAGAAGGATGATGTTGCCCTTGTCCGCCTGGCGCAGTACGCTGGCCACGATGTCTTTCGCGGGCAGGGGATTCTTGCCGTCCGGCATGCTCCAATCGTCGGGGTCGATGCGCTGGCCGACGATCAAATAACCCATGTCCTGGGCAAGCGGAAGCTGCGCCACTTCTTCCGCGTATTCCGGCTGATGATCGATGCCATATGGCGGCCGGAAGAGAATCGTCTTCACTCCGAGAGTGCTTTCAATCAGCCGCTGGGTGAGATTTAGTTCCCAGCGAATCTGCGTGTGGGAAATTTCGTCCCACCTCGGATGCGTAAAGGTGTGGTTCCCGATTTCGTGGCCTTCGGCATACTCGCGCTTCAGGATATCCGGCCAGCGATTCGCCGGATCACCGATGATGAAGAAAACGGCCGGGGCATTTTTCTCCTTGAGGATGTCTAGGATTTTCGGGGTCCAGCGCGGATCGGGCCCGTCGTCGAAGGACAGGACGATTTTCTTGTTGGCGTCTCCGAGCTGATCGATATTGAAGGAAAGCGGAATTTCGTCATACGACTCGTCGGTGAAGAGATCGCTGGCCGCGTCATATTTGAACGAGCGCTTGCCGTGCTTGGGAGTGTCCGTGATGTGCCAGATGTCGCCGGCGCCTTCGAGGATGAGATCGGGGCCTGGCGGCAGGTCAGTAAGTTTCTGTCGGGCTGTATCGTCGGCGTGCGCGGCGTCCCAGACCGGCCAGAGCGACGTATCGGCCGATCCGAGCCGCCATAGCGCCGTGCCTTGAACAGCGAGCCGTTCGCTGGCGCGCAATTCGTTATAGGCGGTGACGGCATCGAGCATCCACACCTGATGCACGCGGTTGCGTTCGTCGTAATAGGAATAGTGGGGATTTAGCGAATCGCTGTCGAAGTCGACATCCGATTCCGATTCTTCAACGTGCAGCAGCGCTTCCTGGATGCTGAATTCCTCGGCGGGCTCGTACCCTTTCTTGGGCGCCGCAGCCCAGTCGTAAGCATAGTTGGCAATCCCAACCACAATTTTCTGCGCGGGAACGACCTCGCGAATTTGCCGCAGGTTCTCCATGAACCAGTCCTGCGCGGCAATGGGGCCCGGCGGGGAATAGGGCCAATGCTGGTCGTAATTCATCAGCACGATGGCGTCGCACTGCTTACCAAAGAATTCGTAATCGTAGGCGTCGTCACGCGCGGGCAGCGCGATCATCAATTTCAAGCCCTTAGAGTGCATGGCGGGCGCCAGCGCGCCAATCAGGGCGCGGAAATGCGCCTGGCTGGCGTCCGGCACTTCTTCAAAATCGACCACGATGCCGGACTCGTGCGACTCGACGGCGTACTCGACAACGTCGCGCACCAGACTCTGCCGCGCTTCGGAATTAGCCAGCATCTGGGCCATTTCCTTGATGCGCCACTCCACGCCGTCATAATTGTTCAGCAGGCCCATCATCGGCAATTCGATGGGCGGATTAAACGACTTCATCCACTGGTGCAGCTTGTCGTTCTTCAGCACCGCGATGGCCTCGGCCGGCGAGGCTTTGGCGGTATTCTGCGCGCGTTCATAGTCCACCACCGTCAGCGCGCCGTCCGCGGTGACCGCATGCAGTTGTTCGGGGATTAGAAGGTCGATGTCCTTGTAATGTTTTTTCAGGGAAGCGAGGCTATTGGGGTCCCAACTCACAAAAAATGCCGCCCGCAGGGGATCGTAACTCGTCGGAACGGTTCCGATGTTCGCCACACGGCGTTTCCGGCCTTCGCGGGATGGCACTGGCTTCTTTTTCGACTTGAGCGCTTGATATTTGGGCTTGGTGTCGGGCAGCAACCCGGCGGGCAGGTCCACGCTGACGGCGATGGTGACGAAAAAATAGGCCAGCAGAAGTGTCAGCAGCACGCCGGAAATTTCCATGACGCGGCGCGTGCGCCGCCAGCGCACACGCTCCGCGTCGTAAAAGATTGGACCGCGTTCCTTCATGGCACCTTTCAACCTGGCGGCACGGCAGGCAAAACTGAGTCTGGCTGGGTTGCGTCCGTCTGCGCGATTCCGTCTGCTCTATTGTAAGATGCGTGGCATTGATGAAGCGAATTTTCTCGCACCCCCTTGCCGCATTAATCGCGGGCCTCGGCCTGCGGCTTTATTTCGTGCTGAAGTTCCCGGCCACCTCCGGCGACACGGTGCTATACGAGCAGATCGCCGCGAACTGGCTGAAGCACCATGTCTACGCGATGGATGTGGGCGGCGCGATCACTCCGGTCGATCTGCGCATGCCGGGTTATCCGGCGTTTCTTGCGATCATCTATGCGCTCACGGGACGCACGGGGTCGGACGCACGCTTTTGGGTGATGCTGGCGCAGGTCGTGGTGGACCTTCTTTCATGTCTGGCGATTGCCAGGCTAACGGCGCTTTTAGCATGCAGCTCTTCGGATGCGGCTACGAATAAGCGAGTGTATTCCTTCGCGCTTTGGCTTGCCGCTCTGTGCCCCTTCACGGCGAACTACGCGGCAGTGCCGTTGACCGAAGTCTTCGCTACGTTCTGGACGGCACTGGCTTGCTGCGCTCTAGTGGTTGCCTTGAGAAGAGCGCGGAAGCCGGATTTTCTCTTGCAGAGTACGCGCCTCCCTTTATCGAAGAGCGTGGAATATACGGCACTGGCAGCCGGGTTGATTGTTGGCGCGGGGACGCTGTTTCGTCCCGAAACACCGATCCTGCTCATTGTCGCCGCCTTTGTTTTTGCCGGAGTGTTTTTTCGGCGCGGAAATTACCGGCGGTGGTTCTGGGTTTGCCTCGCCATGGCGCTCGCGTGCTTGGCGATCCTTTCTCCCTGGGCCATCCGAAACATGGTGAAGCTGGGCGAGCCGCAATTCCTCACTCCCAAGTATTCCAATCTCCCCGGTGAACTGATTCCGTACGGTTTCATGGCCTGGGAAAAGACCTGGCTCTACCGCGTCCGGGATTGCTACCTGGCGCCGTGGAAGCTGAATGAAGAATCCATCTCCGTGGAGGACCTCCCCGCGCGAGCCTTTGATACGCCAGAAGAAAAAGAACGCGTGGCCATGATTCTCGAGCAGTACAACAACGATCTGACGCTGACGCCGGAGGAAGACTCCGCCTTTGCTCAATTGGCACGCGAACGCACCGCTCGTCATCCCGTGCGGACGCATGTATTGCTGCCTGCGGCGCGCGCCGTCACGATCTGGTTTACGCCGCGAATTGAACTGTTGCCGTTTTCAGGGCACGTTTTTCCTCTCGCGCAGATGCGCGAAGATGACCCCGTGGATCAGGAAATCACCAGCCTGTTTTTCGTGCTGAATTTGCTTTATGCCGGGCTGGGCGTGTGGGGCGCGGCACAGCTTTGGCACTCGAACGCGGCGGCTCGGCCCGCAGTCGTGTTCCTAGCGCTGTTTATCCTGCTCCGCACGGCCTTCCTCACGACGCTGGAGACGCCCGAGCCGCGCTACGTTCTAGTTTGTTTTCCGATACTGATCGCGTTGGGAGCGCAAGTGTTTGCGCGCCGTTCTGAGGCGCTGTGACACGCGCTCCCGCTTGAGCCGTTACTTTTCCTCGAAGGGTTCGGGGTGGATGGTGACGCGATAGATCTGCGGAAACTTTTCCTTTACGCGGTCTTCCAGCACCGCGGTGACATCGTGGATTTGCGTGATGGGCAGCTCGCTTTTCATCGTGCAGTGGCAGGAAACAAGAATGTGATGTTCCACCTGGCGCGCGCGCACGTCGTGGCAGTTCACCAGTTCGTCGAATTCCAGCGGCAGCTTGTTCAGAAATTCCTCGATCGCGTGGGAAAGCTGCTTCATCTCTCCGGCGCCGGCGTCCGGAGTGGCGATGTGCCGGCCCAGCGGCTCGATGTGAATGTTGATTTCCACGTGTCCGTAGCGGAGTTCGCGAATTTTTTCCTCCAGTTCCGTGGCTTGCCGGTGCGCTTCGCGCAAGCTCAGATTCTCATCCACCTCCAGGTGCAGCTCGATGAAAAGCTGTCCGGCCTGCTGCACGGCCGTCAAGTCATGAACGGCCAGGCCCAGGCTTTGCGCGGCCGCGCGAATCGCCTCAAAGAGATGTTCGCCCTGAGGCGCGCGCGGTTCCGCGTGCACCATCACATCCGAGGGAACGATTTCGCCAATGCGCTTTTCGATGGCGTCGCTCAAAGCGTGGACCTGCTCGAGACTGGCGGTTCTCGCCACGCTGACGGTGGCGTCGACAAAGTGGCGATTGCCGGCGCGTCGCACGCGCACCGCACGCGCACGCGGTCAACATCGAGCACGCCGTCCATACGCGCGACGGCTTTGGCGATTTCCTGCTGCAAGCCTTGCGGCGCGGCATCCAGCAAAGCGTCCAGGGTGCGCCTTCCGAGTTGCGCGCCGACCCATAGAATGACGGCGGCCACCGTGAGACCAGCCAAAGCATCGGCGTAGTTCAGCCATGGCAAATTCCAGGTTTCACCGGTCCAGACCAGGCCGATGCCGGCGATAACGACGATGGTGCTCCACACATCGGTCGAAAAATGCAGCGCGTCGGCTTCCAGCGCCTCGCTGGAATATTTTCGGGCGACGCGGACAAGGGCGCGCGCGCGGGTCATATCAACGGACAAGGCCAGCAGCAGGACCAGGATCGCCGTCAGGCTCGGTTGGATGTGCACGCTGCGGAAGAACAGGCGCTGAAAGGCTTCGTAAACGATGTAGAGGGCCGTCAGCGCGAGCAGCCCGGTTTCGACGAACGCGGAGAAGTTTTCAAATTTGCCGTGCCCGTAAGGATGACGCTCATCTGCCGGCTGGTCGGACATGCGCACGGAAAGAAAAGTGATAATGGCGGCAAGCAGGTCGAGGCCGGAGTGCAACGCCTCTGAAAGAACGCCCAGGCTGCCCGTTCGAACAACCAAAAATGTTTTGAGCGAGACCAGCAGGAGCGCCGAGCCCACGCTCAAAAGCGCGGCGCGCTTCTTCTCCCGCGCCTCTTCGATTGGATAGACCGCGATCATCGCCCGCTTTAGACTACCTCACAATCAGGTTTCTCCGATGCCACGCCATGGGCCGCGCTCCCGATGTGCATGCATCGGAAAGCGAATCGGTATCCGTTCCCATGACAATCTGCACAGGTTAGCTTTTTCGTGGGACAAAGAGGAGTGCGGCGGAGTTCATGCAATAGCGAAGTCCGGTAGGCGCGGGGCCGTCGGTAAAGACGTGGCCGAGATGCGCGTCGCACAGCGTGCATTGCACTTCCGTTCGCAGCACGCCAAGGCTGAAATCTTTTTTCTCGCGCACATTTTCCGTGGCGATAGGTTCCCAGAAACTCGGCCAGCCCGTGCCGGAGTCGAACTTTGCTTTCGAATCAAACAGCGCGTTGGCGCAATCGACGCAGCGGTACAGTCCGGACGCGTGCTGATCGTAGAGCGCGCCGGAAAAGGGAAATTCCGTGCTGGCGCGCCGCGTGACGTCGTATTGGAGCGGGGTGAGCTGCTTCTTCCACTCAGACTTGCGCTTCCGGACCTTCGGCAGCGTATCAATTCCCAGCTTCTCGCCATCGTCCGCAAATCTCACGATCTTGACGGGTCCTGGATCATCTTCGAGCTCAGCGTTGTCGGCGAAAGCCCAGATGGAAATGCGCTCTACACCTACCAGCAAGCCGCACGCTCCAGCGGTGGCCGCGCCAAAAATCAGGCCGCGTCTCGTGATTTCCTTCATAGCCGCGAATCCTTGCAGGAAGCTACTTTGCCGGGCTCATCGGCGGCGGGGGCAAGAGCGGCAGCCGCTTGGCTTCTCCACGCGCTCCGCGAACTTCCAGTTCCTCGAACAGCAGTGACGGCGCCACCACCGCGGCGGGCAAGCCGCTTTGCGCCGAGCCAAACGCTCCCAGCGCGGTCCCGGCAAACCCGTTGTTCTGGCTCTGCATGTAGTTGAATACGAAGCTGTCACTGCCGATTCCGGAGAGGTTGCGCAGCGCGCGAGAGTTCAGTCCGATGATGCGCGTGCCGCGAATCATTTCTTCGCGCCCGGTTTCCGGATAGATGCGGTAAACAACCAGCGGCAGGCGATCACCGGTCCCCGCGCCTCCGCCATAGCTGGCCAGCAGTTCGGAGAAATCCTCCTGGTGCAGCAGGCTGAGCGCGGGATTGTCCATTTCGCGCACGACCAGGCAAAAGGACAATTTTTCCGCGCGGCAGGTGTCCAGAAATTTTTTCTTCAGGTCCGCCGCGGAAAGAGTTTCCGCCGAGGTAAAAAACAGGTTGCTCATCGTGGGCTTAGCGTCGAAGAACGCGGTGCGCCCGCGTCCATTGGACTGGTTCGAATCCGGGCCGGGCCGGCGGGACATCAGCTCGTTCTTCAGATTGCCGCCCTCCACCAGCGTGACTTTCTGCGCGCGCACGCCTTCATCGTCCACACCGTAGCCGCCGATCAGCGGTGTGCCATTGAACTCCTTCGCGCCCGGGTCGTCCACGACGGTCACACCGGCCGGCAGAACCCGCGCGCCCAGCCGCCCCACCCAATCACTCTTGCCGCCCAGGTTGCCGAGCATCTGTTCCATCACGGGGCTGAACGAAATCGGAGGGCGCGCGCCGTTTACCGCTGGTCCGAGCACTTGCGCCAGCAGTGGCGCCGCCGCGCGCGCTTCGAAGAGAACGGGGCCGGTATAATCCTGCGCGGGAGGTGCGGCACGCAGAGCCATGAGTTCGGTTCCGGCGACGTTTAATCCTTTGCGCACCGTTTCCACGCTGGGCAAGCCGGCCGGGCGTGCCGCGTACGCGGCATAAAAATGGTTCAGCGGAACACCATCGTCGGCAAATGTGCTCATGCCGGCTTCGATGCCCGCAAAATGACGATTCTGGCGGATTTCCGTTCCTTCGCTGGTGAGGAGATATTCCGTCGCGTAAACGAAGTAATAGGTCACTCGCGCATCATGAATCTCAGAAAACGCGCGCAGCGTTGCCGAGGTCGCGCGCGCTTCCTGGTCCCAGTTGCGGCTGCTCCAATCCGGCGTCTCCAGCGGCTCGACGAGCTGCACCGGCTCGGCTTTCGAAAAATCGTCGATGTCCGATTGCCTCGCCAGGCTGCTGAGATACGCTTGCTTCCGCGAATACGTCTCCACTGCTTCCTTGAAGGCCTGATCGGTGGCGATCCACAAATCCTGCCGCAGCGAATCGTAATCGCGATCGATTCCCACGGCGCCACTCGGTCCGATGAAGCCGCGAAAACCGTCGTCGCTCACAAAGTTGGAGCTGTCCAGCTTGTAGCTACCGACGCGCGCTACCACATTCATATAGCGGTTCCGGGTTTGCGTGCTTGAAAGGATGGTGCCGAATTCCGCGACAACTTCCCGCACTTCGAGGTCGAGCAATCGATACTCGACGTAGTACGGCCGCACCGGCTGGTCAATGTTCGGAATTTTCAATTCCAGGCGGGTCTTCGCGCGCTCCATCTCGTCGCGCATGGCCTGCAAAGTATGGTCGTTATCCTGCGGAGCCTGTGCCCCGGCAGCCGCCCCGGATCCCGTCGCAATCAAAAGCAAAATAAGTCCGGCGATTCTTTCTGCGCGCCTCACCGCTGGCCTCCCGTTTTGATCACGTCGTGCGCGGGCGGCGGCAGTATCGGCGGCCGGTCCGTGGAACTTTCCTTTTTTTGCACTTCCAATTCCGAAGTCAAAATCGCAGGCGAGGCCGCGGAGACGGGAACGGATCCCGATTCCGCGCCGCAGTAGCCGTTGAAAACTTCGGTGGTATCGCCGGTAGCTACAATCTTCGTCAAAGCCGCGAGCGGCGTGCCGACAATGTCCACTCCGCGAACCAATTCGTCGGGCCGCCCGTCTGCATATACCTTGTAGACCACCAGCGGCAGCACCTGAAAAGCCTGCGGCTGCCCGCGCCCGGTGAATGTAAATCCACCGGCGATGTCATCGATCAACAACCCATACGGCTTGCCCTGCTCTTTGATCAAATCAATCAGCTTGGCGCGGAGCTGTGCGTTGGTCATAGTCTTGCTGCTTTGTACGATCAGGTTGCCCTGCCGTGAAACCGGCGTTGCGCCCAGTTGCCGCCTGCCGTGGCCGTTCGAACGGGGAAATCCGACCAGCGGCGAACGTGACATCTCAAAATTCTTCAGCACACCGTGATCCACCAGCGCCACGCGCTGCGCTGGCACGCCTTCATCATCGAACTGGTAATAGCCCAGCAGGTCCTGCTTCCCCAGCTTCTTCATCGTCGTGTCGTCGGTGATGGTCAAAAAGTCCGGGAGGATTTTTTCGCCGACCTTCTTGGAAAATGTCTGCCCCTCGGTAACGTCTTTCTGGCGATGTCCTTCGGCGCGGTGTCCGAAAACTTCGTGGAAAAATACGGCGGCTGCGCGCCCCGTCAGCAAAGCCGGCCCGACGGTCGGATCGTTGATGGGCGCGGCGACCAGCCCTTCCAATTCCTTGCGCATCGTCGCTTCCGCGGCGTAGACCGCTTTGTCATCCGGCGCGTCTTTGCCGTCGACCCAATCGAAATTGTAGTAGCGGTCGATGTCCATGCCGTCCGGCGCTTTGCCCTGGATGAACAGTTCCAGCCGGTAGCGAATCTGGCCGAATTGCAATTGCGTGCCTTCGCTGGTCACCTGGAAGGCGTTTTGCGCTTGTGCCGAGAAGGTCGCGATGGAATTGATAATCGCCGCCGATTCGCGGAAGGCCTTGGTATAGGCGCGAACTTTTTCTTCCCAGGGCTTGCGGTCCACGGAGATGGAAACCTGCGGCTCGATCGAGACACGCGGTTCTTCGCGCGAAAAATCCGGCGCGCGCCCTTCCGCCGTTTCCACTTTTACTTCCTTGCCGGTCTTGATCTTGATCAGCGCCTCGGAAGCGGCTCGGTATTGCTTGTCGGTCTCCAGCCAAATCGTCCGGCGCAAAACATCGGCGTCATCGTCGATCGGCACTGGCGCGCCAGGTCCGCCGCTTTGCGACTGCCGCTCGCCGACCTTGTGCGAATTATCCAGGTTGTAGCTGCCCGTTCGCACCGCAACCTCCAGCCAGCGATTGCGCGCTTCGTTGCTGCTGAGCAGCGCCCCGTTCGAACCGGACACCTCCACGCGCTGCGTCTCCGTGACCGTATAGCCCATGTAGTACGCCGGAGGATCCAGCGCGCCCAATGATTTCATCGAGCGTTCCAGCTCGGCTTGCAACGCCGCAAGCAGCGGTGAACGCTTGGTGGCCTGCGAATCCGCCAGCGCCGTCTGCGCCGTGCCGCAAAGCAGCGCCAGCGCGTGCGCCGTGCCGCAAAGCAGCGCCAGCGCGCAAAAGAAAGGAATTACGCGAGTACGAATCGATGTGGTCAAAGGACGCCTCACTCGGAATTAGACGGGACCGCGAAACATTCAGTGTACGCCACCGCACAGCGGCGCACAAAGCGCGGCACGTTGGGGAGTCGCGGTTCGAACAACACTTCTTAGACGGCTAGAAAGCTCAGACCGTTGCATGCACGCGCAAACGAACGGCTCCGGGGATGGGACTGCCCGGTCCTGGGACTAGCTTGGATGCGTCAAATCATCGCGGCTATTAGCAGGTCTTTGTCGCCACGCAGCTTCTTGGCGCCGGCGCGCCACCACCCCGCGTCAACCCCACACCCAAACCAACTCCGACAGCTCCTGTCACGACTCCGATGGTTCCCCAGACGCCAAAGTGCCCACCTGCTCCAGCCATGGCGGTCGGCGCTCCCGGATCCGTATCCTTGCCGGAAGCCACCAGCAGATCCAGCGTCGCCTGCTGTGGTGGCAGCGGCGGCAGCGGCGCGGAATTATCGCCGCTGCGTACGCTGGTCATCTGCCCGGCCTTGACCAGCACGCAAACTCCCGCCAGATTACACACTTTCACTAACCCTTCGAAGGCAATCACATTCATCGTGTTCGTGGTGTTGTCGTAGGCCACAAAAAAATCCGTTCCCACCACTCCGGCCACTCCCGCCGGTGTCCGCACTTCAAATTTTCCGTCTGGCTTGGCGATTTTTTGCGCTTGCGTCCGGAGCTTTCCGTAGGTTAGCTCCAGTTCGGTTTGCTGCGCTCCCGCGTCGTGCTTGACCACCTTCATGGACGATTCCGAGCCCACGTTCAGCACCGAACCGTCGTCCAGCGCGATGCGCGCGCGCGCATTCACCTGCGTATTGACCTGGTCCTGCCAATCGACGGCGGTCTTCGCCGCCGCGCTGATGGTTTTCCCGCCGCGCGCGATGCTCACCGCTGGAATCACGCGCGAGACTTCACCGGCACGCTGTCCCGCGGCCTGCGGCGCGGCCCAAACCTCGCCCGGGGTGGCAATCAGAAACGCAAGCAATAACGCCAGCCCGAAGGTATACGGCGACTTCGTCTTCATCGAGGACTCTCCTCATTTTACGGTCTGTATCTATCGTAGTGACTGGAGCACCAGGCCTGTCAACGCCAAACGGGAAGCCTTTGCCCACTCTCTATATGCTTTTGTGGGCACTCCCCCGGCGTCACTCAAGAGCAAAGGTGAAACAGCGCCGCCGCCATGTCGTCATGCTGCTCCTGTCCGCGGGCAAAATATTCTACCGCGGCGAAGATCTTGCCCAGGAACTCTCCGGGCGAGGTGCGCCAGTGGGCCTCGCAAAGCTCCTGCAGCCGTTCGATTCCGAATTGATTCCCTTTGTTATCGAATGCATCTGTCATCCCGTCCGTGCAGAACAGCACGGAATCGCCCGGCTCCAATCGCAGGGTTAGCGTTTCGTAGCTCGACGCGGCGAAGAGGCCGGCGGGCATGCCGGTGAGCTCCAGCATGCGGCAGCCGTTGGCGCAAAGGTAAAAAGGTCCGGGCATCCCGGCGCTGGCAATGTGCATTTCGTGGCTGCCTGGGTCGAAGACCGCATATTGGATGGCCGAGTGCCGCCGGGGCATGCCGCGAATCATCAGCCGCCGATTCAAAGTGGCCAGCACATCGTGCGGCAAGGTGCCCGTCTTGTGTACGCCGCGCAAGGTTCCCACCGCCAGCGCCGCATACAAAGCTGCCGGCAGTCCCTTGCCGGATACATCGCCCAGGTACAGCCCAATGCTGCCGTCCGTGAGTCCGAAATAATCAAGATAATCGCCACCCACGGCGGCAATGGGCTGGAATTCGTGCGAGATGGTCACCGCGCCGGCATGCAGCGCTTCCGAGGGCATCATCATACTCTGGATTGCGCGAGCTTCTTCGAGCTCTTCTTCCCGGAGCTTTTCGATGGCCTGCAGTTCGTATGGTGGCGCGGTCGTGTTCATTCGTCGACCCGAACGGGTGCGTTACGCCGGAGAGGGAAATGCGACAGCTCTCAAAATTCTAACAGACTGGCTGCCATGCGGGCGAAAATGGGGGGTGTTGTTTCCAAGTGCAACTTATCATGCGTTCCGCTTGCGGCGGGCCACGCACCGCGCCACAATTTTTCGATGCGCTTCCTTTTCGGGGTTCTCGTCGGTGCCGCGATCTTTTTTGTCGCGTATCACTTCTATTTGAAAAGGATGCCGTCTACGGATGAGGGCACGGCCGCCACGCAGGCTATCAGCCTGACGGGGGTCCGAATGGACCTGCTGCAGATTGCCGACGCGGAACATGGCTTCATCGCCACCAATGGCCATTGCGCTTCGCTCGACGAACTCATTTCCACGAATTCTGTTTCCATGACCCACACCGAGCGGGACGGCTATTCCTACGCAGTCCAATGTTCCGGAATCGGTTTCACCGCTACGGCGCGCCACCGGCCCGCGCCTGCCGGCTCCCTCATCCGCTATCCCAATTTCTCCATCGACGAGTCGCTGGACCTCCACGAAATCGACTGACGGCCCAACAAGCAAGTTACCTGTCTGGGTTGCTTGTCGGACATGTAGAATCCGTCTGACCGACTAACGCCTTCGATAAGCATGCGGATTACTTCCGAGTTCTCCGTCGCCCGCCCGCGAATGGAGCAACGGACACACACGATTTCTGGCTAAATTTACACGCCGGTGACTTTAGCCTGCCACTGGCGATTTGGTGGCCGAGTCACGTAGGAGATGGCGAGGAGCAGCAGCAATATCAGCGGCACGAATGCTATCGGGCCATCTTTCGCAAGATAGTGCGCAACAAATGCCGAGATCCATGCGAATGTGAATCCCGCGTAGGCCCACTCTTTGAGTTTGGCCAAGCCGGGGACGACGAGGGTTATCGCGCCGAGGAGTTTGGCGATCCCTAGAATAATGCGCAGTTGCTGCGGATATCCCACGTGCGCAAATCCCTGAATCGTTTGCGGACTGCCCGATAAGTAGGTGAATGCTGCAAAGGACGACAGCACGGCCACCAGACCGGTGGTCACCCAGTAGGCTATTTTGCGTATCATGCGCTGTTGTTCTCCTCGGTTCTGTGGGTCATGGCGAGCCAGCTCTGCCAATGGAAATGGTCCACGATCCCGCTGTGGCGACCGTTGCTGCCATATGCGCTGGCCTTATAGCATATTAGGCCATCCCTCTGTCGAGCTTTAGTTTTGGTCGGCGAAAGAAAGAACCGATTCAGCTCGAAATGCGCGTAGCGTGCAAGGTCGGTTCCGCCGGTAGGCTACCCGCGGAGCTGGTTTGCTTGGCACCTCGACTCGATCCACTACTCGATTAACTCGCGGATGGTCGGCCAGCAGGAAGTAATCCTTGGACTCGATTTGCCTGGCGATGAATTGCCAACTCCTGGTAAGCCACATTGTCGGAAGTTGACTGGCTGTCCAAAATTACGGAACTTTTCCCGCCAGCTCCGCGTACTTCTTATTGAAGGCGGTTCCCCCAATAAAATGCGCTCGCTGCGGCGGGCGCCAATAAGAGAAAGAAGGAGCACACCATGGGCGGAGAATTGATTGGCTTGGTCGCCGTGATTCTGGGGATGGGAGTTCCCCTCGGCGCGCTGTATACCTATTACCGGGTTCGCAAGCTGCGCAGCGAAGAGCGCCTCGCCGCGATTGCCCGCGGAGTCGACATTCCGATGCAGCCGGAATTGAACCAGGCGGCGCATTCCCGCCGCGCCGGTATCCTGCTCGTTAGCGGCGCGTTAGGCTACATCGCCACTTTCGGATTGATCGCCGGCATCCAGGCGGATCGCGACATTTGGACGGTTGCGGCGTTCGGAATCATTCCACTGGCCCTCGGCATCGGATATTTTGTCGATTGGTCGTTCATCCGCCGCGACGCCCGCGCCTGAGAACAGACATAATCAACAAGTTCTTAACGAAAAGGGCAGTTTGGTCCTTGCGTTTCTTGCGAACCGCCGAGCCTCATTTCATCTGATTTCGAGCGGCGTAAACGTGTCTCCCTTCTTCACCGCTAGGCGGATGGGCCGCGGCGGCCCTTTTTTCGGAACCGTCACCTCGATCCATAATTCCTCACCGGCCTTGCGCCAGGAAGGATCGACGGCGTGCTCCGGCAAAAAGAAATCCACTGGCTCGCTGAGTGCTGTCACTATTTCTCCGGTGCGCGTCTTCCACCGCGTCACGCGCAGTCCTGTTGGCGTGGGAGCGGGACTCGCTACGAGGCGGCCGTTCTCCGCGTGCAAATATATGTCCCTCTGAAAAAAATTGATGCCCATTGGCAGTTCGGAATTTTCATAGACAAGATCCGCGTCGACGCGCAACTGCACGCTCAAATACCGGCCGCGAATCGGCAGGTTGGGATCGTACACCGCCGTCCTTGCCCAAACGCGCGGAAAGCGCGCGCGATCGATGGTGTATTTCGCCGCCAGGCTGGCGACAATCGCCAACTGCAGCACCGCCAGGATGATTCCCTTTCGAGATGCGCTCATTGCGTTCCTCCCGCGACTCGCGCAACGAGTTGCCGCCGCGTCCGCTCCAGCGCCCACCCGCCGAACAAGAACAATACTCCCAGCCCAATCAAGCTCGCCGAGCGGCCCAACTTATCCATCACGTCCGAGAAATAAAAAATGATCACCGTGAGCGCAAACCCAGCGACTCCTAGGTTGATGCGCTCCCGCCTCCGCTCAAGCAATCCCCAGCCCACCATCGCGAGCGCTCCGATTCCCGCCCAAAAATAGGGGCCAAGCGAATCCCACGCGAATATCGGCAGTTTTCCACCAGTGTCGCTATATGGGGCGTGGAATGTTGCGATCACCAGAACCCAGACCGCCGCAATCGCGTTGGTCCATGCCGCGCTTTTGCGCAGCACGAAGGCCAGCGCCAGCGGCGCACAGATGGCGATCGCCCAGCCGGTGATGCGCAGCGTGGTTGAAATGCCCGGCCGATTCTGCCAGATCCACCATCCCCTGTTTTCGTGCGTTTCGACAAAAGCCCATACGCCAAGGGGTAGCAGGGCGATGCCGCCAATCCAGGCCAGCGCCCGCCGAGCCGTGGAATCCTCTGCGCTCGTTCTGGCGCACAAGTAAGTAATCGCCAACAGCAGCAGTCCTTCAGTGAGCGGCCGGTTGCTGACGGCAAACCCCTCGGTGCGCACTTCCCACTCTCCGGCCAGCCACGCAGGGATGAGCAGCGCCAGTAAAGCCGCTTGTGTCCAATGCCGAAGCAGAAGCCAGCCCGCCAGCGCGCCGATAGCCCACATCAGAATCCCCGTCGGCCAATGCTCCTGCAAATTGAAAATTTGCGCCGTCAGAAAAATTCCCGCGCCCACGCAAATCGTTCCGATGGCATAGAACGTCGTTGACAGCGCAGAGAACCGTTCCTCTGTCAGGGCCCCGGCAATGGGAAACACTGCCATGAGGAACATCACCAGCGTGAAACGCCAGGCCGGCGAGAGTTCATCCCAATGCGCCGCCACAAACAGCAAGACGCCAGCGCAAAGCAGCAGTCCGCCTAGCGCTACTGCGAGCAACACCGGCCATCGCAAACGCTCGCTCGGGCCTTGCGACTCTTCAAACGTTCGAATGCGGGCGGCCGCGCTTGCGTCCACAACTCCAGCGGAAATCCACCGCTCAATCTGTTTATCCAGGGGATTGGCCACTTGAAGTCCTCCTTTTCATGGATACTGCTTCAACCACCCCGGCGCGCCGCCGAATTCGGGAAAGAAGCACGCGCCTCGCCTTGGCGTGGAAACTTACGGCGTGCGCTTTTGATCCACGACAAGCACGCCACCTTCGGCGTAATTCGTGGAGGGAACATCGTGAAACGACACGTGAATGTTTTCGCGTTTGGCTTTGCCATCTTCGATCAATGCGTTTGTGACGTGTTCCGCGATTTTGCGCTTTTGCTCGGGCGTCCGGCCTTCCACCCAGGTGATTTGCACGTGCGGCATGTGTCCCCCTTGTTAGAACGAGCAACTCCCGATACCTTGCATTCCAAACGAGGGCATTCTATCCGCCAAAGCGGTTCTCGCAAAGCCCGCCGCGTCGCTGTGCTAGAATTGTCTATACATGCATCCGGCGATTCCTCACCTGATTGAGTTGCAACGCGTTGACCACCAGATTGCCGTCCTGCGCGCGGAGCTCGAAGGATATCCGAAACGAATCCGCGAGGCGGAAGCCAAGCTCGGCGGCGCCCGCTCCGACGTGGCCTCCGCGAAGGAAGTGCACGCCCAGGTCATCGCGGAGCGCAAGAAGTTCGAGTTCGACGCCCAGCAGTGGAAAGACCGGGCGCGCAAATACCGCGATCAAAGCGGCGCCGTGAAGACCAACGAAGCCTACAAAGCGCTGCAACACGAAATCGCCAACGCCGAAGCCGAAGTGGCCAAAGCCGATGATCGCCAGCTCGAAGTGATGATGGCCGCGGAAGAAGTCGAACGCCGCGTGAAAATCACGGAGTCTCGCCTCAAAGAAGCCGAACAGGCCGTCGCCGCCGAGCGAAAAGAAATTCAGGCGCAAGGGACGGAAAAAAAGAAACAGCTCGAAGCAGCGACTGCCGAGCGCGAGAAGATTATCGCTCCCGTGCCGGAAGATTTGCGCGAGCTTTACGCGCGCATCGCCAAGCGGCACAACGGCACCGCCATGGCCGAAGCCCGCGACGGGCAGTGCCGCGGCTGCGGCATGCGCGTGCTGCCGCACATTCTTCAGGAACTGCGCACGGAGACCAACGAAGAAGTATTCCGCTGCGAAAGCTGCGGCCTCATCCTGTACACGCTCGAACCCATTCCCGTCGCGAATCCCGCCGCGGATTCCGCGAATGCATCTTCGTCGGCTTCGACAAATTCCTGATGCCCCGCCGCCAGCCAACTTCCCGTGGAAAGAACCTGTTCGGTGATGCTCCCGCGGAGCCCAAACCGGCCGCGGCCGCGTATCGCGCGAACATTGACGGCGGCTCGCGCGGGAATCCCGGCCCTGCTGCTTACGGCGTGATTATCCGCGACGGGCGCGGCGAAGTCGTCGCCAAGCTGAAGAAATATATCGGCCGCTCGACCAACAACGTCGCCGAGTATTACGGACTGATCGCCGCGCTGGACTATGCGGAATCGCATGGCGTACGCGCGATTCGCATCGAGAGCGATTCCGAGCTTCTGGTGAAACAAATGCGCGGGCAGTACAAAGTGAAGAGCGAGGATTTGCGTCCGCTTTTCGAGCGCGCGCAAAAAATGTCCAAGGCTTTCGATTCCTTCCGCATCGAGCATGTTTACCGCGAGCAGAACCGCGAGGCCGACGCTCTGGCCAACCAAGCGCTGGATGAAACGGAAGAAAAAGCTTCCGGAGCCCCGTCGGCAAAGAAGGCCGAAGCGGCCATCGCAAAATCCACAGCACCCGCGGCGAAAGCCGAACCAGCCAGTGCGCAACCAGGGCCTCGGAAAATCCAAGCGCGTTTCCGCGGCGGCGTTCTATATTTGCTGGAAGATGTGGAGTTGCCGGATGGCATGGTCGTCGATGTTTCGATCCACTTACGCCCCAAACCTCCAGCTTAGTCCCGTTGTTTTGCGCAACCCTGCAACTTCGGAGCTCATTTCAGTACATAACTGCGGTAGAGCGTATCGCGCTGGGCGGGGAGGAAGCCAGCGTCGGAAATGACGCGGCGGAGTTCGCCTTCATTGGTGCGATTTTTTACGCCGGCGGCGAAGACGACGTTTTCTTCGATGAGGATGCTGCCGACATCATCGGCCCCGAATTGCAAGCCAATCTGGCAGACTTTGATTCCGGGCGTGAGCCAGCTCGATTGGATGTGGTCGATGTTGTCGAGATACAGGCGGCTGACGGCCAGAGTTTTCAGGTAATCGACGGCAGTGGCTTCCTGGACTTTTTTTCCTAGCGCGGTATTTTCAGTGGCAAACATCCAGGGAATAAACGCCGTGAAACCGCCGGTATCTTCCTGAATGCGCCGCAGCCTTTCGAGATGGTTGACGCGGTGGCGCAATTCCTCGCCGCAGCCGAACATCATGGTAGCGGTGGTGCGCAGTCCCAGCGAATGGGCCACGCGGTGCATTTCTTCCCAGTCGTCGCTGGTGCATTTCAAGCGCGCGATCCTGGCACGGACTTCATCGTCGAGAATTTCCGCTCCGCCGCCGGGGATGGATTGCAGCCCCGCGTCCATCAGGCGCTGGATCGTTTCGCGGATGCTGATTTCGCTGACTTCCGCGATGCACAAAATTTCGGGCGCCGAAAAGCAATGCAAATGCACTTGCGGGTACCGGGCCTTCAGCGAGCGCAATAAATTCTCGTAATAGCCGATTTGCAAGTCCGGGTGCAGCCCACCCTGAAGCAAAATTCCGGTGCCGCCGAGTTCCAGCATTTCGTCGATCTTTTTGTAGATTTCCTCGAATGAGAGGATGTAGCCGTCCTTAGCGCCGAGCGGGCGATAGAAGGCGCAGAAGGAGCAGTACTCCGTGCAGAAATTGGTGTAGTTGATGTTGCGGTCGATCTGGTAGGTGACGACGCGCGGGTCGTTTTTCTTCAGGCGCATTTGGTGCGCGGCCATGCCGAGGCCAACGAGGTCGTCGGATTCGAGCATTTCGAGAGCTTGTTGTTTGGTTAGTCCCAAGATTTTTCCTTGCCATTCTTTCAAATCAAATTGTACCTAAAACACGTTCCGCGAACACGATTGAATGATTCTCGCTAACTGGGGCGCAGCCCGCCGCGGCGGGCGCCCTACAACTTCACGGCTTCGGCTTTCGCTGCGGCGTATTCGAGCGGTTTCGCTAGCGGAATTAGGCCGAATTTTGCGGCATTGGCAAAATACAGCTCCAGGCCAAGGCGATTTTCTTCGTCCAGCGAAAAATCGATGTTACGGCGCAGGTACTCCTCCAGCGTGCGTTGCGGCAATTCCAATTCGCGCGAAGCGTCGAAGCAGATTTCCGGGAGGCGGGAAATGCCGAAGTCGCGCGACGCCAGAAAATCGGCGGTTAGCTCGGGTGTAGCAATTTCTCGCCGGGCCGCCCAGAGCGCCAGGACGGCAGGCAATCCCGTCCAGCTCCGCCATTCGCCCACCACGTCATAAACGTAAAGCAATTCCGAACCGGCAATCCCGAGCGTTGCTGCCTGGCATAGCGTTTGGCCTTCCGCGCCGGGCCAACTGTCCTTTTCGATTCCCACGCCGATTCGCAGAGCGGGATCACCAATCAAGAGCGCGGCCTCTGCCTGCCGCAACATGGCACCCAAGGCTGGCGGGGCTTCAAAGAACTCGGGGGCGATCTTCCACTTTTCGGCGCAGAGAATGCGCGTCAGGGCCTGCGTGCTACGCGAACTCGCGTCCAGAGCGAAGCTCTTCACCTGTTCAATGGGCTTCTTGGAAATGATCAGCAGGCTGCGCACCTGCTTTTTCGAGGCAATGGCCATGTCCGGGAGGATCGCCAGATCATCGATGCGCTGGTATTCGATGGCGGGGATAATCGCGACGTCGGCACGGCCGGAGCGCAAATCATCGGCGCACTGGGAGGGGACGGTGAAGGACAAATCATA
>Ga0210408_10000631_pt1 | contig 42275 bp, 33 predicted proteins | sample IncBWH4MmetaG_FD_155471 | JGI IMG/M metagenome (GOLD analysis project Ga0210408, IMG submission 155471) | Forest soil microbial communities from Barre Woods Harvard Forest LTER site, Petersham, Massachusetts, United States - Inc-BW-H-4-M | ecosystem: Environmental > Terrestrial > Soil >...
CCACCACCTCAGCTATGTCCCCCAAGTACTGGTTGCCACCGTTGGCCCGGCCCACCCTGCCGCTGCTTAGGCCCGTCCCCGTCAGAAATCCACCAGCGGTGCGAGTGGACGATTGCGCTGAGTTCAGGTAAAGGGTCTGTACCCGATTCGTGTCCAGCTTCATCGTCCATAGGTGCGGCACGATGGGAGGGAGGAACGCATAGCCGGGCGCCCAATTCAAATCGTCGCCAAAAAGCGCAAATTTGAAAGACGAGTCATTATTATAGCCAATGTGCAAGGTCTGCCGCGTGCCCCCACCATTGTCGTTGCCTAACAGGTAGCTGCTCGAGGCGCCTTTGTCGGCCGCCACGTCCATAATGATGACCGTGAACGGCGAGCCACTGAGGCTGCTCAAGCTCATGGCCAGGCGGGCATTGGCGCCGTCGAAGTGCAATGTGCGGCCAATGCCTCTGGCTGCTAGCGCCAGGGCGGCGTTGGTGGCGGCAAGCGGGGCCTGTGAAAGGGTGGTATTGACGGCGTTGTTGCCCTTGCCGCTCTTGTCCATCCAGTTGGTCACGTTCAATGAAGTGCCGCTCTTGAGGATCGTGCTGACGTCGAATGCGTCCAACCACAACTGGCAATTACTCGCCGCCGTGATGGTGGTGGGAGTCAGTCCGTTGCCCATGTCATAAGCCACAATCTGGGCGGTGCCGGCCGCGGAAAGCTGCAGGTCTGCAAAAGTCACGGTGCCGTTTCCGCCCGCAGCGCCGATGTTAGTTGTTATAGTGCCGGTCAGAACGCCACTGCCTGAGTAGAGTTCAACCCGGACCATTTTTACGTCTGGCAGTCCAGCCGCGGTAACCTCGCCATAAGCATTCGTCGTTACCAGGACGGGACTCTGGCCGAACACCAGACCGTTGGTGGCAAGGCCCGGCTGGGTGGCCCAGGCCAGGCCGGTGGCATTGCCTTGACTTACGACAATATTCCTCGAGTTGGTCGAAGGCAGGCTGCCGGAACTGAAAGTGATTTGGAAGGTGCCAGTACTGGAAAAGGCCAGATCCGTGAACCTGGCGACACCGTTAACGGTCGTCAGAGTAGTCGTGCCGCCCAAAGAGCCTACGCTGGTGACCGAAATATCAACCGCGGGGCTGAGGACCGTGTTTCCATACTGATCCAGCACAGTAATGATCGGTTGTTTTGGAAAGACAATTGCCACCGCGGCAGCGGCGGAGGGTTGCCGACTGATACTAAGCGCGACTGCCGCGCCGCCCACTACCGTTTGCACACCCGATTGGCCAGTGAACGCCGCCACCGCCTGAATGCGCGCGCTGCCGCCAAAATGGCCGGTGAAGGTCGCGCTCTTGGTGTCTCCCGCGACCACCAAATCCCCGTTTACCACGCCACCGGTCACGTTCACCAACGACCAGGTCGCTGCCACATTGGCCACGAAATTGGTCGCCGCGTCCCGGCTGATGGCAAAGACGTTGGTGGCCAGGTCCGCCGGAATGTTTTGTGTCGGCAAGATCACGCCGCTGCCGTCCGCCGCCGTCTCCACCGTCACGAAGGCAGGTGCGCTGGCCGTGATGAGGAAAGAACCGGAAGCCGCGGATAGAATCCCGCTGCTGCTGGCCTGCAGGGTTTTGGCGCCGATCTTGTCAATCCGCAGATTCGTGAAGTGGGCGATTCCGCTGCCATCCGTGACCGCGCTATTGCCAACGATGGCCCCATTGCCGCTGGCGATGGCGAGCATCACCGTCGCGCCGGGAATCGGGCCGCTGCTGGCGCCCAGGGCCTGCACTTGCACTTCGCCCAAAGCGCCCGCCGTGATGGCGGTGCCCTGGACCGCGTTATTGATGTTTGGATTCACGAATACAAGTGAGGTGATCGGGGACGGTTGCACGGTAAAGCTCGCGCTGATCGCGCCCGGGATGGCAAGTCCAGCGACCCATTTGGCGGACAGGTAATTCTCAAGGTTGGTTCGATCCAAACCGCTCAATGCCGTGTTAAAGACCATGACTTCAGCAATGTCGCCTTGGTAAGGGTTGCCGTTTTGCGCCCGGCCTATCCTGCCATTACCCAGATTCGACGGTGAGAGCAAGCCATTAGCAGTCCGTGAAAAGTTACTGACCGAGTTAAAATAGAGGGTTTCCAGGCGGCTGGAATTCATTACCTCCGTCGAAATAAGCGGCGTCGAGGGGCTGAACGTGGTGCCTGTGAAATCCATGTCATCGCCATACTGGCCCCATTTCCAATCCGTACCACTTTGATAGCCGATGTGGAGGTTCAAGTCCGTGGCGCCGGGACCGTCATTGCCGATAATGTAACTGTTAGCTTTCCCGGCCCACACCTCCATCGCGATGACCGTATAAGGCGAGCCGCTGAGACTGCTCAGGTTCATGTTGAGACTGTCACTGGTGCCGTTGAAGGTCAGCACGCGGCCCCGGCCTGCATTTATTGGCGACAAACTGCCGTCGATGGCCATAACCGGAGCCTGCCCGGGCGTGGTGTTGCTGGCATTGTTGCTCTTGCCGCTCTTGTCCAGCCAGTTGGTCACGCTCAAGCCATCCGAGTCCAACTGCAGCGTACTGAGGTCGGCCGCGTCCAACCACAACTGGCAACTGCTTCCCGCCGTGATGTTGGTCGGATAAATTCCCGCGCCGGCGTCAAGTGCGATGAGTTGGGCGGCACCCGCCGCCGAAAGCTGCAGGATTGGAAAGGTCACCGTCCCGTTGCCACCTGCCGTGCCAATGTTGGTGGTCAGGATGCCAGTCAGCGCGCCACTGCCGGAATAGAGCGCCACCTGAACTATTTTGACCGCCGGCAATCCAACGGTACTGGGTGTGCCGGTTGCATCCGCCGTCCGAAGGACGGGGTTTTGGGCAAAATTAAGGCCGTTGGTGGCCAAGTCTGGCTGAGTGGCCCAGATGAACTGAGTCACAGGGCCGGCAGCTTGGGCGGCGGAAAAGAAAATCATTAAGGAGGCAAACAAGACGAATTGAATCAGGGCTGGCCTGGTTGTGGGTTTCATAAATGTGACGGTTGGGGCTTTTTGTTGGGGGTTTGTTGTGTTTTATTTTCGGGGTGAATCTAATCTCATGGCCAATGAGACCTAATTCCAATGAAATTGACGGCGTGATCTTGCGAAATGGTGGTTTCAAATTTCATACACGGCATTGCATGGCACCGGGTTCACGGCACGATTGTTTTTTACGGACTCTCGAATATCCTGACAGAAGTGATCCGCCAGCGGTATCCTCTAAAGTGAGGAGGAGAGAAGTCTGAGGCGGCGCGACGCGACGAACGGCTTGCGCCGCTCGCGCTGAGTTCAACCATTGCTGGCTGGTCATAGAAGCACGAGATTATCATCCGAAACAGGCGCTGCGCTATCCTCAAAAGGGAGGATGGGAAAATATCTCTGCAATCAGCCCGGAAGCTCGACTGGGAAACCAGCCCTCCTGGGACCCATTGTTACTGGCCGGCACCAATAGAGCACCTAAAGGGTGTTTACCCAAGCCAGCAAACGTTCAGCTCCGTGGGGCCGCCCACACTCCCAATCCTTTTTAATTCGTGCCGGCTCGTGTCCATTTAGTGGTTTAGAACGAATGTTCAATTTTCAAATTGTGGATTTCGCTTTTTAATTTGCTATGCGAACCACGTTTTTAATTTCCGGACTCTTCGTGAGCGCGGTGCTGGCCCCGGCGCAACCGTCTTCCGGTGGAATGGCGAGCAACGACCTGGTCCACTGGCCGAAAGACTGCGCGCCGCAGGAAATTGGCAAGCGGGTGGCCGAACGGTTTATCGCCAGCCCGCACGGGAACTTTGGCCGGAGTGCGCCTCCCCGCTCTATTATTTATCCGGAAACCTGCGCCTGGTATGGCGCGCTGACTTTCGCCAAGGTGAGCGGGGACAAAGACCTGACGGCACGGCTCATCCAGCGGTTCGAGCCGCTCTTTGGGGAAGAATCCAAGCTTGTGCCGAAGCCCAGTAATGTGGATTCGACGGTCTTCGGTTCGGTGCCGCTCGAGATCTATTTGCAAACCAAGGAGCAGAAGTATTTGGATTTGGGCAAGAGCTTCGCAGACAAACAATGGGAGACGCCTGAGGGTGCGGCAAAAGAGAAACTCAAGCCGGAGGTGCTGGGTTGGGTTGACCGCGGCCTGAGCTGGCACACGCGCTTCTGGATTGATGACATGTTCATGATTACGATGGTGGAGTCGCAGGCTTATCGCGCCACCGGCGATGCGAAATATCTCGACCGCGCCGCCTTGGAGATGGTGGCTTACCTCGACGAGTTGCAGCAAACCAGTGGGTTGTTCCATCACGCGCCTGATGTGCCGTTCTTCTGGGGTCGCGGGGACGGCTGGGTGGCTGCGGGCATGAGCGAGCTGCTGCGCTCGTTGCCCGAGGACCATCCTAAAAGGGGCCGCATCATGGCCGGCTACCGCAAGATGATGGCGGCATTGCTCCAATATCAAGACGCCGACGGCATGTGGCACCAACTCATCGATAAGCCGCAGGCGTGGCCGGAAACTTCCTGCACTGGCATGTTTACCTTCGCGATGATCACCGGCGTGAAGAACGGCTGGCTCGAGGGAAAGACTTACGGGCCGGTCGCGCGGAAGGGGTGGCTCGGCCTGACTAAGTATATCGATGGCAACGCCGACGTCCGTGAGGTCTGCGAGGGAACGAACAAAAAGAATGACCTGCAATATTATCTGGACCGGGGGCGGCGGGTGGGCGACATGCACGGACAAGCGCCGGTGCTTTGGTGCGCGACGGCGCTCCTGAGGTGAAGCAGCGCTAATACCCGATATTCTTAACGGCTTGTTCGCCCAACCGCTCGCGTAGCTGCGCCAGGTAGAGGCTGGAGGGAGCGACAGGAGAATCGTGGGAATCGAAGATACCCGCCGGGAGTTTCGGCTCATGGCCGAAGGGCATGCCGCTGGTCTCCCGAGCGCCCTTGCACCCGATGGCCCAGTTAGCGGCTCCGGGCGGCTCTTGAATGACATAGCTTCGGGCCACACAATTCCACGCGACGACCCAACCGATAGTCCAGCCATGCCCGGAGCCCATTTCCCCTCGATTCATGAAATCGATGCCGCTGTCGGGCACCTGGCATATGCATGAACTTCACCCAGGAAGACGTAATGGGACGGCTGACGAGGAGCATATCGCCGGCTTTGAAATCGGAGGCGTTCTCGACATGAAAGCTCGTGGTGCCGGAAGGGACATAGCTATCGGTGATTTGCACCGGCTTGCCGAGGGCGGTCTTGCGACTGGGCCCCGAAATCGAAACGCACACATGCAGGTTACCAGTCATTTGGAGCGCGGTGCCGTTCGGTCCGGAACCACTGCCCCGCAACACGACGCCGTCCGTGTTAAGCGTCAGCGGGCTGGCGCAGCGATAGACGCCCGGTTTGAGGAGGATGGCGCCACGGAATCCTTGCGATGGTTCCATCCTCGAGACGGCGTCGATGGCCTTTTGAATCGTTGCGGTGTCGTCCCCGCCGGAGGGACTCACCGTCGCCGCGACCGGCACGGATGGAAGGGCAATGCCGCCGCCCAGGTATCCTGCGGAGGAGAAATCCATGATCCGATCACCCGCGTTGAGGGTTTTGTAGGCCAGTTTGCGGTTGGCATCATAATAGACCCATTGACTGGTGGCGGGATGGGAACCAGCGGGGGGTTGCGCTGCGGGGGATTCGAGAGAGAGTGCGACCGCCAGGAGGGATGTGATTGAAGCCAGATTCAAGGGGAAGGGGCGTTTGAGATTACGACCAGGACTACGATTAAGATTAGATTCTAAGGCCAAAAATCTGGTAAAATTATCTCTCAGATATTTCAAACGGTGCCGGGTTCTGACTTGAACTGAAAAATTTCAAATATCTTTGGCTAGGATTAAGATTAAGATTACGACCAGGATTATGATTAAAGCCAGGGACGCCAGCGGTCGAGCATTCCCTTCAAAGACTCGAGGTCTTCCGGCCGCACGTTGAGTAATGGTGGCCTTACCGGGCCGCCCGCCAGGCCGAGCAGGTCCATCATCACTTTCATGACAGAGACTTCGTAGCCTTTGCGCCGTCCCCGCAGAGCGTAGAGCGGGATAACCACTTCGTTCATCAGTTTTGAGAGCTCGCCTGCGTTTCCGCCAGACGCCAGCTCATGAAGCCGCAGAGAGAGCTTGGGCGCGACGTTGGCGATGCTGGAGGTGTAGGTTCGAATGCCAATTGAATAGTAGCCCGGGACCATGTCATCCCCTGCCCCTCCGATCCAGTGCAGCCGGTCACCGACGCGCGCGCGAATCATCTGGTATCGGCGAATGTCGGCCTGGCCGTCTTTCCAGGCGATGAGATTCGGGATTTCGGTTGCCAGCCGTTCGACGAGGGCAGGCGCCGGGTGAAACCAATCGCGACTGTAAATCAGCAGGCCCAGCGCGGTCGCGGCCGCGATGGAACGATAGTAGGCGATAAGGCCATCGTCTTCCGGACTCGGGTAGTACGGCGGGAACGCCAGAATCCCGCTGACGCCCGCGCCGGCTGCCTGCCGGACCAACTCCGTTCCGAGGCTCGGGTTGAACCCGGTCCCGGCCAGGACGGGCACGCGACCTTTGACCTCGTCCACCGTCGCCTTGACGACGGCGATATGTTCCGCCGGCGAAAGCGAATAGAGTTCGCCGGTACCTGCGGCGGCAACGACTGCACAGACCGGGTGCTGCAAAAGCGAGCGCAGGTTCCGGCGCAGACCGTCGAGGTCGAGGGAGAGGTCCGACTGAAATGGAGTCACTGGGAAGGCGATGACACCGTTCAATTTTCGTCGAAGCTCGATTGGTTCCATTCCGCACTAATCCCAGAAGAGCGGGGCCCGTTCAAGCTCGGTTTTGGGCCAAAAACCTTCGCAGATACGGTCGAACGGTGAAGGGACAGGAAAATTGCGGACAGGAAAATACATGAGCATTCCGCCCTTCAATTTTCTGCCTACAATTCGTCGTCTCACCATCGCGGCAGGACGCGCTTCCAGTTTGGGTCCACGTGCTTGCGCATCTCGGCTTCGTCGTCGCGCTTCCGATAAGGGCACTTAGCGTAACGTTCGCGGCCTCGGGCCAACTGGTCGTAATCCAGCTCCACGCCCAGTCCCGGCTTGTCGGGTATGCGGACACAGCCGTTTACGATTGGCACGCGGCCACCCAGGACGATTTCGTCCTTCGCCGATTGCCAGGGGTAATGGGTGTCGCAGGCATAAGTCAGATGCGGCGTAGCAGCGGCGACTTGGGCCATGGCCATCAACGACAGACCCAAGTGCGTATTGGAATGCATGGAGAGCCCGATGCCGAAGGTTTTGGCGAGACAGGCCAGATGCTGCACCTGCCTCATGCCGCCCCAATAATGATGGTCGCAGAGGATGACTTGGACGGCATCGAGCTGGACCGAACGCGGAATGTCGGCGAAGCACGTCACCGCCACATTGGTGGCTAATGGTGTAGTGGTGCCATCGGCCAACAGGCGGCGCCGCACCGCCGCCATGTTCTCCAACCCAGCGGTTGGGTCCTCGAGATAACCGCCGCGACCGAGTTCGTGCGCCAGCGCACGGCCCACGCGCACGGACGTCTCGACTGTCCAGGCAGAGTTCGGATCGATGCGCAACGGCACTCCCGGACCGAGCGCGCGGTAGAGTTCCTTAATAGTCTCGATTTCGACCTCGGGTTCCAGCACACCCGCTTTGAATTTAATCGAACTGAAGCCGTATTTCCCGACCATCTGCTGCACTTGGTGGACGAGGGCCTCCGGCGACAGCGCTTCGCCGTATTCATCGGCCCGCGCATCGTCGCCTTCACCACCGCCACCGGCGTGCTTGTAAAAAGGATAAGCGGAGAAGGGCACTTCGTCGCGCACGCGGCCGCCGATTAAATCGCAGACCGCCTGGCCGGCGGCTTTGCCGATGAGATCCAGGCAGGCAACTTCGATGGCGGCGAAGGTGCGGGTAGTGGCATCAAGCGGATTTTCCCCAGGGACTAGGTAGTTCTGGGAACGGGCATCCCCGCCGCCCTGCCCTTCCACCATCGGCGAAAGGAACCCGGTGAGCCGGTAGGGGTCGGCACCGAGGACCTGTGGACGCAAGGCTTCGAGTTGCCGCACCTGCGCATCACCGCCGTAGGTCTCGGCGATGCCGACGAGGCCCTGATCGCTTTGCAACTCGACGATGGTGCGCAGGGCGTAAGGCGCGTGCAGACCGTAGGAACTGCGCAGCGGCGGATCGGCGATGGCGATGGGATAAATCCGCAGGTCGGTAATGCGCATAATTTTGGAGCGGTGGATACCCCATAGGCCTGGAGCGATCAAGCGTATAGCAGGGTTGACTCCACTGACATATAACGAAGAGAATGTCCGAAGTCACCAAGCGCCCTTACATCGCTGCAAAACGAGCCTTGGACACCGAATCACCAAACAACGGCGCCCTGCAGCGCGCCCGGCGAAAGGCCTACTGGCGGTTGTTGCCGCTGCTCTTTCTCTGCTGCGTCGTTGCTTATGTTGAGCGGTCGAACACAGCAGGTAACAGCGGGAACAGGGATGGAAAAGCCGCGACCGCGCTCTCCTGCTTGCGGAATCGAGTCATCAATCGGCGCCCGCTCGCCGAGGCCCGAATCCAGCCGTGTAAGGTTCATTTCTCCGTGACGTTTGTTTCCGTCTGTTCATCCCTGAGCGGCTCTTTTGCATTTTGAGATCTGCCGAATGCCATCACGTACTTCCTCATCGAACGTTCAAAGGTTGAGAGACCGTACTTTTCGGCCTCCTGCAGGGCGGCTTCGTTGGACCATTTGTCATGTTTGATACGGTAACAGGCGATGATGGTACCGGTGCGATCGCAGCCGTGCTGGCAGTGGATGAACACAGGAGCAGGGAGCGTGTCGAGCAGCGAGAGCAGCCCATTAACCTGGTCCCCGGTGGGGCGACCGGTTCCATGCAAGGGGATGTTGGTATAGAGGATTCCGCCGGCGTGGGCCTGCGCAGCTTCAGTTTTCAATGCGCTGCCGGGCATCCGCAAATCAATGATCGCTTTGATACCCAGGCGCTTGAATGTTTGGAAAGCTGCTTCACCCGGCTCGGCGCCACGGTAAAGAGTGTCGCTCACCTTCCCGAAATTCCGAATCCCGTCTTGCGCGGGTTGGCCCCGCTCACCGGCTGTTCCGAGAGTGATGGCGCTAGCCATACCCACGGCCAAGAGCGAAACGAAACGACGCTTCATCGTAAAATTCTTAGCATATCTTAGGCCGGCCGTCAGCAAAAAACAGGTCCTTAGGTGGCGAAAAAGCAGGCACGCAGATGATGCAGATTAACGCAGATGTAAGCTTTTCTTGTCTATCCGCGTCCATCTGCGTTATCTGCGGGCCTTACTACCTCGGACTACATCTCGCTTGCCAAGGGGGCTGGTCTCTTTCAATGTGGGCCCATGCAATCGCACGAAATCCTGCGTGAAGTGTTTCAGGAATGCAGCCCCAAGCAGGTGGCCTCCGAGTTGGGCCTTTCGCTCTCGATGATTTACAAATGGGCCGAGCCGGCCGACCAGACCGCCGGCAGCGGCAGCACTAACCCCCTCGACCGTATTGATGCCCTGCTCCGCTGCACCAGCGACCGGCGGCTGGTTCAATGGATCTGCCAGCGCGCCGGCGGGTTTTTCATTTTGAACCCCAAGACCAACAAGCCGCATCCCTCTTACTTGATCCCGGCTACGAATGAGATCGTGCAGGAGTTTGCCGACCTGCTGGCGGTAATCGCGGCGGCGGCCGCGGACAACCAGATTACCTCTGCGGAATCCCAGCAGATACGGGCGCGGTGGGAGGAGTTAAAGACCGTCACGGAGAGTTTTGTGGCGTGTTGCGAGCACGGAAACTTCCGGCCATTGAAGGAGAAACAGGCGGGTGCAGGCGCGCCGAAACCACAGGGCGAAACAGAGTAGCGGAGTGGATGGCTAGCGGCGTAATCGAGTGCTGGAGTAATAATGCCGACCCACGCCGACCGCGGATGAACACGCCAATTTCATCATCCGCACGCCACCGTTCCCCTACCGCTCTTTGTCATGCCGTTATTGTTTCTTGCGTTTTGGCGATCGGCTCTGCTCAGGCCGCCGAGGTGGTTGACGCGGACATTTGCATCTACGGCGGGACGGTCGGCGGCGTGGCAGCGGGAGTGCAGGCGGCGCGGATGGGCAAGAAGGCGGTGATCGCCGAGTTTGGAAATCATCTGGGCGGAATGACTTCGGGCGGGCTTGGCGCAACGGACATCGGCAACAAGGCAGCCATCGGCGGCATTGCGCGGGAGTTCTACCATCGAGTAGCCCTTCACTACGCGAAGGATGAGGCCTGGCGATTTGAAACCCGCGAGAGCTACTTCAAACAGCGGAGCGACCGGTCTTCGAAAAAGGAATTAGAGATGGCTGAAGCGACGATGTGGACCTTTGAACCGCACGTTGCAGAAGACCTCCTTTTTCAGATGGTTAATGAGGAGAACGTGCCGGTCTATTTCCAGCAACGGCTGGCTGCCGTGAGGAAAGAAGGAGCGCGCATCACCGAGCTGGTGATGGAGAATGGCAAGGTGTATCGCGCCCGGATGTTCATCGACGCCACCTACGAAGGTGACCTGATGGCCAAGGCGGCTGTGAGTTACACCGTGGGACGCGAAGGCAACCTGCAATACGGCGAGACGCTTGATGGCATCCGCGCAGAGACACCGAAACATCAGTTTCTGGCGCCAGTCGATCCCTATCTGAAGGCGGCGCAGGCCGACAGCGGTCTGCTGCCGTTCATCCAGAGCGTTGATGCAGGCAAACCCGGCGAAGCAGACCGCTCGGTGCAGGCTTACAACTTCCGTCTCTGTTATACAAAGGTTCCAGGCAACCGGCTGCCCCACAAGCCACCTCCGCGGTATGACCCCGCCAAATATGAGCTTCTGGCGCGTTATCTCGAGGCCTTGGTCGCCGCGGGCAAGCAACCGCAACTCAGCCAGTTCTGGAACCCTATCTGGATGCCGAACGGCAAAACCGACATCAATAACAACGGCGGGTTCTCGACCGATTTCATCGGCGCCAACTACGATTACCCCAACGGGGACTACGCCACGCGCGCGAGGACCTGGCAAGAGCACAAGGACTACACCCTTGGGTTCGTTTATTTCTTAGCGACCAGCCCGCGCGTGCCGGCCAAGATGAGAACTGAGATGCAAAACTGGGGCCCGGCCAGGGACGAGTTCATCGACACCGCCGGCTGGCCGCACCAATTATATATTCGAGAAGCGCGCCGGATGGTTTCCGACTATGTCATGACGGAGCACAATTGCCGCGGTCAGGTGAAGGCCGAAGACCCTGTAGCCCTGGCCGCCTACACAATGGATTCGCACAATTGCCGGCGCGTCGTGAAGAACGGACGCGTCGAGAACGAAGGCGACGTGCAGGTCGGCGGGTTTCCACCCTACCCCATCTCCTACCGCGCGATAGTGCCGAAGGTGAGCGAGTGCGAAAACCTGGCGGTGCCCGTCTGTCTTTCTGCGACCCACATTTCCTACGGCTCGATCCGGATGGAGCCGGTGTTCATGGGCCTGGGCCAATCGGCCGCCACCGCCGCGGCGCTGGCGATGGATGAGAGGATTCCGCTACAGAAATTAGACTACCAGAAACTGCGCACCCGTCTGATTGCAGACAAGCAAACTCTGGAATGGGGTCAAGCGAAGCGGTAATGACCCGTGGTCACTGATTACTGATTACTGGTCACTGGTCACTGATTACTGAACCCCTCACGCGTACACCAGCAAATGGATGTTCTCCGGCAGCAGGTCGGAGATGTTACGAATGATATTGCCGCGCAGGAGGTTTAGCAAGGTGCCGCGCTGCGGCGCGCCCAGGATCAGGCGCGAAACACCGAATGTCGCTGCCAGGTCCACGATCGTATCGGCGGCCGAATCGCTCACCGCGTAGCAAGGCAGCACCATCGCCCCATCGGCTTTGGATTTGGCATATTCGAAAATGGTCTTTGCCTCCGGGTCTTGCGGCCACTTGCGCTCGCGGTCTTCGGGTGTAACGACCGCCTGCTCGCGGACGTAGAGAACGTAAAGCGGTCGGTCGGTATCTTTGGCCTCTTCGAGCGCAAAGTCCAGGGTTTTGCCGGCGGTTCGGACGGCACAAAGTAACGGATCGCGCGACGGAAACTGTATGGGGACCGGAGCCGGTTGCACGGGCGCGGCCACAGTACTGGACGTTGCTTGCACGGTCCGCTTTTTGGCGGCACGCTCCGCGGCCAGACCGCGAAGGATCAAACCGACCACCAGCACAGAGACGGCAAAGACGCGTGCGTGCGGTTTATCAATGAACAAGGAAATCTCGATGGCGGCCATGATGACAAACGTAAAGAGCATCAGAGCGCGCTCCCAACGCGCGAGGTCGAGATGTTTATCGGTCCCCGAAGCGCCCAGATTAGTGGCGATGGCGCCGACAACCCCGATAGCGTAAAGCTCGGCTAGTCCGGCCATGTCTTTGACGAGCAGCACCAGGAACATTGGGATGATCGTGGCCACCAACATTCCGGCAGTAGGCACGCCGAACTTGTTGAGCTTTTGGAAGCCCGGCGGCAACTCCTGGTCGCGTGACATAAGGAACGAGATCGCAATCAGGTCCACGATGGCTGTATTGACCGCCGAGAGCAGCAGAAGCGCAAAAACACCGCTCACCAGCCATGCGATCAGATGGCCGACGGTCGGGCCGAAGGCATGGCCCCCAAAGACCTCGCCCATATAACTGAGCATGTAATCTCGCACGCCAGGATGGCCGGGCGCATTGACGTCGTCGTTGCTGATTTCGAGACCAGGCAAGGCGTGCATCGCAAGCCCGAGCAGCGCCGTAAACACGCAGACTTCCACCATGACAAACAGGATCGCGGGCGTTGAGGTCTTCGAAACAGAGGGCTTGGCCAGGCTGCTGCCCGGATTGAGCTTCATCACCCCGGTGGCATTGGCCACGGCTTCAACTCCGGAGAGGGCAAGCACGATACCGACGAACGCTTTCCAGTTGGTGCCCAAATGGGGAGAGAGGGGATGCAAATTGTGCACCGCCCGGCCAAGGTGCGGGAGGCTCAACACGCCCAGCAAGACTACGACCACCACCGTCGGAACGGAAATGAGAAACGCCAGGCCCCCGGTGTGCTTTGGACCAAAGTAGTTCAGCGCGCCAATGCCGAGGATCGCCAGGGCCGCGAATTTTTCCGGGTGCGACACACCCAGATACTGGAAAGCGGAAAGGGCGCTAATCGCAGCCGTGACGATATAATCGGCCACCAAGAGGAACGCGCCGACGATTGAAATGATTTCTGAGCGATGGCGCACGCTGGCATAGACGCCGCCACCGTCGGGGTAATGTTTGCAGATCGCCATGTAGTTGACGCCGACGAGAGCGGTGAGCAAACACATGGCCGCGATCAGCCAGAAAGAGGCATAGCCGGCCACTGCGAAAGCCAGGCCGACGACATAGGCCTTGCTGGTTCCCCAGTCGCCGTAAAGGATGGCGGCGGCGCGCGGGACATCCACGTTGCGCGGACGATTGGTGCTGACTGTAATCATGACCCGATATCCACAATCCGACTATTCGATTGCCAGGGTATCGTGGAAACCCCTTGCGGGGCTCTAGAGGACGCCCTTTCAAATGCCGGCGAGGTTAGCTGACGGGCTGGGTCTTGAAAGTGACCCTGGCAGCGATTTCTCCGCTGTCATGCGCCCCGGTTCTCAAACACAGTTCGAGAACAGTGGTTCCCCCGCACCCGGCTCGCAAAACAAAGCTGGGCTTAGGCTGCGGCGCAGAGTATGCAGAAGCCCGCCGGGGTTGTCAATCGTGCTCCAAGCGAGCAGCGTTTCCGATTCAAAGCGCCGGCCCTCAGGGACAGACCGCTTTGCTATCGACCCAGGAGGACGGGCTTCCGGCAACGCCGCCACTCGCTCTTACCCCAATTTCTGGCTGCTCAGCTTAACGGTGAAAGTAGAGGTTTTTCCGGGTGGGAGGGTGATTTGATTGGACGAAACGTTGCCAGACTCGACGCAGACCATGCGCTGGTACTCATCATTGCCAAAGTCGGGCATTTGTTGGGCTTTGGCGATCCAGGGATTCCACACGACCGTCGAGGCCGAACCTTGCTTTTCCACGCGGATTTTCCGGCCGAGGCGGGAATCGATGATTTCCACCGGGTCTGTCGTGCTGAGATAGATTCGGTCCACCTCGGAGGCAATGCGGATGGTTTCATTGGTCTCGGTCTTTTGCGCAAAATTGGCGACCTTGTCCAGGTAGTTCACACCTTTCAGACCCCGGATCGAAACGGCGGTGATGTCGCCAATCTCAAAATAGGTATGAAGGCAGTTTTCGAACGTGAAAGGCTCGTCCCGAGATTGGTTGGTCACTACAAGCTGCAGCGTGAGGGCCTCATTGACAGTCACGACGTAATCGGCCGTGAACGCCGGATAGGAGGAAGCTTCCGGGCAATCGGGCAACCGAAGACGCACACTGACGCTGCCATCGGGTGCGGGCACGAATTCCTTTACCTCCCAGGACTTGACGCGGGCAAAGCCGTGCTGGCCCATCCCCTCGCGCGGTCCAAACCACGGAAAAATGACCGGGATACCGCCCCGGATCGGCTGACCTTCAGCGAACCGGCTGCATTGACTCATGAACAGCAACGGCGGTTCGTCCTTTTTCCGGAAGCGGGTCACATGCGCCCCCAGCAAATAGATTTCCGCCGTGCTCCACGCCGTGCTGACTTCCAGCATCGGCAGCTCGCCCTGCCCATCAAGGAATGTCACACGGCCAAGCGCCTCAGCCTTTGGTTTCGTTTCCGGTTTGTTCGTCGCCATAAACCGCTCCACGTTTGTTAAGATTCTATTCCGACCGCCGGCATCTTACCAGACCTAGACGGGTGCGGGTCAAATTTTTTCGCTGTTCTTTGCCCGAGCCGCGCTTTACTGTCGCCCAACCTATGGCAAAACAAAACCAATACCAATTCTGTTTCGGTCCCTGGAACATCAGCGAAGGCCAGGACCCCTACGGCCCCACCACCCGCCCGGCTCAGTCTTTCGATTGGAAACTCCAACAGCTCAAAAAACTTGGCTTCGACGCCATGATGTTTCATGACGACGATGCTGTGCCGGACATCGACGGCAAATCGGCCGCCCAGCTCGAAAAGGGGGCCAAGGCACTGAAGAAGAAGCTGGACGACGCCGGCATTGCCGCCGAAATGGTCGCGCCGCGGCTCTGGTTCAGCCCCATGACCATCGATGGAGGCTACACCAGCAATGATCCCAAATGCCGCAAGTATGCCATCGACCGCTCGCTCCGCTGCATCGATATTGCCAATTATCTGGGCACGGATCTCATCGTGCTCTGGCTGGCCCGCGAAGGCACCTATCTGCGCGAAGCAAAGAGCGGCCGCCGAAGCTTCGAGTTGCTGGTCGAGGCCCTGGATAAAATGCTGGCCCATGATAAAAAGGTCCGGCTTGCCATCGAGCCTAAACCCAATGAACCGATGGACCATGCCTATTTGCCGACCATCGGGCACGCGCTGGCGATTGCGCAGTTGACCCGCGACGCAAAACGCGTCGGCTGCCTGATCGAATCCGCCCACGCGCTGCTGGCCGGCCTCGACCCGGCCGACGAAATCGATTTCGCCATGACCTTCGGCAAGCTCTGGTCGCTGCATCTCAACGATCAGAACGGATTGAAGTTTGACCAGGACAAACCCTTTGCCAGCGCTAATCTCAGGGTGGCGTTCAACCAGGTCCGCGCCCTGGAACGCAATGGCTACGGCAAAAACGGCGAATACGTCTGTTTCGACGTACATCCTTTCCGCAGCACGAAAGTCGAACACTGGCTGGCGCACCTGGATAACAGTCGGCGGACGTTCCTGCGGTTACTGGAAAAGGCGCGCAGTTTCGACGAAAGCGAGGCCCAGGCTTTGGTTGCCAACCGCGATTACCAGGCGCTTGACCAAATGGTGCTCGAACATTTGATGGGGAAGTGACCTGGTGACCCGGCGGTGGTCGTGCCAAAGTCGAGCAGAGCCAGCCAGATTCGGTTTGCCTACTCGCTCAGCGCGAGCGGCACTCGCCTTGAATCTTTGGAAATGCCTGCCGGCAACCTGACCTTCCACTGACTCTTGCTTTCGTCCACTTGCATGAAAATGCTGGCTTCACCGGGCGGGTGGTCGCTGGCAGCCTCCAGGAAGAGAAAGTCAGAACCCATTTGGGTGATAGGGATTGATGTTCCATTGACGATCAATCGCATCTTTACCTCAGCGGAATGTGCACCGTGATTCTGATTCGCTGTCATGGACGAGAAATTGACGTCTAACGCTCGCCTCTATGCTTCTCGGCGTCAACTCGACCTTGCCGAATCGCTGGGCTCTGGGAAGGATGGTATCGTGCTAGCGGCCAAACGCAAGGCCAGACCTGGCAAAGTTGCTATAAAAGTCTTTCGTTTCGCCGAGTTCTACCTGCGAGAGAAGTTGGTTTATGAGTACTGGAGACGTTTGAAGATCTCGGCATTTATTTGATGGACGTGTCACCTGGCAACATCCGGTTCTAAGCCGGCGTTAGCAGTTCGAGATTTTTGGGGCCGACATATTCATGAGCCGAGAGTGGATGCCAGAGAGCGCTAAACTGCTCTTATGCTGCGTGATGGCAGCCAATTCAGTCGGTCTAAACAGGAGCAACAGAAAAACATATGCAAAACGGAGTCGCGGCCGCGGTTACAACTTTTTTACAGTTCTTTTGCAGGCGGCTGACAATTCTCCAAACGGTTAGAGCCAGATTGTCGCCATGAAAACAAAATCGCGTTCGTTCAAATGGCTGCGGCTGCTTGCTTCTTCGGCTGCCGTGCTTGTCCTCTCGGGCTTTCTTGCGGAACGCCCACCAGGCCCAGGATACATCGCCCATGAATGGGGCACCTTCACCTCGGTTCAGGGCGGTGATGGCGTGCTGCTCGATTGGCGGCCACTACAAACCTCCCGCCTGCCGAATTTTGTCTATAACTGGCAGAACCCTGGGCTGGGCCGCCTGGCGGCCGCTCCACTGCTGTTCGGGAAAGGCGGGGTGGTATCATTGCAACGCATGGAAACGCCCGTGATTTACTTCTATGCGAAACAAGAACAAGCGGTAGATGTCTCTGTCCGGTTCCCGCAGGGGCTCATCACCGAATGGTATCCACAAGCAGACCAAATCGGCCCTTCGCGGGTAGCCGCCTCGCCCCTGGTCGCGAAGCTGGACAATCTTGCGTTCGAAGTGGGCGCAAAACCCGCTTTCACGTTCAATTCGTTCCTACATCACGCCGCAGCCGGCGACAGCCGCGCGCGCTGGGCCCATATCGCTATTCTACCGCCAGGCCGCAGCGCCGATGCGACGGTTTCCCTGCCGATGGAGCGAGCCGGCAGCCACTATTTCTCCGCTCGCGAAACGGATGCCAATTGCCTCGAGACCAGGTTGCCTGGGGCAACCAATGGCGCGCCGGAGCACGAGAAGTTCATTTTCTATCGCGGGGTGGGAAACTTCCAGACGCCGCTCCGTGTGGTGATGGATGCGCAAAACGCTGTCACGGTCGCGAATACAGGCACGGAACCTTTGACTCACCTGTTCCTGCTCGGTCTGGAGAACCGGTCGGGACGGTTCGCCGAAATCGGACGATTATCGCCGGGGCAAGCCATCACCATCCGCCTGGACGTGAGTGAGCATCCCTTGGCTGTCGAGAAACTTTCAGAGCAACTTGGTGGAAACATGGCCGAGGCACTGGTTCAAGAGGGGCTTTATCCTCGGGAAGCCAGTGCCATGGTCCGAACCTGGCAGGATTCCTGGTTCGCGGAAGACGGCGTGCGCGTGCTTTATGTGCTGCCACGAGCATGGACCGAGCGGACTCTGCCCTTGACGCTTGCTCCCGCGCCCCGCCAATTAACCCGCGTGATGGTGGGCCGAGCCGAGGTCCTGAGCCCGGTGCGGCAAAAGCAACTCACCGAGGACTTGGTGAAGGCGAATCAAGGAGATGTTGTGGCGCAGGAGCGGGCCCAGGCTCAATTTGAAAAGCTTGGTCGATTCGCCGAGCCCGCGTGGCGTTTGGCAGCGGCTCAGGCGAGCCCTGAGGTGCAACAGACCGGTTGGAGGTTGTTCCAGGCTGCTGCCCAGCAGACGCCGGAAAAGCGACTATAAACATTTCACCCGGCCGGGGCTGGAGGCTAGCGGCCCCGGAAACCCGGCGCAGACCGCCGCCCCTGTGCCAGGCGACCCCAAGATGCTATCGCCTTTCCCTTCAACGCTTGGCAGAATAAGCCCGTCGGTTTTCCGCGGTTGAGATGAAAAAAGTCGCCTTGGTATTTGTGCTTGCGGTATTCGTGCCCAGCCTGGTGTTGGCCTGGCTGGCCGTGCGCTCCCTGCGCGATCAGCAATTCCTGCTGGAACGACAACAATCGCTGCTTTACCAGGGCATTGCTGACGGCAAAGCCAAAGACATCCAGGACATCCTCGCCGAGGACCAGCGCGCTTTCACCGCGAAAGTCGCGGCGCTTTTGAGCGACAACAACTCGATGGAAATCGCCAAAACCTTCGACGACCTGTTGCGCAAAGACTGGCCGCTGGCCGAGGTTGGCTTTGTAGTGACCGCGACCGGTGACATTCTGGCGCCGTCCCCTTACGCCCGCCCCGAGGCCCGGCTCTTCTGCGCCGATAACGGCCGTTTCCTCGGCAACCGGGAGAGCGTCGAAGTTTATTGGAATCCCAAGCAGCTCCTCAACCCTTCCGGGGCGAATACCTTCGCGAACAATTCCTTCGCGAACAACTCAACCGCGAACCTGCTTTCGCAGTCGTCCTCGCTCTCGGCCAACGACGCCAATGCCGAGTACAGCAAGCGTTACGGATTCTCGAGCAAGGGCCAACAGGCCCGCAACGTCATCCCGCAGCAACAGCAGTCGGTTTATCCTCAAAAATCCGGCGCCGCGGACGAGAATCAGCAGCAGTTGTCAAAAATTGCTGCTTCCGAAGCCGAGTTTCGCCAGCTCATCGGTGAGGATAGCGAAGGCGCGCTCGCCCGGTTCGTGGATAATAAGCTCAACGTGCTATTCTGGTATCGACCTTCATCCCCTGTTTCGAAAGCCTCCGGTAAAATGGCTTCAGCCGCTGCCCAACAACAATCCGAGACGCAGCTTATCTTTGGCGCCCAACTCAGCCTCGCACACCTGAAGGAAGACTTGCGTCCGCTCACCCAACAGGTCGAACCCGCGCTGCGCGATGAAATCTGCCTCGCCCTTCTCGATGATACGGCCAAACCCATGACCCTCTCCCATCCCGATTTCCGCGCGAACTGGAAGCGCCCCTTTGTCGCTACCGAAATCGGCGAGACCTTGCCGCATTGGGAAATCGCCGTTTACCTGCTGGACCCGGCCAAGCTCACCCGGTCCGCACACACGTTAAAGCTTACCCTTGGCTTGTTGATTACCGTGCTGGTGCTCGCCATCGGCGTGGGGAGCTGGTTGATCGTCACCGATTTGAACCGCCAGCTCACCCTGGCGCGGCAGAAGACTGACTTCGTCAGCAACGTCTCGCACGAGCTGAAAACACCGCTGACGTCCATTCGTATGTTCTCTGAATTGCTGGCCGAGGGCCGGGTGCTCGAGCCGGCCAAACAGCGCTCTTACCTGGCGATCATCACGGCCGAAGCCGCGCGCCTCACGCGCCTGATCAACAACGTGCTCGATTTCGCGCGGATTGAACGTGGTGAAAAGAAGTACCAGTTTCAACGAGCTGACCTCTCTGCCCTGGTTCGCGAAACGGCTGACACCTACCGCCCGCATCTGGAAGCGAACGGATTCCAATTCGAATGTGATGTGCCGGAAGCGCCGGTCTGGGTCAATGGCGACCGCGACGCCCTGGCCCAGGTGCTCGTGAACCTGCTCTCCAACGCGGAGAAATATTCGGACCATGGCAAGGAAATCGTCTTGCAGGTTCGCCAGCAAACCGCTCCCCTGCCCCACGTCGAAGTCAAAGTGCTGGACCGCGGCCTGGGCGTGCCCGGCGGTTCCGAGGAGAAAATCTTCGAGAAATTTTACCGCGCGCACGACTCGCTGAGCAGCGGCATCCAAGGTTCGGGTCTCGGGCTGACCCTGGCGCGCCAGATTGCCCAGGCGCACGGGGGCGAGGTGGTCTATGAACCGCGGGACGGCGGGGGAAGCTGCTTCAGTTTGCGGTTGCCTGTCCTGACCTCGGAACAACCAGGCACAACTAAGACCTAACCCAATGAAGACGAAAATTTTAGTCGTTGAAGATGACCCCCACATCTTGCTCGGGTTGGAGGAGGTACTGAAGAGCGATGGCCTGGAGGTGGCGGTGTGCAATCGGGGCGACCAGGCGGTCGAGGCCGTGAGCAAGCACCGTCCGGCGCTCATCGTGCTGGACGTGATGTTGCCCGGGCTGAGCGGATTTGACATCTGCAAACAACTGCGCGCCCGGAAAGTTTCGACTCCGGTCCTGATGCTCACCGCCAAAAGCCAGGAGCTCGACAAGGTCGTTGGTCTCGATCTTGGCGCCGACGATTACGTCACTAAACCTTTTGGGGTTCGGGAGTTGTTGGCCCGGATCCACGCGTTGCTTCGCCGGACTGGGGCCTCTCCAGATGGCTCGCCCGAGGCTCAGGTTCCCTTCGAAATCGGCGCGGCGGTCATCGACCCAAAAACCTTTCAAATCAGGCGGGGGCGCGCCGCCGAAGAACTCACCGCCAGGGAATTGAAACTGTTGCAGTTTTTCCACACCCATCCCGGCGAAGTCCTCTCGCGTGACCGTCTGCTCAACGAGGTATGGGGATATAATTATTACGGCACGACCCGCACGCTCGACCAGGTGATCGTTCAGTTGCGAAAAAAACTGGGCGACAACGGCGACGCTCCCAAGCACCTGCTGACGGTGCACGGGGTGGGTTATAAGCTGGCGCTTTAGCGGATCTCAGTTTCTTTGGGGACCGCGTAAGCTGGTGCCGCCTCGTCGGTGTTTGCTGCGATTCCACAGGGTTGCTAGCCTCAACTCCATGCATTGGAAAAGGCTCGTCGGTTTCGTCGTGGTTCTGTGTCTCGGGTACACTATGGGCTCGGCCCAGGAGGCGCACATCGTCGTTCATGCGGACATAGTTACGCACCGCGTGAGCCGGTTCCTGACTGGCGCGTGCATCGAGGATGTGAACCACGAGATTTATGGCGGGCTCTACAGCCAAATGATCTTTGGCGAGAGTTTTCAGGAGCCGGCGCCAGCGATCCCGCTCAAAGGGTTCACCGCCTACGGTGGGATTTGGGAGGCGAAAGAGGGCGTGCTTTGGGCCGAGGCCGGCGAGGGCCCAAAACTCATCGCGAACGGGCTGCAACTGACGGGTGCAAGCCAGGACGCGCAGACCGCGAACGAAGTTGGGGTGGAGGTGCTGTTGCCTGAACAAAAAGGCGGCAATGCCGGACTCATCATCAACGTCAGCGAACCGGGTATCGGGCCCGACAAATTCTCCGGGTACGAAGTCGCCCTGGAATCGTCAGGCCGCCTGGTGCTGGGCCGGCATCGGCAAAATTGGGAGCCGATTCGAACGGTGGCGTGCGAAGTGCCGACCAATCAATGGGTGCCGTTAGTGGCGCGGCTGGACACCAAGTCGCTCGAAGTAATCGCCAACGGCAAGAGCCTCCTCACCTGGGAAGACCGGGAGCATCCCTTGACCGGCGGGCGGGTGGGCCTGCGGACGTGGCAGCGCGAAGCCCGATTTCGGAATTTTTACGTCAAACAGGATGGCCAGCCAAGGGAATTGCCTTTCGAGGCGAACCAGACCGAGGCCTCGGGAGCTATCAGCAGCATGTGGCGAGGGTTTTGTCGCGGGTCGGCGGCAGGGGAGTTCGCGCTCGAAACACAAGAACCCTTCATCGGGCGCCAAAGCCAGCGCCTGACTTTCAAGGAGGGTGCGGGTGAAGTTGGCATCGAAAACCAGGGCCTCAACCGGTGGGGTATGAATCTTGTCCAGGGCAAGCCTTACGAAGGTCATATTTGGCTGCGGGCGGAAAAGCCGGCCGATGTGTTCCTGGCGATGGAAAGCGCCGACGGGTCCAGGTCGTACGCCGAGGCGCGCGTCAAAGTCAAGAGCGGGCAGTGGCAACGAATGAGTTTCACCCTCACGCCGGCTGCTTCCGACAAGGAGGGCCGGTTCGCGATTAAACTGAAGAATCCGGGCTCGGTCTGTTTTGGTTACGCTTTGCTGCAGCCGGGCACGTGGGGGCGGTTCAAAGGCTTGCCGGTGCGGGAGGACGTGGCCGAGGCGCTCGTCGCCCAGGGCCTGACGGTGCTGCGCTACGGCGGTTCGATGGTCAATGAGCCGGAGTATCGGTGGAAGAAAATGATCGGGCCGGCTGAGCGGCGTCCCCCCTATCACGGCACCTGGTATCCGCATTCGTCGAACGGCTGGGGTATTTTCGATTTCCTGAATTTCTGCGAAGCAGCGGGCTTTCTGGGCATCCCGGCGGTGAACCTGGGCGAATCACCGCAGGACATGGCCGATTTCATGGAGTATTCCAATGGGTCGGCCAAAAGCCAGTGGGGCCGCTGGCGCGCCCGGGACGGGCATCGCCCTCCGTATGGGCTCAAATACCTCGAGCTCGGCAACGAGGAGGCCGTCAATGAAACGTACTGGCAGAAGTTCAAACCGCTGGCGGAAGCCATTTGGGCTCGAGACCCGAAAATCATTCTGGTGGTGGGCGATTTCGCTTACGACAAGGCTATCAGCGACCCGTACAGCTTTACCGGCGCGCCGTTGATTAGGTCGCTGGCGGCGCACAGAAAGATTCTCGAGCTGGCCCGCGCGCACGGGCGCGAGGTCTGGTTCGATGTCCACATCGGGACGGAGCATCCGCCGGCGCCGAACGGTCTGCCGGGGGTGCGCACTTTCATCGAGCAACTGGGCAAGCTGGTTCCCGGCGCCAAATACAAAGTGGCGATTTTCGAGTTCAACGCGGGCAACCACGCGCTCAAGCGCGCGCTGGCCAACGCCTGCGCCATCAACCAGCTTCAAGGGCTCGGCGAGCGTGTCGCTATCGCGTGCTCGGCCAATTGTCTCCAGCCGAATCGCCAAAATGACAACGGGTGGAACCAGGGTCTGCTGTTCCTCTCGCCGTCGCAGGTCTGGGCGCAGCCGCCGTATTACGTCACGCAGATGTGTTCGCGATATTACCTGCCCCTGGCGGTGGAAACTGAAGTCGGAGGTCTGGGGACCGCGCTCGACGTTGCGGCCAGCCGAACTGACGATGGCAACGCGCTGGTGTTGCGGGTGGTGAATGTGGGCCGGGTTGCCGTGCCGGCCCGTATCGTGATGGAAGGATTCAGGCCTGGTAAAATCCCTGCGCGCGTGACGGTGCTGGCGGGCGATTGGGATTGCATTAACACGCCCGAGCAGCCGGACCACATCAGGCCCCGGGAAAGCGAATGGAAGGGACTGTGGAAGGAGGGCGGGGCCGATTACTCTTTCCCGGCGTATTCGTTCACGGTGATGCGGTTCGAAGGCGTGAGCGGAACGGCGAAGCTCGAACGCTGATCTGGGAGCGGGGTTGAACCGGAGATAACGGAGAAATGAGCCTGCGATGGCTTAATGTTGGTGCGGGAGAGGGAACACCGTCAGGCGGCTCGACTCCGGCTAGCCTGGAGCGTCGTTCCTGGCCACACGAACTCTGATATCCTCGGTTGGTTCCACTTCTCCAAAATCGCATTTTGGCCGCAGAGCAGGCGGACCGTGTGGTCTGGCATGGTTTCGAGGCCGGCCACCGGGTCGATTAGGAAGAAATCACGTGATTTGCAGACCACTTCGCGATTGTAAAAGGCAAACCGGGGGTCGGCTTTGGATAATTTCGGGTCCTCGAGCCTGAGATCACAGACCGCGGCCTTGCTCACGCCGTCATAGAGAATGCCATGGTGCTGATTTTTGACCAATCCCGCCGCGAACCGGCGCCCAGGGCTGGCCGGGAAATCCACGCCGCGCGGGTCGAATACATGCCGAACGACCGGAGTCCCCAGGGTGGCGGGAATTTGGAGGAGATAGACCAGGTTCCCCCGAAGCTCGGGTTTTATCTGGTCTCGCCGATAGATATGCCAATAGAAATCGAGCTGTTTCATTGCAATTGCGAGTCAAAGACAGCAGGAGTTATGCCTTTTAGGCGTTTTATCGGTAATGATTCCAGGCGGCCAACTGCCTTGCCAACTAGGAAAAACCTCGCCAGAAAAGCGTTTCTGCCAAAGGAGCTTCAAGGGCGTTCGCAGCGGCGCGGGCTCGAGAGGTGTCAGTGATAAAACCATAAAACCGGTCGCGGTCCGCCCCTCCCTCGGCACTCCATACCCCGCCGAAGTGCACCGAAGTGGGAGGTGCCAAGCCGCTCGAAGAGTCGGTCGCGCACCATTCCGAGAATAATCATGGAAATAATCATGGAAATAATCCTTGCTATTCGCCAAGGGCAAGGCATTGTGACCGCAGTCTAATAGATAGCTTGTCGCTTCCAGGACATGGTAAATCCTCAGGTGAACTTCCGTTCAGTGATGATTTGAAACCCGAAGGTCGGGAACAGTTTGGAGAGAGCAGGGAACACTAGGGACAGTAAAACATCATATGAACACAAAATTATTCGTCGGGAACGTTTCGTTCGAAACCACCGAAAACGATCTCCAGGACGCCTTTGCCGCGCATGGCACCGTCGTCGAGGCCAACCTGCTGATGGACCGCTCGACGGGCCGTCCGCGCGGGTTTGGATTCGTCACCATGAGCTCGGCCGAAGAGGCGCAGAAGGCCATCGCGGCTATGAACGGGGCGCTGGTGAACGGACGCAATCTGACCGTCAACGAGGCGCGTCCGAGGGAAGAGCGCAGCTCCGGCGGCTACGGCGGCGGCGCCCGGCGTGAGCACAGCCAGCGCTACTAGACCAACGCATTTCAAACCAGGCGTGGGGCCCATGGCCTCACGCCTTTTTTCTTTGCTTGCTTTCGGCGGCCTTTGTGTCACTCTGTACTGGCACTTAGATGATCTGTTGGCTTTTCAAGATCCGGTGAATCTTCAGTTGAATCTTCATTGATGATTTGAAACCCGGCGTTCGGGAACGGTCTGAAGAAAAGCACCCCGTCTAATAGAAAGAAATCATCAACGCACCAGCCTGGAAAGAAATTGTGGCCAAGTACCAGAAGGCGGCGGTGTGGCCTGGAATTTGGCAATTGATCAATACGCTGGTTCCTTACACCGCGCTCTGGTTCTTAATGTATCTCAGCCTCTCGGTCTCGGTGTGGCTGGCGCTGCCTCTGGCGGTTTTGGCGGGGGCGTTCCTGGTCCGGGTCTTCATCATCTTCCACGACTGCGGCCATGGTTCGTTTTTTCCCTCTGAAAGGGCCAATGGAATCCTGGGTTTCATTACCGGCGTGCTCACCTTCACGCCTTATTATCATTGGCGTTGGGAACATGCCCTCCACCATGCCACCTCGGGCGACCTGGACCGCCGCGGCAAGGGCGACATGTGGACCCTGACGGTCCAGGAATACCTCGAGGCCTCCCGCTGGAAACGCTTCGCCTATCGGCTGGCGCGCAACCCGGTCATTTTGTTCGGCCTGGCCCCGGCTTTCTTGTTTTTGATCAAGCAGCGATTTCCCGCGGCAAAAGCGCCCCGGCGCGAGCGGCACTCGGTGGCCTTGACCAACCTGGCGGTGGTGGCCATGGCTGCGGGAATGTGCTGGGCCTTCGGCTGGAAGGCGTATTTGCCGCTGCAAATGGTTGTGCTCATGGTCGCCGGCTCGGCGGGGGTGTGGTTGTTCTACGTGCAGCACCAGTTCGAGGGCGTTTATTGGGAGCGCGGAAAGGATTGGGATTACAGCACGGCGGCTTTGAAGGGCAGCTCGTTCTACAAACTCCCGAAGGTGTTGCAATGGTTTTCGGGCAATATCGGCTTTCATCACATCCACCACCTGAGCCCGCGCATCCCCAATTACAACCTGGAGAAATGCCACCGGGCCGAGCCGCTCTTCCAGACCGTCAAGCCGGTGACGTTGTTCGGCAGCTTGAAATCGTTCACGTTCCGATTATGGGACGAGAAACGGCGAAAGTTGGTCGGTTATCGCGCGCTCAGGAGCGCCCGGCGCCGGGTCCAAAAGGCAGGTTGCTGAGCCGGGGTCTCGACACCATCGCGCGCTTCTCTCTGCGCTCGGGACGAGCCAACCCGAAATCTCGCAGGGCTGGTAATTTCGTCCATTAGAATAGCAAAATTCATCCGCTGACGCACAGAAACTAGCCGCTTTCTGGCGCTGTCTCTATTCCTGGGTCGCTTTATGCGTGCCAGTGTTGAATTTTATACAGCGGACGCTCTCCAGTCTCGGAGTAGGGCCGGGGCCTATGCTTGGTCAGTTCGGCATAAACTCGCCCTGGCCTTTTCCCACTTCCTCGTTCAGCCCAAAGTCCAGGTGGAGTCCAGGTTAAGTGAACGTTAAAAACCCTGAAGTCCAGGTAAGTCCAGGTAAATCCAGGTAGATATTTTTTTCCACCCATTCATGCCTCCAAAGCCCCATCAAAGCTCAACTTGGGTTGCAAATGAAAAAGGCTATTGACAGGGTTGCGTCACCGTCCTATTGTCCTATGACAGTACTTAGGCGCCATGCTCTTGCAGATCAATTACAAGTCCGGCAAGCCCGTCTACCTCCAGGTCGTGGACCAGGTCAAGGCTGCCGCCGCCGCCGGCTCCATGCACGCCGGCGAGCCCCTGCCCTCCATCCGCCCGCTGGCCGAGGAATTGCGGGTCAATCGCAATACGATCGCCAAAGCCTATTCGGAATTGGAAAACCAGGGGGTCATCGAAACGATTCCCGGCAAAGGCTGCTTTATCAGGCCGAACAATTCGCCGCTCAAAAAAGAAGTGCGGCGCAAACTTTTGACCGAGGAGGTGGATCAGGTGGTGGTGCAAGCGCATCATTTGCAGGTCCCGCCGCCTGAACTGATTGAACTGGTACAGGAGCGGGTCGAGGTGTTCGAGGAGCGAAAGAAAGCCAATGAGACCCGTGAGGCATCTTAATTCCAGGCTGCGAGAGCCAGGGTGCGTCTGTCCTCAGCGTGACAACGCCGCACTCAGAGTAGCGCAGATTTCCAATCTGCTGTATCGCCGATTTTCAATCGGCAGGCCACACCCAAGCAGTATGACGCCGGGCAAAACCGACGGCTGGCGGATTGGAAATCCGCGATACAGCAGATTGGAAATCTGCGCTACAAATCTTCGCCCTGCGTCGTCAGCAAACCGGGTCGGCAACCATTAGACGGGGAAGCAACCAATGAACGAATCCACGCCCGTTATCGAAATCAAAGGCCTGACTTACGCCTACAGCCGGGGCGAGGCCGTCCACGACTTCAATCTCACCGTGTGCGCCGGACGCTGCTACGGCCTGTTTGGCCGTAACGGCGCAGGCAAGACGACCACGATCAAATGCCTGCTGAACCTGCTGCGGCCGCGCGGAGGCACGGTTCGGGTTTTCGGACTTGACCCGGGAAAAAGCGAAGTCGAGGTGAAACGCCGGCTGGCGTACGTGCCGGACTACGTTGCGTTTTATCCGTGGATGACGGTGAGGGAAACACTCGATTACCTCGCATCGTTCCGTTCGCATTGGAACCTTGATACCGAACGCAATCTGCTGGAGCGATTTCGGCTCGATTCCGGCCAGCGCACCGGCGCGCTCTCTAAGGGCCAGCGGACGCAGGTCGCTCTGGTCGCCGCGATCTGCCCGGAACCCGAGCTGCTGCTGCTGGATGAGCCCACCTCGGGTCTGGATCCTATCGTGCGGCGCGAGTTTATCGAAACCGTCATCGGCGCGTACCAGGAGAGTGACCCGGGCAAACGCACAATCTTGGTTTCGACGCATCTGATTACCGAATTCGAAGGTTTGATCGACGAGTTCACGATTATGGACCGCGGACGCAATGTCCTGGCGCTCGGGGCGGACGAGGCGCGGGAACGGTATCAGAAAATCCGGGCGCGGTTTCCACAACCGGCGCCGACGGTGGAGTTTCCCGGGGCGCTGCACACGCGGCGAGACGGACGGGAATTGGAAATTATCGCCAACGGGGGTGGCCCGGCGATTCTGGAGCAACTGCGGGGTCTGGGGCCGGAATCGCTCACGTCCGAAGCGTTGACGCTGGAAGAGGTGTTTGTGGCGACGTTGAAATGAAGCAGGACAGAACAATTAAATCGCAGAGACGCGATAGATGCAGCACGGCGGAGCCACAGCCAGATCACGCGAAGCGTTTGGGGTGCGTGCGCTCGGCGCCGCTTTCGTTAATCGACTCAGCCGCAACGACCAACCAGGAGTGGCGCCGAGCGCACGCACCCCAAACGCTTCGCGACTTCGTTCGCAGGTCCGTACTCAGTGCTCTCAAATTCTTCGCCGCCGGGAGGGTTGGTTTATGACGCGAACATGGTTGGCTCCCAGGTTGCTCAAAGAGGCGCGTCCGCTGTTCTGGCCCTGGTGCATTGCGGTGGTGGCGAGCCTGGCGGCGTTGTACTCTTCTGGCGAGTTCGCGGCCGGCGTTCGCGCCGTCACCCTGTGCACTTCCGTCGCTTTGCTGGCAGCGCTCTCCTTCGGGTCTGAATTTCAACAGCGCACATTGCCGCTGCTGCTAAGCCAGCCCATCGAACGTTCCCGGCTTTGGCGCGAGAAGTTTTTTGTCCTGGCGTTCGGGGGCGGTCTGGTGTTGGCGCTCAACTGCGGCACCTGGTTATGGCAGGAGCATTTCGGCTTTTGGGATCTGCTCTTTCTTGGGCTCGGCTTGTTGGCTACCGTTACCTCGTCGGGTCTTTGGATCTCGATTACGCGTTCCGTGGCAGTTGGGATTGCCTGCGGCATTCTAAACCAGGTTCTGGTGTTCGGCGGATTCATTTTCGGCCTGAGAAAGCTGTACGAGCACTCGCCTCTTCAAGTTGCGATCATCCTGCAGGAGCATAAACCTGAGATTTGGGGGTTCCTCACGCTTTACGCATTCTCCTTTCTGTGGTTCGGCCGCCGGTTCTGGAAAGGCAAGCTGCGCGCGTTCGCCCTGGCCGCAGGTGTAATCACCCTGGTTCTTTGCCTGGGCCGTGGGTTGGTGGCGTTGGATCACGGCACAATTTCGAATTCCCCGGACATGCCCTTCGAGTACATGTTCATGTTCGTGTTCGTTACCGTCTGCTCGGCGGGCTTTTGGACCCTAACGGCGCGCTCGACGATTGGCGGGCTGGTTTTTTGTGTCGCCAGCCAGGTGCTGGCCGGGATGGTCCTGGTCTTTGGCGTCTCAAAAGTCTGCGGCGTTGGGAAACCGCACAGCTTAGACGATGACACCGGACCTTTAGCTGCCGTGGCCCTTGGTGCCGGTGCGTTGGTTTACTCCGGCCTGTTTCTCTGGCTTGGCTGGCGCAAGTTCGCCCGGATGGAGTTGCGGGATGCGGTCTTCGGAGAGGGCGTCGAGCTTTCCGCAGCGGAGGTGCGCAGCTGGTGGTGGTCGAGATGGCTGGTGTGTCGGCCCCACAGCAATTTTCTTAACCTGTTGCGGAAGGAGGTGCGGTTACAAAAGCCGGTGTTCCTGAGCGCGGCGATGTTTTTGGTGTGTTGGGCTGTGGGATTGGTGCTGTATCTGATTTGGCCGGAGCAAGGCTACAACCATTTCCTGGAGTTGTTGCCGATGTTCTATGTTCCCCTGGCGCTTATCCTCGCCGGGTGCGTTTCGCTGGGAGATGAGAAAACGCTGGGAGTGGCGGCATGGCAGCTTACGCTGCCGGTCTCTGCTCGGCGGCTGTGGTTCGTGAAGCTCGGGGTGGCAAACGTCACCGGATTGGCGCTGGGGGTGGTGCTGCCTTGCCTGATGATTTTGGTGGCGCTGGCAACCGGTCCAACGGAGCAAATTTCCAAGGTCCCGCAAGCCGAGACAATGGCGGGCCTGTTGCTGGTAGCCTGGCTGACAATACTGGTCAGTTTCTGGGCCAGCACGATCGTCGGCAATGTCATCCGAGCAGCGTTAACGACCATGGCAGCGCTGGCGGTCGGTGCAGGGTGTGTCGCGCTTGGCATCTGGGGTGCAGCGGAGCTTCCGGGAGCAGACGGTGGTTTGCAAACAGGGCTGCTGACCAGTATCATGGTGCATTGCCAATTACCACCGTCGATCGCTGCCACCAAGGCCGCTGGCTGGGTATTACTCGGAACTTTCCTCGTGGGAGTGGCGGCGATCGCGCTCCTGCTGGGCCAGAGCCTGGCTCTGTTCCGGCGCGCGGAGCGGCGACGGGAGACCGTGGTCAAATACTCGTTTCTACTGGGTGTCATTACTCTTTGCTGCGCGTTCTGGGACAGCGATTTCATGGCATCGGCAGAGGGATTGGGTCGCTCGCAACCAGCGACGGCGCTGCAAGCGGCGCTGTGCCACTTTTCTGCCAAGGAATCGCTATGGAACGATGGCAAACCCCGCGTAGTAACACTGGCCGAACTAAAGCAGCAGACCACGGTCCTCTCCCCGGTGACTGAGGCCTGGCTCAGAGATACAGTGATCACCCTCCGTCCTGTCGGAAATGGCTATAGTGGCGCCGCGCAGCAAGTATGGCTTGCCTATTTCCAAGCATCCATCCTGTTTCCAAACGGAAGGCAGTATGAATTCGGATACACGGTTTCGGTGCCGCCCAAACCTAACTCATCGAACCCTGGGAAGTTGCCCCTTCTTGCCATCCCCGGCGCAGAACCCAATAAATAGAAAAGCACTGAACAGCAACAGTCCTGCGCGTCTTAGCCACTTCGTCGGTGAAGTAGCGCAGATTACAGCTCTGCGCTACGGTGGGCGCTCGCCCAACACTTTCAAAAGCACCTCTTAACCCCCGGTCATATGCTCGATGATATTGTCTCCAAGCTGCGAGCACTTGATTTCGTTGGCGCCTTCCATCCGGCGGGCGAAATCGTAAGTCACGCCTTTTTAGGTGGTGGCACCGCTCAAGCCTGCCCGGGGCGAACGACCTGGAAGCCGGCTTCTGTGGCCGCTTTGGCCTGTTGTTGATCGTGAGTCATCAGGCGTGAAAGCTTCAATTCTTCCATCCCCGCCAGGTGCAACCGGTCCAGGGAGCGGCAATGTTTGTCGCCGGAATTCCGGTGCTGGCGGAGGGCCGTTTGGAATAAGGCCGCCGGCAAAGCGCGAAACTCGAAGGGCGGGTGGTTCTTCAGAATGCCCAAGCGCGCCTCGGCCTGGCGCCATTGGTTTCGGGTCAGCGTTCCTCCAGTCCAGCCGGCTTTCAATTGCACTAACGTCTCCAATTCCGCGAGCACCGAGACGACGACCAAGGGCTCCTCGTGGATTGCCTCCCAAACTGCTTCGCTCAACGGCTCCGGACGAAGCACCTTGAGCAGGCAACTTGTGTCCGCATAGATCATCAGGCTTACGCGAGCTTCCGGTCCGCTCGCGCCGCGTCCAGTCGCTCATCACTGCTGGGAAAAACTTTGCCGCCAAAGACTTTCTTTATCCACCGGCGATGCTCCTCGAGGTTCCATCGCGAGCGCTTAGTCTCGGGCTGGAGCACGCGCACGAGTTTGGCCACGGGTTTGGAATCACGCGTGATGATGATTTCGTCCTCGACCTCCAACGCCGCCTCCGCCTCCGGCCAGCGCTGCCGCAGATCTCGAATCGTGATCGTTTTCACAACCTTAGTCTAACATGTTTCACACCCTGGTCAACTGGTGGCCTGCCATGTCCGAGTAATGGCTGGTTCGTTGCACGCTCTTGCCCCCATGGTTCGGTTTCTCAGCCCCCAGTCATATGCTCGATGATGTTGTCCCCAAATTGCGAGCACTTGATTTCGGTCGCGCCTTCCATCTGACGGGCGAAATCGTAAGTCACCCGCTTTGACCCGATGGCGCCGTTGAGGCCTTTGAGGATTAGGTCGGCGACCTCCGGCCAGCCCAGATAGCGGAACATCATTTCGCCGCTCAGAACGACGCTGCCAGGATTGACTTTGTCCTGGTTGGCGTATTTGGGCGCGGTGCCATGGGTGGCCTCGAAGATGGCGTGGCCGGAGACGTAGTTGATATTGCCGCCCGGAGCGATGCCAATGCCGCCAACTTGAGCCGCGAGGGCGTCGCTCAGGTAATCGCCATTCAAGTTCAAGGTAGCGATCACGTCAAAGTCCTCTGGCCGGGTCAGCACTTGCTGAAGGGTAATGTCGGCGATCGCGTCCTTGATGAGAACGCCCTGCGGCGTTTTGCACCAGGGCCCGCCGTCAAGCTCGACGGCGCCGAATTCGCGTTTGGCGAGTTCATAACCCCAATCGCGGAAGGCGCCTTCGGTGTACTTCATGATGTTGCCCTTATGGACGAACGTGAGGCTCTTGCGCTTCTGCCGCACGGCGTAGTCAAGGGCGGCGCGGACAAGGCGCTCGGTTCCCGGCTTGCTGACCGGTTTCACACCAATGCCGATCTGGTCGGCTGCTTCCTTGCCGAAGCGGATCTTTTTGAGGGCGGCGGGCAGTTCGCGCGCGATGAATTCCAACAGCTTCTTCGCCTCGGGGCTCCCGGCCTGGTAATCGATCCCGGCGTAAATGTCCTCGGTGTTCTCGCGGAAGATGATCATGTCCACTTTTTCCGGGTGTTTCACCGGCGAAGGCACGCCCTTGAAATATTGGACGGGACGGAGGCAGACGTAGAGGTCGAGCATTTGACGCAGCGCGACATTGAGCGAACGAATGCCCCCGCCGATGGGCGTGGTCAACGGGCCTTTGATCCCGACCAGGTATTCCTTGAAAGCTTCAATGGTGTCGTCCGGGAGCCAATTGTCGAATTTGTTCTTGGCGGCTTCACCGGCATACACCTCGAACCAGGAGATTTTACGCTTGCCGCCGTAGGCCTTCTGGACAGCGGCATCGAAGACCCGCTGGCTGGCGGCCCAGATGTCGGGTCCCGTGCCGTCACCGCGGATGAAAGGCAGAATGGGGTGCTCAGGAACAGTGAGTTTGCCGCTCCTGATAGAAATCTTGTCGCCGGTTGGCGGAGTGAGGTCTTTGTAAGGCATTGGAACTTGCGATTTTTGATTTTTGATTTTTGATTTTCGATCTACCCGAGTATTCAGAGATAACATCGAGACGCCGAAAGCGAGAAAAAGGACCCGACAACGTGATTAGGGTCTTCGTCGAGAATTCGTCCGTGCTTTGTTCAGCGGCCTTCAGGCGACCGACGTTAACTGGGCCGGCGGCGCGGATACTCCCCCAAATTCGGCCCTGATTCTTGAAACTGTATTCTCCACGGTGAGGCCGTATTTTTTGCGCAGCTCATCGACATTAGTGCCGTGCTCGATGAACTGGTCTGGCCAGCCGACCTGTACCACCGGCGTCGTAATCCGCTTCTCGTTCAGGAATTCCAGCACCGCGCTGCCGTAGCCGCCCATCAGCGCGTGGTCTTCAAACGTGACGATGACCTCCGCCGCCCGCCCGAAGAAATCGTGCACGCCGGTGTCCAGCGGTTTCACAAAACGCGGACTGATAACGGCGATATCGTAACCCTCGTCCGCCAGCTTTGCCGCCGTCTGACGCGCCAGCCGCATCATGTTGCCAAGCGCGAACAACGCGACCTTGCGTCCACCGTTGTTGGCAAAGCTCTGGACAATCTCGGCCTTGCCGACCTCCAGCAGCCAGGGCTGGTCCTTGACGGTCACGCCTTCAGCGGGCCCGCGCGGGTAGCGGATGAAGGTGGGATGGCGCTGGTGGGTGGCGGTAAACATCATGTCCACCAGCTCGTCTTCGTCCTTGGGGGCCATGAGAATGCAATTGGGAACATGGCGCAGGTAGGCAATATCGAACAAGCCGTGATGGGTCGGGCCATCCTGAGGGGAAAGGCCGGCGCGGTCCATGCAAAAGATGACGGGTAAATCCTGAAGCGCGGCATCATGAACGATGCAATCGTAGGCCCGCTGAAGAAAGGTGGAGTAAATGGCGCAAACCGGATGGAACCCCATCGTCGCCATGCCGCAGGCGAACAGAACGGCGTGTTCTTCGGCGATACCGACGTCGTAATAGCGGTCGGGCATGGCCTTCTCGAGGATTTTCAGACTGGTGCCGCTGGGCATAGCGGCGGTAATGCCGATCACTGAGTTATCCTTTTGGCAAAGCTTGACCATCGCCTGGCCGAACACGTCCTGCCAGTTAGGCGGCGTCCCTTGCTTGGCCGGAAGCGTTGCGCCCGTCGCAATATCGTAGGGGCCAAGGCCATGGAATTTTTCGGGGTTCTTGAGGGCGGCTTCGAACCCCTTGCCTTTCTGGGTAAGGATGTGAATAACGATGGGATGATCGCAAGTTTTGGCGAATTCCAGCGTGCTGATGAGCAGCGGCAGGTCGTGCCCGTCAATCGGGCCAAGGTAGCGCAGACCCATCTCCTCGAAAATGAGGCTGTTGCCGTAACCGCCGCGTCCATCCGCCTCCATCAGGCTGGGGTTGGGCTGCAGACCCACGTCCGCCAGTGCGCCTTTGAACCCTTCTTCGGCTTTGTGGGCCAGTTTCAGGGCCACCTCTCCTTTGGGGAGGCGCCGAAGGAAACGCTGAAACTCGCGCGCCAGCTTGTTATAAGAGGGATGGGTGATGAGCTTGTTGAGGTAGCTGGAGATGGCCCCGACATTTTTGGCGATGCTCCATTCGTTGTCGTTGAGAATGCCGATGAAGCGTTTCGTCGTTTGCGAGATATTGTTGAGCGCTTCGAAAGAGATGCCGTTGGTCAAAGCGGCATCGCCGAAAATCGCGACCACGTTCTCATCCGTGCCCCGCTGGTCCCGCGCGGCGCAGATGCCCAGGGCGGCGGACAACGCCGTGCCGGCGTGCGCCGCCCCGTAACAGTCGTGTTCGCTCTCACTCCGCAGGGCAAAACCGCTCAAACCGTCGGTGCTGCGGATCGTGCTGAACCGCTTTTTGCGGCCGGTCAAAAGTTTATGGACATAGACCTGGTGGCTGACGTCCCAGACAAATTTGTCTTTCGGGGTGCTGAAGACGCAATGCAGCGCGAGGGTCAGTTCGACCACGCCGAGATTGGGCCCGAGATGGCCGCCGTTTTTGGCCAGGGTATTAATCAGTTCCTGCCGGATTTCTTCGGCCAACCGCTGCAATTGCTCCGGGGTCAGTTTCTTAACCTGCGCCGGGCTGTCCACCGTTTCCAGATACTGGCTCATAGGGATGGGAGTGATGGAGGGTTGGAGTACTGGAGTGATACGCCAACGCTCGCACTTTCTTGTCCAATAATTCTATTCTTCTGAATCCGCAGGCGTCAAGGGTTTGAGTTTCATTTCGCCCGCGGCGTTCTTTTCGAGTTGTTGAATTTTAACTTCGGCCTCGGCCAGCTTTTCCTGGCAGATTCTGGCCATCTGCGTGCCCTCTTCGTACTTGGCCAGCAAGGCCTCCAGCGGCAACTCTTCAGACTCCATCGTTTCCACGATGGCTTCCAGTTTCTTCAAAGCTTCTTCAAAAGGCAGACTGCCGCCCGCTTTGGCGGGGTTCGTTGCGCCCGCGCTCTTCGAGATACTCGGCACAACCAAAAAACTAAGATAAAATCCGCGGCGCGTCCAGTCTGATGTCACGCCGCCGAACCACCTCCAAGGAGGAGCGAAAGGGCGCCTGGCGGGTGACTGATGAGGGATGAGTGACGCATTTTAAGTGACGAAACGCAGCTCGTGAGTTAACTTTAGCCGCCTGTTAACCCAAACAATCCAGAAAACCATGAGCAAGAACCACATCACTCGCCGTCAGTTCCTGGAAACCACCGCCTCCTTCGCCGGAGCCGTCCTGCTCCCGCCAAAAGAGCTGTTCCCACCGCCTCGCAAACGCACTGCTGTCGATCAGGTCACGCTGGGCAAAACCGGCATCAAGCTTAGCCGGCTCGGCATCGGCACCGGCAGCAACAGCGGCCAGGTCCAGCGCGCCCTGGGCCGTGACGGGTTCGACCGGCTCATCCGCTACGCCTACGATTGCGGCATCACCTACATCGACACCGCCGAGAGCTACCACACACACGATTACATCCGCGAGGCCATCAAGGGCCTGCCGCGCGAAAAACTGTTCATCCAAACCAAAATGCCCGGGGCGCCCGAGAAACCGCTCGAATCGCTCGACCGCTATCGGCGCGAACTGGGGGTGGATTACCTCGACAGCGTCCTTGCGCATTATGCCACCACGAATGACTGGCACGAAAAGCGCAAAGGAGTAATGGACGCCCTGGACGAGGCCAAAGAGAAGAAAATCATTCGCGCGCACGGGGTCTCCTGTCATGGTCTGCCCGCGCTCACGCGCGCGACCCAGGTCAAATGGGTGGACGTGCACCTCGTCCGGCTCAACCCGCAGGGCCGCCATATCGATGGACCTACCTACGAATGGAATCCTACCGGGTACGAAACCACCCTGCCGGCGGCGATGAAGGAGATCAAAGCCATGCGCGCCCGGGGCCGCGGTATCATCGGCATGAAAATCATCGGCAATGGCGATTTCAAGAAACCGGAAGACCGGGAGAAATCAATCCGGTTCGCAATGCATTGCGGTCTTTTGGATGCCGTGGTGATCGGGTTTGCCAGCACGGCGGAGATCGATGAGGCCATCGAACGCATCAACCGCGCGCTGGCGGAGGCGTGAGGGAACGGTGCGCCTGGATTAGGACGCGGAAGGCGCGCCCCAGATGGTCAGGATGCGTGAGGGTCTGGAATTGCCGTGCGCGCGCCGGAGTCCATTCGCCGAAAGCAAGCTCGCCCTTCCAAATCCGGGCGGCAATCCCGGTGAGGAATCGGGATTGGCTGAGAAAGGCTTCGGTCACCAGGCCGGCACATTCTCCGGCTTTCTGAAGCGCCGTAAAGTTGACCTGGGCAGTGATGTCCTGCTCTCCAGGAAGTCCCAGAACGTCTGAAACAAGCTGATGGCGATGATAGGCGCGCAAGGTGCCCTCGGTGCGTTCCGGCACGAGGAACTCCTCTTCCGTCAATCCGTAGTCGAAAGTGAGGAGCCGGCCGCACTGCAGGACGCCGGCCGCCTGGCGCCACCAATCTTCGGCGGCTGGGCAAAGCTCGAGCGTGAAGGCGTCGGGGAGGAAGTCCGGGAGGCGGGAGGCGGGAGGCGGGAGGCGGGAGGCGTCAAATGTGAACCCTGAGGCATCGCGCGAAAGGCGGGTCCAGGTGAATCGCCCGTCATTCAGGGTGACCCCCCATTCAAACCAGCGGCGGTTATGGGCATCCCAGCCGAGGCGATGGACGGGAAAGGAGTCGAGAAGCTCGTTGGAGAAGATGACTCCGCGCACGGACGGACCGGCCGATGCGGGGACCGTTCCGACAGCGAGTTCATCCAGGGTCTTGGCCCAATGCAGCTTAGCCTTGAATTCGGCCAGGGTTTGCTGCTGCCATTGGTGCCGGCGGTCGGAGGGCTCTATAATCCAGTATTCCATTTGCTGGAAGAGTGAAGGCCGATGTTCGCGCATCCACGTCAAAATATCCCTGGCCAGCTCGCCCCGATGCGCGCCCGCCTCGACCAGGTGCAATGGCTCTTGTGCCCCGCCATCCTTTTCCCTCTGGGCTCCACTCCCATTGATGGACTTGGCACTCCAAGTCTGGGACAGTCCGGCGCCGGCATTGCGGGCTCCGCACTGCCCCAGCCATTCGGCCAACTGCGCCGCCAGCAGTCCGCCGAATAACGGCCCGACGCTCACGCTGGTATAATAGTCGCCTTGGCGGCCCAAAATGTCTTTTTCTGCTTCATAATATCCATAAACAGGACAATAAAGCGCCAGCTCCATGAAGCGGGAGAAGGGGATGGCCCCGGCAGAGCTTATCTCGGAAGCGATTTTTTCAACGACTTGGCTCAAGTTTTCAAGAGTGGTGCGGATTTAGCTATCAGTGGGCAGAGTTTACTGAATTTATGGCGAAGATCGACGCATTCTTCAACTTGATGTTCGAGCAAAAGGCCTCGGACCTCCACCTTGCCTCGGGCAATAACCCGATGCTGCGCATTAACGGCGAACTCCAGCGCGTGGACCACCCGCCGCTGGATAACGACGAGCTCAAAAAGATGCTCTACGAGATCGCCCCGGAGTATAAAATCAAACACTTCGAGGAAACCGGCGACGTGGATTTTGGCTACGAAATTCCCAATATCTCACGCTTTCGCGCCAATTTCTTCAACCAGAAATATGGCATCGCCGCCGTGTTTCGCCAGATTCCCAGCAAAGTGCTTTCGTTCGAAGATTTTGAGAAGTTCGATGCCCCGCTGCCCGCGGTCTTGAAAAAGTTTGCCATGCTCCATCGCGGGCTGGTGGTAGTGACCGGCCCCACCGGCTCGGGGAAATCCACGACCTTGGCCGCCATGGTGGATTATTGCAACAAAAACCGCCGCGACCATATCATTACCGTCGAGGACCCGATTGAGTTTGTCCACGAGAGCAAGAACTGCCTGGTCAATCACCGGGAGACAGGTGTGCATACCAAATCCTTCGCCTCCGCGCTGCGCGGCGCCCTGCGCGAGGACCCGGACATCATCCTGGTCGGCGAGCTGCGCGACCTCGAGACCATCGAGTTGGCCCTGGTCGCCGCCAGCACCGGGCATTTGGTGCTCGGCACCTTGCATACGCCCAGCGCCGCCAAGACGGTGGACCGCATGATCGACGTGTTCCCGGCCGAGCAACAAAACAAGATTCGGGCGACGCTCTCGGAAGCTCTCAAAGGCATCGTCGCACAAAACCTGTTTAAGCGAATTGACAAAAAGGGACGAGTGGCGGCTCTGGAAATTCTGGTCTTCACCACCGCCATTGCCAACCTGGTCCGCGAAGGCAAGACCCACCAGATTCCGGGCATGATCCAGGTAGGAAAAAAAATCGGCAACCAGCCCCTGGACGATGCCATCATGGAACATCTGCGAATGAAACGGATTTCGCCTGAAGAAGCCTATGACAAGGCAATTGATAAAAAGAAATTCCGAACCTTCCTGCCCCACCCGCCGGAAGATGACGAAACCTGAACCATGCGCCGCCCCGAACTCGATTACGTCCTGACCACGATGCTGGACTCCCAGCCCGAGGTCTCCGACCTGTTATTCACGGTAGATAAGCCTTTGCAGGTGGAGTCTTTCGGCGACCTCAAGCCCGTCGAGATGGAGCCCCCGATTCAAAAGCTCACACCGTTCCAGACCGAGATGGTCGCCCTGAACCTGGCGGGGGACAACCTCTGGCATATTACCGACTTGCTGCGGCGCGGCTCCTGCGATACGGCCTATACGCTGCTGGACAAGGCCCGGTTCCGGATCAACATCTTTTCGCAGCGGGGCAACTACTCAATTGTTCTGCGCAAACTCAACACTGTCATCCCGACGCTGGAGTGGCTCAAATTCCCCGAAATCATTCTGGAAGTGCCGCGGGTGAAGACCGGTCTGGTGCTGGTGACCGGCGCTACGGGCTCCGGTAAATCGACCACGCTGGCGGCGGTGCTCAACGAAATCAACCACACCAAGCCAGTCCACATCATCACGCTGGAGGACCCGGTTGAGTTTGTCCACCCGCATGAACTGGCGACTTTCAACCAGCGCGAGTTGGGGACCGATTTTGACAGCTTTTCCCACGGGCTGCGCGCCGCGCTGCGGCAGGCGCCCAAGGTGATCCTGGTTGGCGAAATGCGCGACCGGGAAACTGTCAAGATTGCCTTGAGCGCGGCGGAAACCGGCCACCTGGTCCTCAGCACCTTGCACACGGTCGATGCCGGCCAGACCATCAACCGTATTTTAGGCATGTTCGAGCCCGACGAGCAGGAACAAGTCCGGATTCGTTTGGCCGATACCTTGCGGTGGGTCATCAGCCAGCGCCTGGTGCCCAAAATCGGCGGCGGCCGCTGCGCATTGCTCGAGATCATGGGCGCAAACTTGCGCACCAAAGAGAGCGTCCGCCTGGGCGAGAGCGAAGGCAAAAGCTTTTACGAAATTATCGAAGCCAGTCAGCCGTTCGGATGGCGCACGTTCGACTTTTCGGCATTGGAAGCTTACGAACAGGCCAAGATCAGCGAAGAGACGGCTCTGCTCTACTGCACCAAACGCGGACCAGTCATGCGCGGCATCGATAATATCAAAAAATCGCGCGGCCAGGCCACCCATGAGAACAATTCGCTGCGCATGAAGAGCGGCCAGGAAGCCCGCGGCGGAATGCCGCCGATTCCGATGGCACTTAAAATCAAATAAGCCATGTCCACCAAATTCGATTTCATCAGCACGACCGACAAGCCTGCCCTGCTGGCCTTCTCGACGCCGGAATGGCTCGAAGCCGCCCGCTCGGCTTTGACCGAATTGGGCTATAAAGTCCATACCGCCGCCACGCACAGCGATTTCCTGATCCGCTTCAGCCAGATTCATTACCAGGTCGTGGTTATCGAGGAATTGTTCGCGGCCAACAATCCAAGCGAGAATCTGACGCTCCAGGCGCTCCAGACCATGCCTATGGCCCAACGGCGCCATGCGACGGTCATTTTGTTCGGCGACTCCTTTCAAACTTTCACCCCCATGCAGGCCTTTCAGCAGAGCGTCCATGCGGTGATCAACCGCTCCGAGCTGTTCCTGCTCAAGCAGCTTATCGAAAAAGCCGTCGCTGAGAACACTCTCTTCCTCCACAGTTTCCGCGAAGCCCAAAACCGCGCCTACACGGCAGCCACAAACGAAGAGTAGGCGAAGCGAAACCTCAAGGCCCAAACGCAAAATTGCAGACCAGGGCCCTCCCCAAATAACCCCGGACAAATCCGCGGCGGGGACGAGAACCAGGGCGAGAGGAAGTGTTCAACCGGTTTTCACCATAAGTTGAGCTCACTCAATAGCTCTGCAACCTTTTTTCGACCTGGACCGTCTTTGTCCAACTGCCTCCGTTACGATCTTCACAAAAAATAGAAAGGTTGAATATATGATCGACGGACAATTGGAACTGAGATTTGGAACTCTGGGCAGTTACCAGCAGGTCAGTCCCCGCCAGCGCCGCCGGAACCGCGCCCATTGGTGGTTTGCCCGCATGCGCCAACTCGTGGACCGCGCCATGGACTGGCAACCCTCCCCTGCCCCACGGCCGGAACAAATCTGGTTCCCAAGTTCCCACCGGCAGGTGGGCGAAGCTACACAGGCCGGCCGGCCGGCGCGACCTCTGAAGAATGACGAGCGCGAAATCTGCGAATGATGCTCAACCGCAGAACATCCCGGTGTGCCAGATAATTGGATAGGCGAGCACCTGGTCTCAAAACGACCTTCAATGCGACTGGTCGGATACTTCTGACTCCGGAGCTGCCTCCGGTTCCTGCCCTGCAGGCGTGGTCGCCGGGGCGCTCGCGACCGCCGGCCGCGGCCGGAGGAAGGTCCGTATCCACATCCGGAAGCAAAAAAGGGCCGCCACTCCGGCGAGAACTAGAAGAGCCCACCGGCTTCCGTTCTCATGGAAAGAAGACCCGAACGACACGTGCGGAGCAGGCCAAGTGGCTGAAGGCTTCTGCCCGTCGGGCAATGACTCTTCAGGCGTTCGCGCGGCAACGGTGCTGGGCGGCAGGGTAGCGGTTGGCTCAGTCGACTGGGCCGACGTTGTCAGCGGTTGCGGGTTTTGCTTGGCAGATCGGGGTTCCGGAACGTTAGCGGCAGCGGGTGGTGCAGGTTCCGGACCGGGCGGCGCCGGGCGCGGCTCCGGGGGAACAACTGGAATTCGGTCGGCTGGCACTCCGAGAAGCTTTTGCTCTGAAAGCGGCTGGGGCATGTCTTGAACCACTGGCGCGGTTCTAACCGCGATCGCAGCCTGAGCTTGGGTTTGGGTTACCGCTGGCGGCGGAGAGGGTGGAGGCAGCGGAGCAGGCGTTAGTAGTGCTGTCGGACGTAGTTCTGGCGGCCGCACTGGCGGTGTGGATGTGGACGGCGATTGGGCAGGAACAGGTTCCGGGACGGGAGCACGAGTCTCTTTCGAGGCAAGCGTCAGGGAGGTGTTGGTCGACCGTGCAGTTCCAATCTCTTTCGGCCCCGCAACCGTCAGAATTGCGGGCGTGTCGCGGATTGCTGGGGGTGATGACGGGGTGACGGATGGCGCAGGCTCCCCTGAGACCTGTTCGCGTGGTTTAGCCAGCGGCGAGGAGATCTGAGGCAGTTTCGGGTTGAGCACTGGTTCGGCGTTCAGCGCAGCGGCAACTACGGGCGGAGCATTGGAAGTCCGCGGCAGGCCAGGAGGGGCAAGCCGGAGCGCGGAGTCCAGGGCCGCGGCCGCCGAGGTGCGACTGGCATTCTG